>Ga0100398_1001634_pt1 | contig 19104 bp, 19 predicted proteins | sample CryGeymeta201522_FD_81568 | JGI IMG/M metagenome (GOLD analysis project Ga0100398, IMG submission 81568) | Groundwater microbial communities from Crystal Geyser aquifers in Utah, USA - Crystal Geyser metaG 2015-22 | ecosystem: Environmental > Aquatic > Deep subsurface > Groundwater | place: USA...
CGCCATCGGCGCGGTCCTGATGCGCGGCGCGGGCTGCACCTGGAACGACATCACCGACCGCGACTTCGACGGCCGCGTGGCGCGCACCGCCTCGCGACCCATCCCCTCGGGTCAAGTCAGCGTCAAGCAGGCGCTGGCCTGGCTGGTGGTGCAGGCCCTGCTGGCCTTCGGCATCCTGCTGACCTTCAACCTGCCCGCGATCGGGCTCGGCATCGGCTCGCTGGCGCTGGTCTGCATCTACCCCTTCGCGAAACGCGTGACATGGTGGCCCCAGGTCTTCCTCGGCCTCGCGTTCAACTGGGGCGCGCTGCTGGCATGGACGGCCCATACCGGCAGCCTGACGCCGGCGCCGGTCCTGCTCTATCTCGGCGGCATCTGCTGGACGCTGTTCTACGACACCATCTATGCCCACCAGGACCGCGAGGATGATGCCCTGATCGGCATCAAGTCCACCGCGCGGCTCTTCGCCAACGACACGAAACGATGGCTGCGCGGTTTCATGGCCGCCACCGTCACCCTGATCGGCGCGGGCGTTCTCTTGGCGCTGGTGCCGGGCGGGAACTTCGCGGCCCTCGTGATCGCCCTTGGCGGTGTCTGGGCGATGGGCTGGCACCTGGCGTGGCAACTGGTCCGCCTTGACATCAACGATGGCGCGGTGTGCCTGCGGCTGTTCCGGTCGAACCGGGACGCAGGCCTGCTGCCTGTGCTGTTTTTCGCCGCCGCGACGCTGGTCTGATTGAAAGCCCCTGCGGGACAGGTTAGGCCGGTGCCACAAATCGCCCGAACCGGGAATTCGCGTCACAACGCCCATGTCCAATTCAGACCGCATATCCGCATTGGTCGGCCCCGCCTGTTTCGCGATGGCCGGGGCCTTGGCCATCCTGGTCGCCGTGCTCGCGGGCCGCACCATCGAACAACGCTCGATCGTCGATATCAACAGCGCGCTGCAGGCTGACGGGATCGCCTGGGTCGAGGTTTCGGCCAATGGCTTGCAGGTGTTTCTCGACGGCACCGCCCCGGACGAGGCATCGCGCTTCCGCGCCGAAACCCGCGCCTCGACCGTCGTGGACCCTGACCGCGTCATCAACCGCCTGGACGTGACCGCCATCGGAAGCTCCGCGCCGCCGCGCTTCTCGCTCGACATGCTGCGCAACGGCGATGGCATCCAGTTGATCGGCCTGATCCCCGCACCGGAAGGGGATGAAGCCTTCGCCGTCGCCGAGGCCATCGCCGATATCGCCGGCACGGCGGACGTGGTGAACATGATCGAAACCGCCGAGTTGGACGCGCCCGAAACATGGGCCGCCGCGCTGGATTACGGGCTGCGCGCGTTGCAGACACTGCAGCGCTCCAAGGTCACGGTTTTCGCGGACCGGGTCGAGGTGGAAGCCGTGGGCGAATCCCGCGAGGAACGGGCCGAATTCATCGCGCTCCTGCAACGGGACCAGCCTGCGGGGGTAGAAATCGTGCTCGACATCTCGGCGCCGCGTCCGGTCATCACGCCATTCGCCCTGCGCTTCGTGCGCGACGACGACGGCGGCCGGTTCGAAACCTGCGCCGCCGACACCGCCGAGGCGCGCGACCGGATCGTCGCCGCCGGGCGGGCGGCGGGGGCCGTGGGCAATATCACCTGCACCATCGGCCTCGGCGTGCCGTCGTCGTCCTGGGCCACCGCTGCGGAAGTCGCGCTGGCGGCGCTGACCGACCTTGGGGCGGGGAACGTCACGTTCTCGGATGCGGACGTGACACTGGTGGCCGCGCAGGGCACAGACCAGGAAACCTTCGACGCGGTCGTGGGCGCGTTGGGCGCGGCGCTGCCGGACCTGTTCTCGCTCCAGACCGTGCTGCCCGAACCCGAAACCGCAGCCAGCGCCGGCCCGGTGCGCTTCACCGCGACGCTGACGGCCGAAAACCGCGCTACCCTGCGCGGCCGCCTGCCGGGCGGCGCCACGGGCGCATCGGTCCGGACCCTCGCCACCACCTTGTTCGGGGCCGCCAATACCGTGATCGAGACCCTCGAAGTGACGGATCTGCCGCAGCGCTGGTCGGTGCGGGTCATGGCGGGCCTGACCGCGCTGGCAGCCCTGGAGGACGGCACCCTGACGGTGGAGCCCGACACCCTGCGCGTGGCCGGACGCACCGGCGATGAGGAGCTTGTCTCGGCCTTGACGCGGCAATTGTCCGAGGATCTCGGGCCGGGCGTGAACTTCGTGCTCGACGTTCGCTATGACGCGGCCCTCGACCCGGTCGCCTCGCTGCCCGAGCCGGAAGACTGCGTGGCCCGCATCCGCGCGATCCAGGACGAGACCAAGATCACCTTCGATCCCGGCTCGACCGAGATCAACGCCGCCGCGGGCGCGGTCCTCGACCAGATCGCCGCCGTGCTGCCCGACTGCATGCACGTGCGCATGGAGATCGGCGGCCATACCGACTCTCAGGGTGGCGAGGGGATGAACCTGAACCTCAGCCAGGCGCGCGCGAACGCGGTGTTGAACGGCCTGCTGGCGCGCAACGTGCTGGTGTCGAACCTGTCGGCGCAGGGCTATGGCGAAAGCCAGCCCATCGCCGACAACGACACCGAAGAGGGCCGCGAGGAAAACCGCCGGATCGAGTTCCGCCTGCTGGCCTCGGCCGAGGTGGCGGGACATGCCGCCGGGGCCGATGACCAGCCCCGCACCCGGGGCGGCATTCCGGTGCAGGGCGTCATCGCCGACTGGCCGTTCGAAATCCGCCCCTTGCCCCGGCCCGAAACCGCCCCGGCGGCAGACAACTGAGCCCCACAGGAAAGCAGAAGACCCCATGAACCGCCTGGAATTCATCATCGCCATCGCGATCATTCTCTTCGTGGCCTTCGCGCTCGGGTGGCTGGCGCATTGGCTTGTCACGCGGTTCAACCAGGTCTCTTCGGCCGATCTGGGCGAGATGGAGAACCTCGCCCGCGCGCTCCACGACGCGGAAGAGACGCGCGATCAGGCCATCGCCTACCTGCAACAGCGCGAGGGCGAGTTGACCAACCAGTTGAGCCAGACCGAGGCGGAACTGCGCGCCGCGATGGAGGGCCTGCGCGAGGCGCGCCAGGAATCCGAGGAACTGCGGATCTATATCGAGACCTCGAACCAGAACGGGTAGATGCGGCGGCAGCGCGCCGGGCGATGGGGAAAGGGGCGCTGCCCCCGGCCTCCCCCGGGGTATTTCGGACAGATAAAGCCGGGCCGAGCTTACCAGCGCTTCAGGGCATCCTCGTCCGCGTCGCGGGCGGCGACCCAACTGGCCCCGCGCGCGGTGATTTCCTGCTTCCAGAAGGGGGCGCGGGATTTCAGGTAGTCCATCAGGAACTCGGCCGCCGCGAAGGCATCGGCGCGGTGGCGGGCGGCGGTGGCGACCATCATGATCGGCTCGGGCGGCACGAGGCGCCCGTAGCGGTGGATCACCAGCGCGTCGTGCAGCGCGAACCGGGTGACGGCGTCCTGCCGGATCGTGGCCAGCGCGGTTTCCGTCATGCCGGGGAAATGCTCGATCACCATCGCGTCCAGATCGCCGTCCGCCGTGTCGCGGGTGAGGCCGAGGAAGGAAACCACGGCGCCCGCACCGGCGCCCGCACCGGCGACCCGCGCCGTGAAGGCGTTCACCTCGGCGCCGGGATCGAAAGGATCCTGCTGGACGCGCACGGGGTCGGTGGCCGGCTCCATGGCGCTCATCCGCCGGTCATCGGGGGGAACAGCGCCACCTCGCGCGCGCCGGTCAGCGACGTGTCCAGCGGCACCAGCGCCTGATCCACGGCGGCGCGCACCACCGTGAGATCCGACAGGGCGAAGGCATGGGCGTCGGAGCGGGTTTTCAACTCGTCGATCAGGTCGGCCACGGTGGCGGCGTCGGTCTCCACCGCCTCGTGGCCGGTGCCGATGCGTTCGCGCAACCAGGCGAAATACCGGATGTCGATGGGGGCGGGCATCACGCGTCCTCTCGCAGATGGGGGCGGGCCTTGCGGAAGTAATCCCAGCCCGTCACGGCCGTCAACAGCGCCGCGATCCAGAGCAGGGCAATGCCGATGTTCGACGACCAGAAAAGGCCCAGATAGACGACCCGTATGCCCAGCTCGTCCTCGATTGTGCCTTGCAGGATACCATAGAGCAGGTCGATATCCATGCCGAAGGTCCACATCCCGAAATAATGCTCGAAGAGGCCCCAGCTGAACAGCAGGCCGATGGCGACCATCTGCACCGTCGTTTTCCACTTGGCCAGTCTCGTGACCTTCAGGGTGCCGGCCGTGGCGCCGAGGAATTCGCGCAGGCCCGAAACGAAGATCTCGCGGAAGAGGATGACGATGACCGGCACCATGATCGGGGCCGACAAGCCGCCATCGCTGGCGATGACCCCCAGCAGCACGGCCAGCGCGATCACCACCATCGCCTTGTCGGCGATCGGGTCCAGCATGGCGCCGAAGCGCGTCTCCTGCCCCCAGCGGCGGGCCAGCAACCCGTCGAGATAGTCGGTCAGCGAAGCGGACATGAACAGGACCAGCGCCACCCAATCCGCGAAGGGACGGGGCAGCAGCAGGAAGACGAATCCCACCATCGGCGCCGCGATCAGGCGCACGAGGGTCAGGATGTTGGGCACGGTCCAGCGCATGGGCCCGGTGTAGCGCGGCGCGGCGGGAGAGGGAATAGCACGCGGTCAGGCGAGGCGACGTGGCGCGGGATTGCCCCGCCCCCCGCCCGACAGGCACGCGCCCGACAAGCACGCGCCCGAAGGCCCCGCCCCGTGACCTTCGCCGTTCCGTCGCGCGCGAACCCGCATCAGGCTGCGGGCCATGGGTGGAACCTTCGCCGCCCCGGACAGGGAAGAACCCGAGATGCCAGACTATTCCAACGACGCGAAAACCCTGCTGGCGAGGGTCGATCGCCATGGCTGGCAGGCGACCCATGTCTTCGATCCCGACGGCGCCGAGCCGGATTTCACCTATACCGTCGGTCTGGCGGACAGGCTGAAAGCGCCGGAAATCATCGTGTTCGGCCTGTCGAAATCCCTGATGCATTCGATGCTGGCCGAGGTTCAGCGCCAGATCGCGGAAGAGGGACTGGCGGTGGCGGACGGACAGCATATCACCGGCCTTCTGGGTGGCTTCGATTGCATCGCCCGGCGGGCCATCCATCCGGAGCTGTTCACCGAATTCGCCGTGTCGGCCTTGTGGTATTGGCGGGACCGGGGCCATGCCGGCCGGCCCGAGGTGATGCAGATCGCCTGGCCCTCGGCCACGACGGGCCTGTTTCCCTGGGATCCCGGCTGCGCGCAATCGGTGATCGACGACCAGCCCCCGCTCTGGTAGCTGCGCCCACCCCCCCACGTGCGCAGCGGCGGGAGGGGTGCGGCTGGGCATGACGCGGCAATCGGCGACCCAGCATCCTGTCCTGCCGGAAGCCGCGAACCTTGTCAGCACCCGCCGGCGCGGGCGCGATAAGCTCGCATGTCATCAACCCCATGCCCCTGCATGAGGTCTACGAGCGCCGGGTGCGCAAGTTCGAAACCCGGCGGCTGTCCCTGTTGCATGACCTCAGGTCCAACCCGGAAGGAGACCGGACATGACCACGCCCGAGACATGACCACGCCCGAGACCCGCTTCGTTTACGTCACCTGTATCCGGTCCACCCCGGACAGGGTGTTCGACGCGATCACCACCCCCGAGATGACCCGGCAGTATCGGGGCCACGATACCCTCTCCGATGACTGGCAGCCCGGTTCGGGCTGGAGCCATGTGTGCACAGATGCAGAGCGGAGCGTCAATCTGTTGGGCAAGGGCATCGAGAACGACGGGCCAAGGCGCCTCGTGCTGTCCTTGGCCAACGCGTCGCAGGCCGACGATCCCGCCGCCTGGAGCCGCGTGACCTTCGAGGTGGAGGCCCATGACGACAGGGGGAGGCTGACCGTGCTCCATGCCGGGCTGGAACCGGGCAGCGGCATGAATACCGGCATCCGGCGCGGCTGGCCGCTGGTGGTGTCGAGCCTGAGATCCTTCCTCGAAACCGAGGCGGGGATGGATGTCTTCGCCCGGCTGAAAGTGGCCTGATCCGTCCTTTCCGAAAGGTTAATGATTCTCGGATTTTGATTGCGGATCAAGTGCTTGGACACCCTTATCACGCGTGATAAGGCGGGGTCAGGCGCGGTCGTGGAAGAAGTCGTAGATCGTCTGGGCCAGCGTCTCGTTGATGCCGTCCACCGCCGTCAGGTCCGACAGGTTGGCCCGCGCCACCGCCTTGGCGGAGCCGAAATGAGCCAGCAGCGCACGCTTGCGGGTGGCGCCGACGCCCGGCACATCATCCAGCGGCGTGGCGCTGACCGCCTTGGACCGTTTCGCCCGGTGTGCCCCGATGGCGAAGCGATGCGCCTCGTCCCGCATCCGCTGCACGAAGTAGAGGACGGGATCGTTGCGCTTCAGGGCAAAGGGGCTGCGGCCGGGGCGGTGGAACTCCTCCTTGCCCTGGTCGCGGTCGATGCCCTTGGCGACGCCGATGAAGGGCACGTCCTTCACCCCCAGATCCTCCATGATCTCCTTCACCGCGCTGACCTGCCCCGCGCCGCCGTCGATCAGCAGCAGGTCGGGCCAGGCCTCCGTCTTGCGGTCGGGATCCTCCTTCAGCAGGCGCGCGAAGCGGCGGGTCAGAACCTCCTTCATCATCCCGAAATCGTCGCCGGGCGTCAGGCTGTCGCCCCGGATGTTGAACTTCCGGTACTGCGACTTCAGGTAGCCGTCCGGCCCCGCCACGATCATCGCGCCGACCGCATGGGCGCCCTGGATATGAGAGTTGTCGTAGACCTCGATCCGCCGGGGCGGCGCGTCCAGCCCGAAGGCCTCCGCCAGACCGTCCAGCAGCTTGCCCTGCGCCTGGTTCTCGGCCATCCGCCGCCCCAGGCTTTCGCGCGCATTGCGCCGCGCGCCGTCCACCAGTTCCGCCTTCTCGCCGCGCTGGGGGACGAGGATCTCGACCTTGCCGCCGCGCTTCTGGCACAGGGCGTCCTCCATCAGGTCCATATCCTCGATCCCGTGGGACAGCAGGATCTGGCGCGGCGGCTCCTTGCCGTCGTAGAACTGGCCCAGGAAGGCCTCCAGCACCTCCGGCTCGTCGATATCAAGACCCACGCGGGGGTAGAAATCGCGGTTGCCCCAGTTCTGGTTGGCGCGGATGAAGAAGACCTGCACGCAGGCCTGTCCGCCCTCCATATGCAGCGCGATCACGTCGGCCTCGCGCACGCCGCGCGGGTTGATGCCCTGCGCGCTCTGCACGTTGGTCAGCGCGCGGATGCGGTCGCGCAGGGCGGCGGCGCGCTCGAATTCCATCGCCTCCGACGCTTCGGCCATCGCCTCTGCCAGCTTCTCCTGCAACTCGGTGCTGTCGCCTTTCAGGAACCGCGTCGCATCGGCGACCGAGGCCGCGTAATCGGACTCGGAGATATGGCCCACGCAGGGCCCCGAGCAGCGCTTGATCTGGTAGAGAAGGCAGGGCCGCGTGCGGCTTTCGAACACCGCATCGGTGCAGTTGCGCAGCAGGAACACCCGTTGCAACTGGTTCAAGGTCCGGTTGACCGCCCCGGCACTGGCGAAGGGACCGAAATAGTCACCCTTTTCCGTCTTCGCGCCACGATGCTTCTTGATCTGCGGGAAGGGATGGGTGCGGCTGACGAGGATGTTGGGGAAGGACTTGTCGTCGCGCAACAGCACATTGAACTTGGGCTTGAGTTGCTTGATGAGGTTCTGCTCCAGCAGCAACGCCTCGGTTTCCGTCCGCGTGGTCAGGAACATCATCGAGGCGGTGTCGCGGATCATCCGGGCGATGCGCGCCGAATGCCCCGAGGGCTTGGCGTAATTCGCCACCCTCCGCTTCAGGGCGCGCGCCTTGCCCACGTAAAGGACGCGGCTCTGGCTGTCGAGCATGCGGTAGACACCCGGGCTCTGGTCAAGCGTCCGGACATAATCTGCGATCACCTCATGGCCGGATCTGGTAGGGCTTTCGGGCTCAGTGTCCATTGATTGTGACAATCTCGTGATTCTCGGATTTGCTGCAATGCCGCGTGCGCCGGATCAAGCCTCCAGATGTCCACCGTTTCTGTGGATAAGCTTTGGGAGAACTCAGTGGCATCAGGAATTTCTCATTATTTTCGGCAGGGTTCTACGGTTTGCCTCCTTTTTAAGCTATTATATAAACCATTGTTTTCAATATATAAAAACACCCTGTATACCGCTTGGAATTTTTCGCTCCGGCAATCTTTACAAACATGAATCATTTGTGACGCCGGTGGAGAATCGCATTCCGCAGCGTCACTCGACACCCAGAACATCCGGCGTCTCCCAGCCCAGGTGCTGGCCTCCGTCAACGCAGATCAACTGTCCCGTGACCGATTTCGCGGTCAGGAAATAGCGCAGCGCCTCGCAGATCGCGTCCGGGTCCGCGCCGCGCTCCAGGATGGTGGCCGCGCGTTGCCGCGCGAAGTGATCCGCCGACTGGCGCGCGCCCTGCATCGTCGGGCCCGGGCCGATGGCGTTCACCCGGACGTTCGGGGCGAGGGCCTGCGCGGCGGTTCGGGTCAGCGCCCAAAGCCCCATCTTTGCAAGGGTATAGGTCATGAATTCGGGCGTCAGCTTGCGCACCCGCTGGTCCACCATGTTGATGACCAGCCCGCGCGCCACCGGCTCTCCGCGCGCATCCATGTCCGGATCGGGCATCTGCGCGGCCAGCGCCTGGATCAGCACGAACGGCGCGCGCAGGTTCGAGTCCATGTGACGGTCCCACGATTTGCGCGTGGCGCTCGCCATGTTGTCATAGTCGAAGATCGAGGCGTTGTTGACCAGCACCTCCACCGGCCCCAGTTCCGCCACCGCGCGGCCCATCAGGCCCGCAACCGCGTCCTCGTCCAGCACGTCCGCCTGCAGGGTCACGGCCCGCCGCCCCAGGGCGCGGATGTCGCGCGCCGTGTCTTCCGCCGCATCGCCGCTGCCGTTGTAATGCACGGCCACGTCGTGGCCCTGTGCCGCCAGTTCCAGCGCCATCGCGCGGCCCAAACGTTTCGCCGCGCCCGTTACCAGTGCCGTCATCGCCGCCTCCTCAGGTCAGAAGCATGACGATATAGCCCGCGTAGAGCGCGGAAAAGGCCAAGCCGACCAGCCGTCCCATGGGCAGGCGCAGGAAAACGAACGGCACAAGGATCACCGAGGCCGCCAGCATCACCCACAGGTCGAAGCTCAGGAACTCCGGGTCCACCGGGATCGGGCCGACCAGAACCGCGATGCCGATGATCCCCAACAGGTTGAAGATATTCGATCCAATGACATTGCCGACCGCCACATCCGCCTGCCTGCGGATAGCCGCCATCACCGTCGTCGCCAGTTCCGGAAGGGATGTGCCGACAGCCACCAGCGTCAAGCCGATCACCGTTTCGCTGACGCCATAGGCCGAAGCGATCGCGGTGGCGCTGTCCACCAGCAGGGTCGCACCCAGCGGCAGGCCCACGATGCCCAGCACGAGGTAAAGGATCACCCTCCACCACGCCATGTCCGGATCGGCATCTTCCAGATCCTCGATATCGTCGAGAGATTTGCGGTGCGCTCGCGCGGTGCGCAGGCCGTCCAACAGGAACAGTGCCAGACCGGCCAAAAGGATCACGCCATGCCACCACGTCATCGGCCCCGCGAAACACAGCGCAATGAACAGGGCCGTCGCGGCCAGCATGATCAGGTATTCGCGCCGCGTGTCGCTGGTGGCCGCAAGGCCCGTCAGCAGCGCGGGGATGCCCAGCACCAGCAACACGTTGGCGGTGTTCGAGCCGACGACATTACCCAGCGCCAGCCCCGGCGCGCCACCCAGCACCGACTTGACGGATACCAGCAGCTCGGGCGCCGAGGTGCCGAACGCAACCACCGTCAGCGACACGATCAGCGCCGGGATGCCCAGCCGCAGCGCAAGGTTGACCGCGCCCTTGACCATCAGGTCACCGGACACCAGAAGGATCACCAGGCCCAGCGCGACAAGACCGAATTCTTCAATCACGTGGGGGGCGATCGCAGTGGGGACAGGTGCCGCCCCGCAGGTTGATCCGTCCGCAGCGGCGGCATGTGGACGGCTTGGGCAAGCCCGATGGCCCGCTCCGTCGGCTCAACCGCTCCTTCATGTCGCGCAACCCGCCGGGCAGGCGCAGACGCCCGAACAGGGCCAGGACAGCCATGCCGATCAGGAACAGCGAAACGATCTTGAGCATCAAGACAGCCCGTAACGGGCATAAAGCGCGCGTTCCTCCAACCCATGGTCGAGATCCGCGATCACCTGCGCCCCGAACCGCGACAGCAGGTTCTTGCGCGGGCCGTAGACGGCAAAGCGCACCTTGTCCCCGTAGAGTTCCTTCATCTTCGGAACGAGGTGCCCGATCCCGTCAGCCAGTCCAAGCTGAACACCGCGCGCGCCGGTCCAGAATGCGCCGGTGAACAGGTCCTCGCCTTCCAGCCGCGCCCCGCGCCGGGATTTCACATGGTCGATGAAGGCCGCATGGATGTCGCGCTGGATGTCCTTCAGACGCGCCACATCCTCGGCGCGTTCGGGGCGGAACGGATCAAGGATCGACTTGTCCTCCCCGGCGGTATGCACACGCCGCTCCACGCCCAGCTTGCCCATCGCCTCGACGAAGCCGAACGAGGCGGAAATCACCCCGATGGAGCCCACGATGGACGACGGATCAACCCAGATCTGGTCGGCGGCACAGGCAAGCCAATAGCCGCCCGAGGCTGCCACATCCTCCACGAAGGCATGGACGGGCACGGTCTTCTCGTCGGCCAGCCTGCGGATGCGCGCGGCGACCAGCGCCGATTGCACCGGGCTGCCACCGGGCGAGTTGACGACCAGCGCCACAGCCTTCGGCTTGCCCTTGGAAAACGCCTTTTCGATCGCGCTGGCATGGCTCGCATCGCTGATCCCCCGACTGCCCGAGGCGATGACGCCATTCAGGCGGATCACCGCCACGCGCGGGTCGGATTTCACGAAGGGAATGAAGCGTTTCATAGGGCGCGATGTAGGCCCCCCGACACGCGGCAACAAGACAGGCCGGGCGCTTTTCGCCGGTCTGTGGCGGAACTCACCCGGTTCAGGAGGCCCGCACCGGCAGCCGCTGCTCTCCAAGGCCGTCGATCCCAAGCCGCATCTCCTGCCCTGCGCGCAGGAAGACCGGCGGTTTCTTCCCCAGCCCGACACCCGGCGGAGTGCCTGTCGTCACGATATCACCGGGCTCCAGCGTCATGAAACGGCTGATGTATTCGACCAGGAAGGCGGGGCCGAAGATCATCGTGCAGGTATTGCCGTCCTGCATCCGCACGCCGTCCACCTCCAGCCAGATCGCCAGCGCCTGCGGGTCCGGCACCTCGTCCGGTGTTACCAGCCACGGACCAATCGGCGCGAAGGTGTCGCAGGATTTGCCCTTGGTCCACTGGCCGCCCATCTCTTGCTGGAAGGCGCGCTCGGACACGTCGTTCAGGATGCAGTAGCCCGCGATATGCGCCGCCCCGTCGCCCGTCGCCACGCCCTTGGCACGCCGCCCGATCACGAAGGCCAGTTCCGCCTCCCAGTCGGTCTTCTCGCTGCCCGGCGGCAGGATCACCGGATCGGTCGCGCCGGAAATGGCGGTGGTGGCCTTCATGAACAGCACCGGTTCCGTCGGCACGTCCCAGCCGCCTTCCGCCGCGTGATCGGCATAGTTCAACCCGACGCAGACCAGCTTGCCCGGCCGCGCCACGCAAGGCCCCAGCCGCACATCGCCTGCCAGCGGCAGGCTCTCCGCGTCGATCTCGGGAAATGCGCCCAGCGTCGCGCCGTCGATATCCGCCACAAGGTGCGACAGGTCGCGCACATGGCCCGCGCGGTCCAGTATCCCGGGCTTCTCCGCGCCCGCTTCGCCCCAACGCACCAGTTTCATGACCGCTCTCCCTTGCCAGTTTGCGCATCATCATGCTTCGATCGCCCGGCAAGGTGAAGGGGCAGCATGGCAGATATCATCATCCTCGGCGTCTTCGTCGCGGACGCCGCGTATCGGACCGTCAAGATGCCGGTCGCGGGGCAAACGCTTCTGGGCACCGGGTTTCAACTCGGGCCGGGAGGCAAGGGGTCCAACCAGGCGGTGGCGGCGGCGCGGGCGGGCGGCGATGTCGCCTTTCTCAGCCGGATCGGGGCCGACACGTTCGGTGCCATGGGCCGCGCCGTCTGGGCCGAGGCGGGCGTGCAACCGCTGGTGGTCGAAGATCCTGACACCCCTACCGGATCGGCGGGCATCTTCATCGTCGAGGCCACCGGGCAGAACGCCATCATCATCGTGCCGGGCGCGGCGGGGAACCTGTCCCCGGCAGATGTCGCGGGCCATTCCGACCGGATCGCATCGGCCAAGGTCGCCCTGACGCAACTGGAACAACCGATGGAAGCGGCGCAAAGCTTCCTGAGGATCGCCCATGGCGCGGGCGTCACCACCATCCTCAACCCCGCCCCCGCCACCGCGTTGCCCGCAGGCCTGCTGGCACTTTGCGACTATGTCACTCCGAACGAGACCGAGGCCGAGGAATTGACCGGCCTTCGCGTCACCGGGCCGGGCGATGCCCTGCCCGCCGCGCAGGCCTTGCTGGAACTTGGCGTGCGCAAGGGCGCGCTGCTGACGCTGGGGGGCAACGGCTCGCTTTACTGGGACGGGACGCGCGCGATCCACACGCCGGCGATGAAAGCTGGCCCCGTGGTCGACGCCACCGGCGCGGGCGACGCCTTCAACGGCGGCTTCGCCACGGCCCTGGCCGAGGGGCAACCGATCGAAGACGCGCTGGCCTTCGCCACCGCCACCGCCGCGCTCAGCGTCACGAAACACGGCACGGCGGCGTCCATGCCGTCGCGCGCCGAAATTGCGGCATTGCTCTAATCCGCCGCCTGTGACGCCGCGTCTGACCGCTCGTCTACCGTCGCTTCCACCGTCGCCACGTAATCTCGGACTACATCCGCGAAGGCGATCGGCACGCTGTCCAGCAGCATTTCCCGCAACCCCGGCCATTGCGGCGCCTGCGCCAGAAAGCGTTGCCGGTGGTAGTGCAGGATCACCGTATCGGGCGGCGTGCGTTCATAATCCGCGCGGTGCGAGAGCGAATAGTTGTGCAACTCCCCCAGCACCCGCGCCTTGTATCCGAACCGCGCCATGGTCAGCGGGAGGGTGATCTGGTCCAGCCACGGCCGTTTCTGCGCGATGGCGCAATTGTTGTCGAAGTCCACCGCCGTATCGCGCCAATGCTCGGCGAAGCGCAGCCCGTCCTCGGGATGCATCGCCTCGGGGAAAGCGACGAAGCCCGCATTGAAATAGGGCACGTATTCCATCTTCGCGCCGCGCAGCAGGCGCACCCGCTCCTGCGGGACGCTCAGGCCAAAATGTGCATAAGCGCGCGCCCAGCGGGCATTCTTGCCGCCCCATGTGGGTCGTCCCTCCGGCGCTGCGGCGACGGTGTCGGGGGCAAGGTCCATGAACTCCGCCAGCGAACCCGTGCACGCCATGTCGGTGTCAAGGAAGATCGCATGGCTGGTGCCGCGCGCATCACAGGCCGCGACCATCTTGTTGCCGTGGGGATAGGGGCTTTTCCACGCGGGCGGCGCGTCCAGTGTGCGCAGCTCCACCTCGCAGGCCTCGTAGATCGCATGGCTGACATCGCGGATCTCGGGGCGATGGGCGGCACTGACATAGGCGAATTGGCAAACCCGCGCGTCGCCCGCATGTGCCCGCGCCAGCGACGCCGCCAGAAGCCACGACTGGATCTCCAGCCGCTGACCATCGGCCACGTAGAACAGCGCAAGGGATCTGGCGTCGGTCATGGCGGTTCGTCCGCTTTGGAACTGCTCGGGCTGCACTCTGCCCGCAATCCGCCCTTCGCACCAGCCCCGCCCGGATCCGCAGCCTCAGACCTCCAGATCGACCACGAAGATCCCGTCCGCCCCGCGCGTGCACGACGCCACCAGCATCCCCCCCGCGCGCCGGTGGTCCGCATCGGCGGCATAGGCGTCCAGCGCGGCCTTGTCGTCGAAGGTGCACACGAACCCGTAGGGATAGCGCTGCGACTTCCGCTCGAAATCGAGGTTCGGGCCGTGGCGAAATCCGGTGAAGCCGGGGATACGTCCCGGCAGCTTCTCAAGGATGGCGATCGCGTCGTCGATCAGCTTCTGAGCGCCGTCGCCATCGGCCTCCATCATCACCAAGTGATATAGCATTGATATACCCCTATGCCAGAATTGCGCGAAAATCGTTCACGTTGGTCAGGGTCGGTCCGGTCACGACCTGGTCCCCGATCTCTGCGAAAAAACTGTGGGCGTCGTTGCGGTCAAGACAGGCTTGCGGATCAAGGCCCCTCGCCCGCGCCCTGGCCAGCGTATCGGGCCCGATGACGGCGCCCGCAACCTCCGCCGCGCCATCCACGCCATCGGTGTCGCAGGCGATCGCGTGTATATTTTCTATCCCGTTCAATGCGATAGCCAAGGCCAGCGCATATTCCGCATTCGGTCCACCCACACCATCCCCGCGCCGGGTCACCGTCAATTCGCCCCCCGACAGGATGACCGTTCCGGGCTTGGCCCGTTGCGCAAGCGCGGCATGGGCTGCGGCCACCTCGCGCGCCTCACCCTCGATGGAGTCTCCAAGTAATTCAACGACATACCCAGCCTCGCGCGCCATCTGTGCCGCTGCTTTCAACGATTGCGCCGGGGCCGCGCAGATGACATTCTCCACCTGTGTCAGCCGCGGGTCGTCGGGTGTGACCGGGTCGCCACCCGCCGCAAGGAACGTACGGATCGACGCGGCGGGCGCGACGCCCCATTTATCCAAATCTTTCAAAGCCTTGGCGGCGTCACCCCGGTGCCCCACAGTCGGACCGCTGGCGATATCCGCCGGATTGTCGCCGGGCACGTCAGAGATCAGAAGTGCCAGCATCCGCGCCGGAAAGGCCGCAGCCGCAAGTCGCCCCCCCTTCACCGCGGACAGCTCTTTTCTGATCCCGTTGATCGTCCCGATCGGGGCACCTGACGCCAGCAAATTCGATGTAACTAGTTGTTTTTCAAGGAGAGTTATTCCGCCCACCGGGGCGCATAGCAACGCCGACCCGCCGCCCGAAATCAGCGCAAGGACGAAATCACCCGCGCCCACCGTGTCCAGCAAGTCCAGCATCCGCAGAGTCGCAGCAACGCCCGCTGCATCAGGAACCGGGTGCGAAGCCTCTACGATTTCAATACCTTGGCAGGGCCGCCCATAGCCGTAGCGGGTTATCACCAATCCCTCGCAGGGCCCCCATTCCGCCTCCACCGCCTCCGCCATCCGCGCGCTGGCCTTGCCCGCGCCGATCACGACCACGCGGCCTGCGGGTTTGGGCGGAAGGGCAGCTGCAAGACTCTGCATCGGGTCCGCAACGGCCACGGCACGATCAAACAACGCGACCAGAAAGTCTTTCTTTATCAATAGCTTCGTCCTGTGCTTGATGCCCGAGCAACAAGATCGATGGGCGCACGATACTCGGGCGGAGGTGTTACACCATCCTGCATCCACGCCATCAGACCATCCGCCATCGCACGCGCGAACCCGGAGATATCGCAGGCGACAGAGGACAGTTGCGGCCAAGCCTGGGCGCATTCCTCGATGTCGTCGAACCCGACCAAGCGAAATTCCTGCCCGACCTGCACCCCGGCACGGGCGAATCCAGACAGCATGCCCAACGCGACCAGGTCATTGAAACATATCGCGGAATCCACATCGGGTGCGTTGGTCAAAAGCCTCTCGACAGCGCCAACGCCGAAGGCTCGGGAGCTGCGCCCATGGAGTGTGTAGGGCTCCATCCCGGCGCGTTTCATCTCGGCCAGATAGCCCGACTTCCGCTCCTCGGTTATGGCGCGCCCGGCCATACCGCCAACGAATGCGACCCGCTGCGCGCCCTGAGTCAGAAGATGCCGCGTCGCCTGCGCCGATCCGGTGGCGTAATCGAAGGAAGCGAACGGGAAAAGTCCCGTGCGCGGATCTGTCTTGCGGAGCACCTGCAAAGCCGGAATCCCCGCCCGCTCCACTTGGTCGAAACCGCCGCACCCTTCGCCATAGGCGGGCGAGATAACCAGCGCGGATACGCCGTGTTCAATCATTGAACCGATCAATTTCGCTTGTAAATCAGTGTCTTCATCGGAATTTGCGATCACTGTCGCATAGCCTTTGGCCGCCAGCGTCATTTGCAGCACGGTGGCAAATTCCGTGAAAAAGGGGTTGCGCAGATCGTTGATGACCAGTCCGACCAAGCCCACGGATCCCGACCGCATCTGTGCCGCCGCGCGGTTGTAGACGTAGCCGATGTCCGCCATCGCCTTGCGCACGGCCTCGCGCGTTTCGTGTTTCACGGAAGGCGAGTTCTGCAGCACAAGTGACACGGTCGATTTGGACACACCCGCCTTGGCAGCCACGTCGAGTATGGTGGGTCGGCGGGTCAAGCGTCGATCCCGTGCAGCGCCAGAAGCGTGCCCATGCGGCGGCAGGCAAGGTCCGGGTCGGAGAGCAGGCGTGCCTTGTCGGCCAACCGGAAAACCTCGGCGAAGTGGCTGATTTCACGAGAGGATTGGAAGCCTCCGGGCATGATGAAATGGGGTTGCCAACCGTTCAGCCAGGCCAGGAACGCGATGCCTGCCTTGTAGAATTGCGTCGGCGTCTTGAAGATTTCGCGGCTCAGTGGAACGGTCGGTTCCAGGAGCGCATGATAGGTGGCGTGATCACCTTGGGCGAGCGCGTCCAACGCCTGGCTCGCGGCAGGGGCGATGGCCGCGAAGATGCCCAGAAGTGCGTGAGAGACGTGCGTGCCATCCCCTTCGATCAGCGCGGCATAGTTGAAATCGTCACCGGTATAGAGCCGGACACCATTGGGAAGGCGCGCGCGAAATTCCTCTTCATGTGATTGATTCAGAAGGGAAATCTTGATGCCGTCGATTTTTTCGCAGTGCCGGTTAATGATATCGAGCACGATGTCGTTCGCCTCCGCCACCCGCGTCGCCCCCCAATAGCCGCGCAGGGCCGGATCGAACATGTCGCCCAACCAATGCAGGATCACCGGCTCCGCCGCTTGTGCGATCAGGTCGTCATAGACCCGCGCGTAGGTCTCGGGCCCCGCGCCGATCGCGGGAAGCGCGCGGGTGGCCATCAGGATAAGCTGGCCACCGGCTGCCTCGATCACCTCCATCTGCTCGGCATAGGCAGCGGTGATGCGGGAGGTGTCTGTCAAATCGGTCAGTGCGACGTGGTCGGTTCCGGCCCCGCAGGCCACGCGCGGGCGCATCGGATGGACTTTGGCCGCTCGCATCGTGCGGTCGATCAGTTCCCGTGCGGTCGCCCAATCCACGCCCATGCCACGCTGCGCGGTGTCCATCGCCTCCGCAAGGCCAAGCCCTTGATCCCACAGACCTTCCCGGAACCGCAGCGTCGCGTCCCAATCCACGGCGGGCCGCCCGTGCCACGGGTCGCGCTCGGCCAGGGGATCGCTGACCACATGGGCCGCGGCGAACGCGGTGCGGGTCAGCGGGACGCTTGGCGCACGGGGGACAAGGGGGTCTCCCTCAAGGATGTAGTCTTCCAGCGTCCCGGCATAGGTCGGCAGTTGCATGGCTTCAGATCCCGTGATCTTCGCGGATCATGTCGGCGGCTTTCTCGCCGATCATGATCGTGGGCGCGTTGGTGTTGGAGGAAACGACAGTCGGCATGATCGAGGCATCGGCGATCCGCAGCCCGTCGATCCCGTTGAACCGCAGGCGCGGCGTGACGACGGCGCTGTCGCCCGGCCCCATGGCACAAGTCCCGACACAGTGATGGGAGGTTTTGGAATGTTCGCAGATGAAGGCGAAGTAGTCTTGATCCGTACGGACCTCTGGCCCCGGAAGGCGCTGCGCCTTGATGAAGGGCTTCAATGGGTCTTGCGCAAGGATATCCTGTGTCAGCCTCAGACCGCGAATGGACATCTCCCGGTCGAACGGGTCTGCACAATAGTTCGGGTCGATCAGCGGGGCTGCCGACGGATCACTGCTGGCCAGCCGGACCGAGCCGCGGGACCGGGGGCGCAGGTAGCAGGAATTGAGCGTCACGCCCCCGAGCGGCATCGCGACGACCCCGGCTTCGATCCCGGTCCCAAGGCCGAGGTGAAATTGCAGATCGGGCGAGCGGGCATTCGGATCCGCATACCAGAATCCGCCTGTCTCGAAGAGGCTGCTGGCCACCGGCCCCTTGCGGGTGGCCAAGTATTGCAGGCCCGCCAGCACGCTCAGATGCGGTTTTGCGAAGCGATCATAGGTGTGAGGGCCGGAGACTTCGGCAATGCAATAGAGGTCCAGATGGTCTTGCAAGTTCGCGCCCACTTGCGGCTGGTCCAGCACGACGTCGATGCCAAGCCGGCGCATGTCATCAGCCGGACCGATCCCGGACAATTGCAGAAGCCGAGGTGATCCGATGGCGCCACTGCACAGGATCACCTCGCGCTCCGCCGTGATCCTTGTTCCGTCCAGCATGTCGACGCCGGTGGCGCGCCCACCGTCCACCACCAGCCGCCGCACTTGCGCACGGAGTTTGACGGTCAGGTTCGCGCGCCCTCGGTTCGGATGCAGGAACGCCATCGCAGCCGAGGACCGGCGGGCATTTCGTTGGGTCAGTTGGTAGTAGGCCGCGCCCTCCTGCACCTCTCCGGCGATGTCGGGGTTGAAAGGGATGCCAAGCGCATTGGCCGCTTTGAAATAGGCCTCGCAGATCGGCAATGGTGCGACGGGCTTCGAGACGCCCAAGGGTCCACCCTGACCATGGTAACGTCCTGAGAAGCTGTCGTTATCCTCGGATTTTCGGAAATAGGGCAGGACATCCTCGTAGCTCCATCCCTCGCAGCCCTTCTGCCGCCATTCGTCGTAGTCCAACGGATGACCGCGGGTGTAGATCTGCGCGTTGATGGCAGAGCCGCCGCCGATCACCTTGGCCTGCGTGTAGGTGAAAACCTTGCCCCGCAAGTGCGCCTGCGGGACGGTCTTCCAGCCCCACGACGCGATGCCCTTGGTCATCTTGGCGAAA
>Ga0100398_1001641_pt1 | contig 19075 bp, 19 predicted proteins | sample CryGeymeta201522_FD_81568 | JGI IMG/M metagenome (GOLD analysis project Ga0100398, IMG submission 81568) | Groundwater microbial communities from Crystal Geyser aquifers in Utah, USA - Crystal Geyser metaG 2015-22 | ecosystem: Environmental > Aquatic > Deep subsurface > Groundwater | place: USA...
GCGATGCCGATCATCGGCTGCTCGATCTCGCGATCCGTCAGTCCCAGCGCCTTGAACAGGGAGCGGTGCGGGGCCCTCTCCAACCCTTTTTTCATAATATCGGAACGCATGCTCTACCTCCTTCTCTCTGATAAGCCGTCCGTCCGGCGACTTTCCGTTTCGGTTTCCATTTCATCCAACGCGCCAAGAAGGCCCCGACAGGTGTTGGACAGCGCGACCCGCGTGTCGGTTATCGCGATGGCGTTTTCATCGCAAACGCCCACGCAGCTCTCGCAGCCCATGCACTCCCTGTCTTCAACGGGCAACGCCTTGCCGTTCTGCATCCGGAACATCCCCACCGTGCAGGCCTCCATGCACTCCTCACAGCCGTTGCACCTCCTGCCCTCCACCGTCACCTTGTAAGCCATCTTGGTATCGTAAAATCCTTTCCAATAAACGATCATGGGGGGGGTGATCGGTTTCTCCCCAAGTTTCAGACTCCTGTAGCACAACTCTTTCTTGGAAACAAGTCGGGAGATGTATCCAAAAATAACGGATCATGATCAATAATCGTTATAGGTTTTAAGTTTTAGGTTTTACGGAACAATGAACACATAACACGTAACACATGTGAATCTAAATGTTATTTATTGATAAAAATTCGCTTGACAACGGATCGGAGATAGAATAAAAAAATTATAAAACGATTGCTAACGGTCTTATTGGATACAATCATGCGCATGAATCCATCCACCAAATCCAAGAAAAATGGCATCTCCGCCCGCGAGAAGACCTACGATGACCTGAAAGCCAAAATCCTTTCCGGACATTTTATTCCCGGTGAACGCCTTGCGGAGGAGCATCTCGCGGAGGAACTGGGGGTCAGCCGCACCCCGGTGCGGGAGGCGCTCCACAAGCTCGAACAGGACGGATTGATCGAGCCCCTGGAATCCCGTGGGTTCTGCATTCCCCGCGATTCACCGGAAGAGATCGAGGACCTCTTTGAACTCCGGACGGTTCTGGAAGGGTACACCCTCCGAATTATCTGCGAGCGAATCACCGATGAACAGATTGCCATGCTCGAAGCGATCATCGAGAAGGCAGAGGACGCCCTCAGGCGGAAGAGGATCGATGAGGTATTCCAGTGGAACACGCAATTCCACGACACGCTGCACAGCCTGGTTGCGGACAAACGTCGTTTTCACAGCCTGATCGTGAACATGAGAAAATACGTGCTCAGATATCGGAAAGATACGCTTCAGTATCTTGGCGCAGCGAAGCGAGCCAGCGATGGCCACCGGCAGATTCTCCTGGCCTTGAAACTGAAAGAGCCGGAGCTCTGCGAGCGGGTGATGCGGACGCACATTCGTCAGTCCAAGGAGGATGCGCTCCAGACCAACCGTGAGGCGATATGAAAAATGAGGAGGTTGTATGAAGGCAGACAAGGATAAGTGCATAGCATGCAAGAGGTGCTTCCCCTATTGTCCGATGGGAAGGATTCAAACCTACGCACGACATGATCAGATCCCCGGCCGTGTCTATATCGAGATCGACCAGGATGCTTGCACCGACTGCGGGATGTGCCTGCGGGCGAAAATCTGTCCGGTGAGCGCCCTTTACCAGCCGGAAGAGCCCTGGCCCCGCGAGGTCCGCGGCGTCCTGAGCAACCCGATGATCGAGTTCATGGGGTCGCAGACGCCCGGCCGCGGAACGGAGGAGATGAAGACGAACGACGTCAAGGGGACCTTCCTCCCCGGCGAGGTGGGGGTCGGCGTCGAACTGGGAAGGCCTGGGATCGGCGCGTACTTCCGCGATGTCGAGACGGTGGCCATGGCGCTGATGAAAGCCGATCTCGGCTATCAACTGGCGGCGGAAAACCCCGTGACCCACTTCATGTCCGACAAGACCACCGGCAAACTCCGCGACGATATCCTCGGGGAAAAGGCGACCTCGGCCATCATCGAGGGGAAGTGCAAACTGGAAAAATTGCCCGAGATCATCAAGATCCTCCAGGATGTGGCCAAGACGCTGGATACGGTTTTTACCGTGGAGGTGATCACCAAGGTCCCGCCGGAGGGAGAGGTTCCGATCGTTCCGGTTTTCCAGGAGATGGGAATCTGGTACTCCATCAACAGCAAGAACAACCTGGGATTGGGCGAACCGCACTACAAATTCTATGACGACGAACCGTAAAGGAGGAGAATCATGACACACAGTTTGCACCGCCGAGGCACCCGGGAGAGTCTGAGCGGGGATTTTGTCGTCCTGGGCTGCCCGGCGACCGGCGTCAACAAGAAAGGATCCGCGCCCAAGACCCGGAAGTTTCTGAGCATCTGCTACAAGCACGGGCCGATCAACTTAGGCGATATGAAAACGGGCAACATCTACAACACGACGATGGACGACATCCTCAGTCGTGTGACCGACGGGACGATTGTGGAGTGCACCTTCGACAACCGGGAGAAGATCGTCTCCCTGCTGAAGGAACTCAACGAGGACCGACCCGGCATCTCGGTCATCATCTCGGGCATTCCCGATATCGTTCAGCAGTGCATGACGGAGGCGGGGATGGGGCGGATCCACTCCCTCGAATACTCCCTTGGCACCTGGGGAAACACCGAACGGCTGCCCGATTTCGAGATCCTCCAGACGGTGACCATGTGCGGTCACGGGATGATCGCCTCGGATCTGGTTCGCAAGATGGTCCGGGACGTCAAACGGGGGCGGAGAACGGTCGAGGATTGCTGCCTCGAAATCGCGGAATGCTGTTCCTGCGGCAACTACAACGTGACCCGGGGAAAACAGTTGTTCAAGGAGCTGCTCCCCCTCTACACGCTCCACAGCCTGTACTGAAAATGGAATGGGAAGGAGAAATAAGATGCGATACATCATTGTCGGAGGGAGCGCGGCGGCGATCAGCGCCGTAGAGTCGATCCGGTCGCAGGATCACGAATCCTTGATCGATCTGTTCAGCGATGAAGAGACCCCCCTCTTTTCGAGAGTTCTGCTGCCGTACTACGTTGCGGAGGAGCTTTCCAAACCGTTGCTCAATTTTCGAACGGCGGATTTTTTTGACGAAAACAAGGTTGCCTCCCACATGGGGGTGAAAGTCACCTCGCTGAATGCCGCCGCCAAGACCATCCGAACCACGGACGGGCAGACGTACGCTTTTGACAAACTCCTGCTCGCCACCGGCGGGAAGGCGATCGTCCCGCCCATTCCGGGAATCGACAAGGAGGGGATCTCCACGCTGAAGACCATGGCAGATGCCGAGAGGATCTACAACATGAAGGGGAAACGCGCCGTGGTGATCGGCGCCGGCTCTATCGGCGTTGAGGCGTGCATCAGCCTGACGAGACGCGGGATCAAGGCCACGCTGTTGGAGCAGTTGGGGCAGGTGATGCCCACCGTCTTCGATGCGGAGGCGGCCGAGATCGTCCGGAAACGGATCGAGGATCTCGGGATCGACGTGCTCACCGGCGAAAAGGCGCTGAAGTTTACCGGCGACAAGCGTGTCACGGGCGTCGTGACCGACAACCGCGAGCTTCCCTGCGATATGGTCGTGCTGTCGGTCGGGGTCCGTCCGCAGACCGAACTCGCCGTCCAGGCGGGACTCACGCTGGGCGACATGAAGGGGATCCGGGTCGATGAGACCATGATGACCAGCGCCAGGGATGTTTACGCCGCTGGCGACGTCGCGGAGACCCACGACATCGCGCGGAACGCCTGGTTTCTGAACGCGATCTGGCCGTGCGCCTTCGAGCAGGGCCACTTCGCCGGTCTCAACATGGCCGGCCAGAAGAGCGCCTATCCCGGTTCCTACCGGAGAAATTCCATTGGGAATTTCATCGGAATTCCCGCCATCTCGATGGGGGTGACCCATGCGGAATCCTGCGCGATGACCTCCGACGAGGATGAATTCCGGGAGATCCGTGTGCGAACAAAGGACTCCTATAAGAAACTGGTCCTTCGAAACGGGAAGATCATCGGGGCGATCCTGGTCGGCCAGACCCAGAAGGCCGGGCTCATGTCGATCCTGCTCAAGAAGCAGGTCAACGTCGCCGATTCCATCCCGCTCTTGATGAGCGACCGCCTGAATTTCATGGATCTGCTGCCGATCCTGCGGAGGAACGCCGACCGCTTCAGCGAGCCGGAATACAAGGAACTGATGGATACCGGGCTGTAATTCACACCAGGAGGAAAACGTGAAAGTATTAATGGTTGACAAGGAAAAGTGTACGGGATGCCATCAGTGCGAGCTCTGGTGCGGGACGGAAATTGCCTCCACATCCAGAGAGCTGGCCAGGGCGATCAACGAGGAGCCCCATCCGGCGCCCAGGGTGTATGTCGAGGGCAAGCCGTTCGCACTGCAGTGCCGGCATTGCGAAAGCGCACCCTGCCTGGACGCCTGTCCCAACGGAACCATGCGCCGCGATCCGGAAACCGGGCTGATCTATGTGAACGAACCGACCTGCATCGCCTGCTGGATGTGCGTCATGGTCTGTCCGTTCGGAATCATCAACCCGTCATCATCCATGAAGGTGGCGATCAAGTGCGACCGTTGCCGCAACATGGGCTATCCGATCTGTGCGGAGGTCTGTCCCACCGGGGCCCTCTCCCTCGTGGAGCGGAAGGACTATCGGAAGAAGAAGTTCTAAGAAAGGAGATTTACGATGGAGTTCATCCAGAAGAAGACCGCCGACAATGCAGCAGAGCATTTCCTGGCGAAAGCGGCAGACAGGGGTACGAAATTGGCGTGGGACCGTTTCGAGGGACAGCTTCCCGAATGCGGGTTCTGCGAATCGGGATTAAGCTGCCGGGATTGCCTCCAGGGGCCGTGCATCAGCCACCCCTTCCGGGATGTCAACAAACGGGGTGTTTGCGGAAAGGATAAGGATATCCTGGCCGTGCAGACACTTTTGAAACTGGTCCTCAAGGGAACGATGGCCTCCCTGGACCAGGTCAGTGATTTTGTGGAAGGGGTCGCCTCCGGGGCGGTAAAGCCGAAGGACAAGGCGGAGGCGGATCGGATCGTCGCCGGGATCGAAGCCCTGCTAAAAGAGGGCGGCGCCGGCATGAAGAAGGCGTTTCCAAAGGACCTGCTCGCCGCCTGGGAAGAAGCGGGGATTTACCCGCAGGGGGTGGCCAAGGATCTCTTCAAGGCCTCCCAGAAGGTGGAAGGCGGTGTTGCCGGCGTCGAGGAGACGCTGTTCTGGGCCTTCAAGGCAGCGCTGTTGGGCGCGTTTGCCCAGAGGCTCCAGGGCGGACTGAAAAAGGCGGTCTTCGGTGCGGCCCCTGCCGAGATTGAAGTCAACATGGGCATTCTGAAGAAAGATACTGCAACGATCCTTCTTTACGGTCGGTTCTCGCCGGTCCTGAAGGCGAAGATCGCGGCCGCGGCGGCAAAGAAAAAGGTGAATGTGGCGGGCGTTTGCACGGATCCGCTCCTTTCGCCGTATGTGTTTGCTCCGGTGACGAGCTACGGCTCCCAGGAACTGCCGCTGATGACCGGCGCCGTTGACCTGATCGTGACCGGCGACCAGTTTGTCCATCCGTCGGTTGCCGCGATTGCCGCGGAGTACAATACGGTGGTGGTCCCGACGGAAACCCTCAAGGGCCGGAATCCGGAGGCCTTCACCAATGAGATCGTGGAGAAGGCCCTGAACGCATTTCAGTTCCGAAGCAGCGTCGCGCGGGATATCCCGGAGGCAAAGGAATCCGCCCTGATGGGGCTTTCCGCGGCGGATCTCGACGTGAAGAAGATCGCCGTGGCGCTGAACGAGGGGAAGATCAAGGGGATCGCGATCCTCGCGGGAACCAACAACGTGAAGTTTACGCAGGATCTGCCCTTCGTGACGATGGCGCAGGAGTTCCTGAAGGACGATATCCTCTGCATCTCCGAAGGCGATGCGAGCGTCAGCCTCGCGAAATACGGTTTCCTGAACCCCCGCCAGTGCGGGAAGCACTGCGGTGATGGTGTGGCAAAACTCCTCAAGGCCGCAGGATCGAACCTCCCGGCCGTTCTCGACCTCGGGTATGCGGAGAACGGCGGCGTGGCCGAGTTTCTGTTTGCGCTCTCCGCGGCCGCCAAGAAGGCCGTGAAGGAGCTGCCGGTGCTGGCCTGCTTCGCTGAGGCCAACCGGAGCGCCGAGGTTGCCGAGGCGCTCGGTCTGGTGGCGATGGGCGTTTCGACCTTCTTCTGGCCCAGCCTGCCGGTGACGGGGAGCCCGAAGACGATGGAGGCCCTCGGAAAGCTCTGCGGCGAGAAGTTCGGCGCGCGGTTGATTGTCCATACGGACAAGAAGATGGAGCCGCTGGCGAAGGCGAGGATGATTCTGAAGGTCTTCAACCGCGTGGAGGATCCGATCCTCAAGGATCATCCCTGGACCGACTGGAAAACCCAGGGTTAAGGGGATAGGGGATAGGGTGAAGGGGATAGGGTTAATTCCTATCCCCTAACCCCTTAACCCTTAACCCTAACAATAGGAGGGGTATCATGTCTTATCCAAGCGGTCGTCATTTTTTACAGATTCCGGGGCCGACCAACGTCCCCGAACAGGTCCTCCGGGCGATGGCGAAACCCACCATCGATCACCGGGGGCCTGAATTCAAGGCGCTGGGGCTTGAGGTGCTCGGCGGTCTCAAGCCGGTTTTCAAGACGGCGGGTCCCGTGGTAATTTTTGCGTCGTCAGGGACCGGCGCCTGGGAGGCGGGGCTGGTCAACACGCTTTCTCCGGGGGATAAGGTCCTGATGTTCGAAACAGGCCATTTTGCCACCCTCTGGAAGAATATGGCCGTCCGTTTGGGGTTGGAGGTCGATTTCGTCCCCGGCGACTGGCGTCACGGCGTCGATCCCGCCGTCGTCGAGGCCAAGCTGGCCGAGGATAAGGATCAGCGGATCAAGTCGGTCATGGTCGTCCACAACGAGACCTCGACCGGCGTGACCAGCCGCGTGGCCGAGATCCGGAAGGCGATCGACCGCACCAGCCATCCGGCGCTCTTCATGGTCGATACGATCTCCTCCCTCGGCTCCATTGATTACCGCCATGACGTGTGGGGAGTCGATGTCACGGTGGGTTGTTCCCAAAAGGGGCTGATGCTCCCGCCGGGTCTCGGCTTCAACGCGATCAGCGCCAAGGCGCTGGCCGCGGCGAAAACCGCGAAACTACCCAAGTCCTACTGGGGATGGGAGGAGATGCTGAAGGCGAACCAGGGCGGCTTCTTCCCCAGCTCTCCGGCGACCAACCTGCTCTATGGCCTGCGGGAATCCCTCCATCTGCTGGCGGCGGAGGGGCTCGACAACGTCTTCACCCGCCACAAGCGCCTTGCCGAGGCCACGCGCCGGGCGGTCCGGACCTGGGGACTGGAGATCCTCTGCCTCGATCCGGAGGAGTACAGCCCGGTCCTGACGACGGTCGTGATGCCGGGGTGGAGGGGTGCCGACGCCTATCGCGCGGCGGTGCTCGACAAGTTCAACATGTCGCTGGGGAGCGGTTTGGGAAAACTGAAGGATCAGGTGTTCCGGATTGGCCATCTGGGCGACATGAACGACCTGATGCTTGTCGGAACCCTCGGCGGCGTCGAAATGGGATTTTCCCTGACCGGCGTTCCGTGCAAACAGGGCGGCGTCATGGCGGCGATGGATTACCTTGCCGCCCATTGAAGAACCGTGGTATGAATGTGTCAGCGGCACGGCAGACTCTCCCCAGCGAAGGGAAGTCCCGTGGAATCAGGCAATAAAAAAAGGGATTTCAACAACAAAGAAAGGGGAATGTTATGAAGAAGAATCGAATGTTTATCGTTTCACTGGCGACGATCTTGTTGCTGTGCTTTGCCGCTTCCGGCTGGACGGCGGCGCCGCCGAAACCCAAGGGATACCCGGAGCGGCCCATCGAGGTCGTTTGCCAGTATGGCGCGGGCGGCGGTAGCGACATCTTTGTCCGGAGTCTTTTCAACGCGGCCCGCAAGGATATCGGCGTGGCGGTCAACGTGACGAACATGACCGGCGCGGCGGGTGTGAAGGCCTCCAATTACGTTCTCGCCCAGCCTGCCGACGGCTACACGATCTACAACTTCAGCCCCGAACAGTTGATCAACACGGTCATGGGGCGCGAGGACTACAAGGCATTCGCCCCCCTTGCCAACGTGCAGATGGACGAGAGCATCTTCTATGTCCGGGCGAAAGCCCCTTCAAGACCATTCAGGATGTGATCAAATACGCCAAGGCGAATCCCGGCAAGGTCCAGTTCACGGGGACGACGCCGCAGAGCCCCGACGAGATCATCATCATGCAGTTCGCCAAGATGGCGGGGATCAAAATCAAGTACATCCCCTTCGACAAGGCCCCCGAATCCCACGCGGCGGTCCTGGGCGGCCACATGGACGTCCTGCATGAGGAGCCGGGAGTCATCATGTCCCTCATCGAGGCCAAGAAGCTTCGCCCCCTGGTCGTCTTCACCGAGAAGCGCCTGCCTGTCAGTTGGGGGGCCGACGTCCCCACCGCACGGGAACTCGGCTACGATATCACCATGGGCCGCTGGCGGGGTCTTGCCGTGAAGAAGGGCACACCGCCGGAGATCGTCAACTGGCTCGCCTTCGTCCTGGAGAAGGCGATGAAAGATCCGGCGTATGGTGAGATCGCCAAGAAGTCCCTTCTGGACCTCCGTCCAGGCTGGAAGGGGCCGGTTGAGTACGGGAAGTTCTGGGAAGAGGAGTTCAAGGCGTACAAGGAAATCCTGGATGACCTGGGCTACACGAAGAAGAAATAGCCATTGGAGCATCTAAAAGTTCCAACGCCGGGCATGGCCGGAGACGCATGGTCTCCCACATGTCCGGCATTTTCGAGACACTTGTGGTGGGTGAACCTTGACCGACCATGGGAGAAACAATGAAGGAGCAAAGCCGTGCTGAAAGGTGAATTGATATTCAGTCTCCTGATCTTCGTGGGTTCCCTGCTGCTTTACTGGGTGACAGGGAGCTTCGCGACGGCATCCGTCCTACAAGGCGGCCAGATGGGTCCTGCATTCTGGCCCAGGTTTATCCTGGGGTCGATCATCCTTCTGAGCGGGATCGTCTCTGTGGGAATGATCCACAAGATCGTAAAAGAGAAAGCCTGGGGCGAATCGCTCCTGACGATGGACCGGGGCAAGGTCCGGTTTTTCGCCGCAATCGGCCTCTGCGTTGCGTATTTGGCTCTTTTGCCGGTCTTGGGTTTTATCGCAGTTACCCCGCTCTTCATGATCGCTTTCATGCTGCTTCTCGGGGAAAAGAGCAAAGGATGGATTATTGGCGTCTCGATCGCAATGACAGGGATCATCGTCGTTCTGTTCACGAAGGCCATGTATGTTCCCCTCCCCAGGGGGGTATGGCTGTTCCGCGAATTCAGCCTGCTTTTCTATTGATGGGAGGGAACGAGCAATGGATATCTGGTTAAGCGCACTGCAGACGGTCTTTTCACCGACGACGCTTTTTTTCATCGCCTTCGGCGTTCTTCTGGGAACGATCCTGGGGGCGATTCCGGGGCTCAATTCCACGATGGGAACGGCCCTGTTGATCCCCTTCACATTCGCGATGGAACCGGCCAACGGCCTGGCCATGCTGGCCGCGGTCTATTGCGGCGGAACCTTCGGAGGGTCCATCTCGGCGATCCTTTTTAATGTCCCCGGGGCGCCCGAAGCGGCGGCGACGGGATTCGACGGCTACCCGATGGCCCAGAAGGGGCAGGCGGGCGAGGCGCTCGGGTATGCGATCATGTCCTCCGTCCTCGGGGGGCTCTTCAGCGTCCTCGTCCTGAATCTGGTTGCCCCGCAACTCGCCGAAGTAGGGCTCACCTTTTCGCAGCCGGAGTACTTCGCCCTGGCGGTAGCGGCGCTGACACTGATCGCCTCGCTCGGCGGGGCCGGGATGGCGAAGGCGTTCATCGCGGGTCTGATCGGGCTTCTCCTGGCCACCGTGGGGATCGACGAACTGACCGCCGATCCGCGGTTCACCTTCGGGACCAAGGCGCTCATGGGGGGGATCAATTTCATCCCCGCGATCATCGGGGCCTTCGCCGTCGGCGAGATCCTGGCCAAGGCGGAGGAGGGATCGGGGTTGAGCGGGGAGCACCTCACCATGAAGGTCTCCACAAAACTTCCGCGCCTCAAGGAGCTCCTGCGCCTGAAATGGACGATGCTGCGCTCCGCCGTGATCGGGACCGCAATCGGGATTCTCCCCGGCGTCGGCGCAACAACGGCGGCCTTCATCGGCTACTCCGAGGCGGTCCGCTGGTCGAAGCACCCGGAGAAGTTCGGGACGGGCGTCCCCGAGGGGATCTGCGGTCCCGAGACGGCCAACAACGCCGCTACCGGCGGGGCGATGGTGCCGCTGCTGACCTTGGGGATTCCCGGCAGCGCGACGACGGCCGTGATGATCGGCGGTTTTCTGGTCCACGGCCTCCAGCCCGGGCCGATGCTTTTCATGAACCAGCCGAAGCTCATGTACTCGATCTTCATCGCGATGTACGTGGCCAACATCTTTATGCTCTTCGCTGGGTTAGGGGTGGCGAAGGTCTTCGCCAACTTCCGGAAGGTCCGCTACTCCATCCTCGGCCCCGTCATCTTCATCTTCGCGGCGATCGGTTCCTTCGGAATCCGCAACGACATGACGGACCTCTGGATCATGTTCGTCTGCGGGATCGTGGGCTATTTCTTCAAGAAGTTCAAGTATCCGATCGCGCCGATGATCATCGGCCTCGTCCTGGGGCCCCTGACGGAAGTCTCGCTGCGGAAAGGGATGTTCATGACGGACTACGAGCTCTACCCATTCCTGATGCGGCCGATCTCCGGTACGATCCTGGTGATCGCCGTCGGCTCGGTTCTGTGGAACCTCTACACCGTCTTCATTAAAAAAAAGAAGGCGTCGCTGGAGGAGATCGAATAGTTTTATTGTTCGCGGTCCAGGCGATCCCCTTGGGGAAGACGCCCGCAAGACATTAAAGGCTTCCCGCCCGTGGGCGGGGAGCCTTTGCTTTCGTGGTTTTGCGCGCCACCGGATTTTGGCGTAGCCGGCCGAAATCGGAATCCACTCCAGGACGAAATGATCCGCCCTGCGTATGCATCGTCAGGCGGCAGCCATTTTTAGACGCCCCAGACAAATAGCGTCGCGTGTCGTGACATCCTATCCTCAGATCCCCTCGAAAAGTGCTGTGGAGAGGTACCGTTCCGCGGCGTCCGGCAGGATGACCACGATCATCTTGCCGGTGAACTCGTCCAACTTGGAGAGTCTTATCGCCGCGGCCATGGCCGCGCCGGAGGAGATGCCCGCCAACTGCCCTTCATCCTTGGCCAGACGCCTGGCGAATTCGATGGCCTCGCCGCTTTCCACCTGCTCCACCCGGTCCACGATGGACAGATCGAGCGTGTCGGGGATGAAGCCGGCGCCGATGCCCTGGATCTTGTGGGGGCCTGGCTTGAGCTCCAGGCCGGCCAGTTTCTGGCTGATTACCGGACTCTCCTTGGGCTCCACGGCCACGGAGATGATCTTCTTGCCCCGGGTGTTCTTGATGTAACGGGAGATCCCGGTAATGGTCCCGCCGGTGCCGACGCCGGCGATCAGGACGTCGATGGCGCCGTCCGTGTCGTCCCAGATTTCCGGGCCGGTCGTCCGTTCATGGATCTCCGGGTTGGCCGGGTTCTTGAACTGCTGGGGGAGGAAGTACCTCTGCGGAGCGGAGGCCGCAATCGCCTCGGCGCGGCTGATCGCCCCCTTCATCCCCTCGGGGCCGGGGGTCAGGATCAGGTTGGCGCCCAGGGCGGCCACGATCTTCCGGCGTTCGATGCTCATCGTCTCGGGCATGGTCAGGGTCAGTTTGTACCCCCGCGCGGCCGCGACATAGGCCAGGGAGATGCCGGTGTTGCCGCTGGTCGGCTCGATGATCTCCATGCCGGGTTTCAGGACGCCGCGCTTTTCGGCGTCCCAGATCATGTTGGCGCCGATGCGGCACTTGACCGAATAGGCCGGATTGCGCCCCTCGATTTTCGCAAGCACCGTTCCTTTAAATCCTCCCGCAAGATGGTTGATGCGGACCAGCGGCGTATTGCCGATGCTCAGACTGTTATCCTCGTAGATTTTTGCCATGATTCCTCTCCTTTCAATAAAACTACTCATGCGCCGCCTTGAGCGCCTGATCCAGATCAGCCGTGATGTCGTTTATGTCCTCCAGCCCTACGGAAATGCGGACGGCATCCATTTCAGTCCCGGATTTCTTCAGTTCAGCGGGCGTCAGTTGCGAATGCGTCGTGCTGGCCGAGTGAATCACGAGCGTTTTGGCATCCAGGACATTGGCCAGGTGCGAGGCCAGCTTCACGTTGTTGATGAACCTCTTGGCGGCTTCGAACCCGCCTTTTAAGCCAAAGGTGAAAATCGCCCCCGGACCCAACGGCAAAAGCTTCCGGGCGCGCGCGTAATCCTTGTGGGTTTTTAACCCCGCATACTCCACCCGGGAGACCAATGGATGATCGGCCAGATACTCAGCCACCTTCTGCGCGTTTTCGACATGACGCCGGGCCCGGAGCGGCAGCGTCTCGAGCCCCTGGAGGAGCAAAAACGAGTTGAACGGAGAGATCGTCGCCCCGGTGTCCCTGAGCAGACCCGTCCGGATCTTGAGCACATACGCGAGTCCGGGCGCGACGGCTTTTCCATGGTTGCCAAACGCATCCCAGAAATTGACGCCATGGTAGGCGGCGTCCGGTTCGGTGATCTCCGGGAATTTTCCGGGACCCTTCCAGTCGAAGTCGCCCTTCTCCACAATGGCGCCTCCCATGGATGTTCCATGGCCGCCAATGATCTTGGTCAGCGAATAAACCACGATGTCCACCCCATGTTCAAAGGGGTAAAAAAGCGGCGGCGGGGAGACCGTGGTGTCCAGAATGAACGGGATCTTGTGCCGGTGGGCAATCTCGGCGATCGCGTCGATGTCGTCCACATTGCATTTGGGATTTCCGATGGATTCTGAAAAGACGAGGCGCGTGTTCCCGTCAATCGCTTTTTCAAAATTTTCGGGGTCGGAGGAGTCCACGAATCGCACTTCGATGCCGAACCGTTTCAAATCCACGGTGAAGAGCGTGTAGGTTCCGCCATAGAGCTTGTCGCCCGTGACAATATTCTGTCCCGCCTGGGTGATGGCGCATATGGAATAGAAGATCGCCGCCTGGCCGGTCGCCGTCGCCACGGCGCCCGTGCCGCCTGTAATAGCGGCCAGCCGTTTTTCCAGAACGTCCGTGGTGGGGTTCATCAGGCGGGTGTAGATGTTGCCGAAGGCCCGGAGCGCGAATAAATCCGCTGCATGGTCGGCGTCTTTGAACGCATAACTGGTGGTTTGGTAAATCGGGACGGCCCGTGATCCCGTGGTCGGGTCCGGAACTTGTCCCGCGTGCAATGCCAATGTGTCGATTCCCTGATTTTGCTGGCCCATGTTGATTTCCTCCTCATATCTAAATATCGAATCAATTTAAAGAAATTAAATACTGAAATCCATGACGCGTTTCCGTCCCATGGCCACATGGCGTTCCACCATGTCCGCAAAGGTGGTCTTGTCAACCACGTCGTTGATCAGGTGCGTGATCTCCCCGAAGACCTCCCGAAACGCGCACCGGTTTTCGAAATCGCATTTTCCCCGGCCGGCCGAGTTCACACAGGCGATCGGCGCGGTCGGCCCCTCGATGAGCCGGATGATCTCCCCGAGGGTGATCTTTGCCGGCGCCTTGGCCAGGGCGATCCCCCCCTTTGGCCCGCGGACGGTTCGGATGTATTTCGCGCCTTTGAGGATCACAACGATCTGCTCCAAAAACTTCTTCGGGATATCCTGGCGTCTGGCGATCTCCTTCATCTGGACGAGGGGGCCCCCATACTCCAGGGAGAGATCCAGCATGATCTTTAATGCGTAGTCCCCTTTAAAAGTGATCTTCATCGGCTCGATCCGTGCATCGCCTGTTATTGTGGGGATACTATACTTAAACAATAGTATTTGTCAAGTATAATTTTAAAAAATATTTTCACGAAAAATTTTACGCCCGATAGCCGCGCTGAAACGGTTGCCGGACGGGCCCGCGCACGTTGGAAGGGCCGGAATTACCGCCCCTCCGCCGATAGGTAGGTGAACGCACCACGCCCCTCGACCGCGGCGGTTGCGATTACAGAATGACAGACAAGGTAAGGTAAAGTTACGTTAAAGATTACCTGTGTATTGGTGACACAAGTCATTGGTCTTCGATTTGACAACCCTTATCCCTGCTCGGATATTTACAGATAAACGATATTCTCCTTGTGATAGAGGGAGAGAAACAACAGCATATAATCCCGCAGATGACGGGTGATCAGAAAGTTGTTTCTGACATGCTCGCGGCCGTTTTCCCCGATCTTCCGGGCATATTCCGGGCTGGACAGAAACTGTTTTACGGCAAAGGCCGCCCCTTCGGCGGAATAACACAATAATCCGGAATGCTTATGTTTTATCTGCAACGGGATCCCGCCGACATTGGATGCGACGACCGGTTTGGACTTCCAGAGAGCCTCCGAAACCGTCAGGCCGAATCCTTCCTTCAGCGATTTCTGAATGATCACCGTCGATGCCCGCTGCAGGGCATTGATCTCCAGATCGTTCTGGGACATCGACAGGATATGGATATCGGGATCCCCGTTGGCGGATTCCATGACCTCCTCGAAGACCTTCTGTCCTTCCGGATCATCCGTTGCCGTTCCGCCAGCCAATAAAAGACGGCAGTCGGTGTGTTTTTTCACCAGCCGGTAGGTCGCGATGACGCCCACCGGGTCTTTCGAGCGATCAAAACGGGAGATCTGGGTGATGATCGGTTTATCCTTCGGGATGCCGTACTTGCTGAGGACCCCGTCGATGACCTCCCGCTGCAGTTCCCGGTTCTTGTCGCTCAGCGGATCGATGGACGGGGCGATCAGGAATTGCCTGATGGGCAGTTTCGGGGAGAAGGCCGGCGCCGAAAAAACGGCGGCATCGTACTGCACGACGAAATCCTTCAGAAATCTCCAGACCTTCTGTTTGGGGTCGGAAATATCGATATGGCAGCGCCAGATCCATTTGTTGTTCGTTCTTTTCTGCACCAGGACGATCGGCTGGGGGTCGTGGATGAAAACGATATCGCTGGAGGTATCCATATCCTCTAAGTTTTTCCGGCTTGTCTCCATGAATATCTCCAAATCCTTCTCGCCGATATCGACCCGTCCGCCTTGCAGGGCGTTGTGGAATTTCTTCGTGACCTCGAAGAACTCTTCTCCCCCCCTGATCACGTCCCAGCGCACATCCAATCCCAACTCCCGAAGCAGGGGAACCATCCGGTTGAGAATCTCCGCCACGCCGCCGCCAACGGCCGTGGAGTTGACATTCAGTATCCGCTTTCCCCTCAGATGCAAGGCGATGAGCCTCAGGTCCTCCACGACGGATTCCCCGACGATCGGGATATAGTCATCGATCTTTGCCATAGCTACCGTATCTCCCTTTCGATCAAATCGATAATGGTACGCCGCAAATCCTCCATGGTGTAAACGTAGGGGTCGAGGTGGGCGATGCTGAGCGCCAATGCCTCGTTCCCGATGGAGTTTTGGATCCAGTTCGAGAAGTCGTTCGTCTTTTTTTCCAGCCTGAGCCTTGCCTCGAAGATGTGAAAATAGATGGAATCGATGGTGATCCGTTTCAGGATCTCGACGAATTCGCGCAAGTCATGGCTGATATGTTGTGTGGGCAGGATAAAGCTGACTGCCTTTTTGAAGTGAAGCTCCCCTCCCTCCTGGGCAAATCTGATCTTCGCTTCGGGTCGCTGTTCCAGGTACTCCTCGATGGTCTCAATGATCCTTTCCCGGAGGTTTCTGATGGTCGAGTACTGGATGATATCGATGCTGGCCAGACGTTCCCCCAGCTCTTCCTCGCCGAGGATCTCCCGGACCCAGTAGGCGAAATCGTTCGGCGGTTCGGGGGAGAGGTACTGATGCTGCTGCAGGAAACGATGGGTATGGTAATAGATGCTGCCGCCCGGTACGGATTTCAACAACCGCACCAGTTGGACCAGATTGGCGGCCTTCAGGCCGGTCAGTTCCGTCAGATGCAGGCGTGCATAGAACCGGAAGGGTTCCGCCGCCCTTGTCAATTCCGCCATGTCGTCACCCCTTTCTGATCCTTGCGAGCCTCCCGAGAAACACCGCCACCTCCCCGACGTTTCTAAGATAATAGCTGGCCCTTGTTTGCCGGGGCGCCCCCACGAACACCGTCATTCCTCGCTCTCGGATTACCCGGAAAGCGTCTTCATCCGTCCGGTCGTCGCCCAGGCAGATCGGCCATGGCGCCTCTCCGACAGCGCCTTCGGCCTTTTCCAGAAGCCAAAGGACAGTTTTCCCTTTATCCCATTCGACGGACGGTCGTATATCGAAGGCCTCCTTGCCCGGACGCACTACGATCTCTCCGCGCATCCGGTAAGGCCGGGCAGTCTCCAAAACGGCCTGCATCGCGGCGGGAAGCGCCCCGCGCTTCACCCTCCTGAGATGAACAGCCAGCGTCAAGCCTTTGTCCTCCATGAACGCCCCCGGGACGAGAAGGAGGGCCTTCCCCAACTGCCCGCGCAGCTCGTCGAGGGCGCACCTCGTTTTCTCGGGGACGGGATACCGGAACTTTACCTCCGGGCCCTCTATCTCCAGGCCGTGATTGCCCCCGTACGTGATCCCGGCGATCCCGACCCGGTCCCGGATATCCGATAAAGCTCTGCCGCTGATCACCGCGATCCGGCGCCGGCCGGCCCGCACCAATTTCTCCAGCCGCCCCTTCATGCGGAGGGAGAGAATCGCCCGGCCGGGATCGCGGACGATGGGCGACAGGGTGCCGTCAAAATCGAGAAACAAGTAGAGAGATCTGCATGCAAGATCCGTCTTCAGCTCATCCCAGTATCCCAGAAGATGCCGTACCTCCACTCATCCCCTCTTTTCCTGCTCGTAGTTGAGGGCTCTGATCGGATAGGGGATTACGATGCCCTCTTTGGCAAAGCGCTCGTGAATCCGCTTGATGAATTCATGTTTGACGATATACTGGTCCACGAACGTCTGCACCCGCAGGATCGTTGTAAAGTTGATGCTGGAATCCCCGAAGGTGTGGTAACGGATGAAGGGGGTGAAATCGGGAACGCCCCCCGGCACCTCTCTCATCACCGCCGCCGCCACCTCGCAGGTCACCCGTTCGACCTTCTTGAGATCGCTGCCGTAATGAACGCCCATGCCGACGAGGACCGCCATGTCCTTCTCCTTGAGGGTGTAGTTCGTCACGATCATCTCGGTCAATTTCGCGTTGGGGATGAGGACAAGATTGCCCGGCAGCGTCTTGATCTGCGTGGTCCGCCAGCCGATGTCGTTGACATAACCCTCCTCGCCGGATTCAAGCTTCAGGTAATCGCCCACCCGGATCTGCCCGTTCACAATGATATGAAAGCCCGCGAAAAAGTTCGAAAGGGTGTCTTTGAGCGCAAGGGCGACGGCCAGCCCGCCCACACCGAGGGCGGCCAGGATCGGCGCGATGGAGATTCCGAGACCGTTGAGGATGACCAGAACCCCAACCCCATAGACGATGATGCGGATGATGTTCTCCGTGAGGCTCGTTACCGGCATGATCGATTCGATCCTCTCGGCGCGTATCCGGGCGAATCCGCACAGAATGTTCGCTGCGAGCATGGTCACCGCGATCGTGGCGAGGATGGACAGCCCTCGGTCCGCCTTTGCGACCATGGTTTGGGGCAATTCTGAAAACTCCAGGGCCACGTAGATCGCGAGCATGAACCACAGCACGAGGAAAGGCGCCCGGACGGCGGAGAGGATCATATCTCCGGTGCGGGAATCCATTTTCCGCGCCCATCGGGAAAGCCGCGCAAGGACGTATTTTCTCAGGCCGTATCCCGCCAGCATGACGACGATGAATATTCCGAGGGGAAAAAGGAGTTCCTGGGAGTTCTGAATCGCTTCGTAGAAGAGTGGTTTCATACGACCGTTATGACTCCTTTCGCAGGGGCTGCAAGCTTTGCACCGCCGTCAGTTCGGTGATGATGTTCGCAGCCCAGAAATAGACATTGTTCTTGCTGACGATCTCCCGCATCCGCATCATCCGGCGCCGCTTTTCCTCCGCCGGCATTTCGATCGCCCCCCGGATGCTGTCGGCAAACTCTTCGATCGCGTAGGGATTGATCGGGACGGCGTCGGTCAATTCCCGGGACGCCCCCGTGAAGCGGCTCAGCAGGAGGATCCCCGACAAATCGTTTTTCGCCGCGATGAATTCCTTCGCCACCAGGTTCATTCCGTCGTGGAGCGAGCTGACGATGCACAGATCGGCCAGTTGGTAGTAAGGGCTGATTTCCTCATGGGTAAACTGCCGTTTGAGGTAGATGATGGGGCTCCAGTCCTCCTCGACATATTTCCAGTTCTTCCGTTCGACCAGCTCATCAATCTCCCCGATGAGATCGTGATAGCGTTTTATGTGGGTGCGGCTGGGCGCCGCGATCTGGATGAAGACGAACCGCTTTTTGAATTCCGGATACTTCTCCAGGAACCGGTCGATCGCCAGGAGCCTCTCGACGATCCCTTTCGTGTAATCGATCCTCTCGACGCTTACCGCCACGATCTTGCCGGCCAGATTCAATTCCTCGCGGATCTTCTCCTTCTGCTTCAGGATGTTCTCCGTCGGCGTCCCGAAAACGCTTCCGTCCACGCTGATGGGAAAGGCCCGGACGAGGGTCTCCCGGCCGTTCCTCACGACGCTGAATTTTTCCGTATCGACCCGGGATTCCATCAGACGGTTGGCCGTGTCCAGGAAGTTGTTGCAGTGGTTCTGGACGTGAAACCCAATCAGATCGCAGCCCAGCATCCCTTCCAGGATCTCCTCCTGGTAGGGGCAGATCGAAAAGACCTCCGGATTGGGCCAGGGGATGTGCCAGAACAGGGCGATGGTCGCATCGGGACGCTTTTTCTTGATCATCTGCGGCAAGAGCGTGAAGTGATAATCCTGGATGAAGACGAACGGCTTGTCAGCCGGCAGCTCTTCGAGAAGGCTTTCGGCGAA
>Ga0100398_1001648_pt1 | contig 19049 bp, 17 predicted proteins | sample CryGeymeta201522_FD_81568 | JGI IMG/M metagenome (GOLD analysis project Ga0100398, IMG submission 81568) | Groundwater microbial communities from Crystal Geyser aquifers in Utah, USA - Crystal Geyser metaG 2015-22 | ecosystem: Environmental > Aquatic > Deep subsurface > Groundwater | place: USA...
GTATTAGTTTTTTACCTGTCGAATAATCATCTATCAAGACAATTTCATCACACCAGGATAAAGACCGAATGCATCTATCGATGGTATCTTCCTCATCTTTATAAAGAACTACGGCGCTGATGGAGTTTTTGGTCACTTATTTTAGTATTAAATTTATAATTATTTTCATAGAAAGTACTACTATATATAAATACCCCAGAGGAATTTTATAACCAAGATATTTATTTATGAAAATTATATTACTGGCAATCAAATATCGATACTTCTTTATTTCTCGATATTTGCCTTCCTGAAAATTATGTACAACTATGGACTTTGACTCAACATCAATATTGTATCCTGATTTTCTTGCTCTTACACAATAATCAGCGTCTTCGAAATACATGAAAAATCGCTCGTCAAACAATCCTATGTTTTCTATCACTTTACTTTTGATAAGCATGCAGCAGCCACCAACATAATCTATTCTGCCCTTTGATATAGTTGCCGGATAATCTAATTCCCTGTGATGAATTCTTCCTATACGAAAATTAATCAATCCTCCATAATCATAAACCCATTGATTATTTCTTTTAAATTTAATTACCGGAGATACGATATCGTTATTATTAAATAAAAGCGGAGATATAAAATCATTCGTAAAATCAACATCTTGATTTACTAAAATGATTGTTCCGGCATTCTTCTTCAATGCAAATTTGATTCCGAGATTTACAGCTTTGGAAAATCCTAAGTTTATATCATTTCTGACAATTTGTACTTTTTTTGTTTTATCGATCTGGCCTAATGAATTATCATTTGAGGCATTATCCACAATTATTATTTCAATATTCCTATCCACAATCTTAATTTTTAAAAGATTATTTACCAAACGTCTGATTTGGCTTCCGGGGTTGAAAGTAACAATAATAATTGAAATATTATTCATATTTTTTGAATGAGGTCAAATAATTGCCTGGCATTTCTGTTCCATGAAAATTTCTTTGAATATATTACGGATTTTCTTAAAAATGACAATCTGTCGAAATTTAATACTTTCATAAATGCTTCTGTTATCTCCTGAATATTGTAAGGATCTACTATAATACCCAAATTCCCAACAATCTCAGGCATGGATCCTTTATCTCCTGCCACTACCGGCACTCCGCAAGATAGCGCTTCGGCAAAAGGCAAACCAAAACCTTCATACAAAGATGGCGATACGAATGCTGTTGCACCTGAATACAATAAGGGCAGATCGTCATATGGCACGTATCCTAACATCTTCACTCTGTTCTTTGTTTTTGTTTTTTCTAATATTTCATCTATTCCATGATCATACTCATTATCACTTCCTGCCATGACCAGTTGATATTCTTCATGGTTTCTCAGGGAAAACTTACCGAAAGCTTCAATTATCCGAGGAATGTTTTTTACCTGTTTGTAAGATCCAACAAATAGGAAATATGGGTCTTTAATATTATATTTTTTAATCACTTTTTCTGATTCATTCTTTTTTCTAGGATAAAAAAATGGATCTACACCGTGATAAATTACCTCTATTTTATGTCTATCTACTCCGTAAAACTGTACTATATCCTCCTTTGTCTTTTTTGAAACAGCGATAATCTGATCTGTATTACTTACCGCAAATCTGGTCAAACGGGATAATCTCTTATGTGAATTTTTATAATATTCCGGATACAACTCAAAAGCTATATCATGTACGATAATAATGTTTTTAGCCGGATGATAAATTGGTAAAGCCTGACTAAGTCCAATGAATATATCGGGTTTTCTTATCATAAATTCATAAGACAGACGCAAATTTAACCAATATTTTTGCGGTTTCAATAGGGAGTTTTGGACATTCGGACCAAACTCATCTAAAAGCGATTTTGATAGCGGCTGATAACTGTATAACCTGTAGATATTCTTTTTATCAATCTTGGAAAGGTTTTTTATCAGATTGTATGCATAATAATAAATACCTGTTTGAAGGCGTATATCAGATCCGGATAGACATCCTGCGTCAATGCCAATAACCACTTTTCCCAAACCTCCTTAGTAAATAATCATAAATCCCGAGTATGGCGTATTTTTCTTTTTTATAATAATGTTCATATACGGTTTTTGGCATTCTCAAAATTTCCCTTAAAAATGTCTTTCGCTGGGCATACTTTTCGATGAATAACAGGTGGTTTCTAGCCATATAATACTGATGCATGGGTGAATTCCTGACAATTGTGCCAGAACCCAGATGATTGATATTTGCAGCTGGTATATAAACAACTTCATAACCTACTTGTCTAGCTCTAAAGCATAAATCCACGTCTTCGTAATATAAGAAATACTCCCCGGAAAAAAAGCCAATTTTTTCAAAGACTTCTCTTTTAATTAACATGGCCGTACCTGACACAAAATCGACTTTCCTTATATCTTCATACTGCCCTCCATCTATTTCTCCTAATCCGATTAATCCTCCTGAATATCTTTTTTTATCAAGAAGCCCGCCACAGGACCAGATGATTTTATCCTTAGAATAAATCTTTGGGCCGCAAATACCATATCTTTTATGTTTATCGATTCCCTTAAGTAAAATTTTTATGCTGTTTTTTCCAACTGAAGTATCAGGATTTAAAAGAAAAATATATTCAGCCCCTTTTTCCAAATGGTATTTTATTCCGTAATTATTCGCTGTACCGAAACCAAAATTCCTATTTAACTTGAGAATCTTTATCTGAGGATATGCTTTTTTGATTACGTCTGAAGATATGTCCTGGGATCGATTATCCACTATAAGCGTATGAGACAGAAAATCACCCGCGTCTCTCAGGGATTTTAAACAACCAAGAATTACATTCTGACTGTTATAATTTACTATCACTATTCCCAATTTATTCATCATTTCTTCGACTTGCATACCAGGATAAATTGAACTGATAACAATGTATTAAACTGTCTTGTGAAGAAATATTGGAACCTTTTTGGAATATATCTTGCTATTCTCCCAAGGACCGGAAGCTGCCCGAAATCTGAAGAATAGTCTATATCATCCATCTTCAAGTTAGCGGTCTCTATGAGTTTGATTACGCTTGACTTGGTAAGAAATTTAAGATGACTTTTATCCATAATACCTTGATTTTCATAATCGAATTTCCCAAACAGAAGCTTCAAACGTATGGATATATGAGCAATGTTCGGTACGGAAATTATTATGTCACCATCAGGTTTTAGGTAACCAGACAGCATGTTTAGCACCCGTAAAGGATTTTTGAGGTGTTCCAACATATCTAGTAGTAAAATGTAATCAAATGATTGTCTTTTGAAACCCAGAGATTGCGCTTCTTCTATATCAGTAGTAATCACTTCTTCACAGGTACTTTTTGAGATTTTTGCAGCGCATGGATCAATTTCAATCCCATAGACATGACACTTTTTCTGTCTCAGCTTTTCGGCAAAATATCCGGTAGCACATCCTACGTCTAAAACCCTGCTTTTCTCCCTAATCATGTTATAAACCAACATATGCGCTTCATAAGGAACAGGGTTAAATTTATTATACTTATTTTTCATTTTAATAATTTATTTCTTAGCAAACATGCATAATGTTTGGTTAAGCCTTTATATAATCCATATAATAAGGCAGCTCTAAAGCCAATATAACCTTCTTTATATCCTTTGAGTTTAATAAAAGATCTATAAAAATGCCGAAGTGGTTCTATAATTGCATCCAATAATATATTTGCAGTTGATATCTTTGAATTTGCGATAATTTCCCCTTCAACCTTAATATATGGAAAAAACCGTAATATCGAAACAAATGAATTGTATTTGGAGTGCGAAGAATTATGATAAATTATGACATCATTAACAATTTTTATTCTATTATTATTCATCTTAGGTTGCTCATGAATCATTCCAGAATATTTTATCTTCTTGGTATTTCTAAATAATCTTAATTGATAATCAGGATAAAAATATCCATGTTTTAGATATATCTTATTATCTAAATAATTTCTTCTAGGAAATAAATACCCATCATAGTTAATTGAATCAACTAAGTTCTTTATAATCTGATTTGAATGCCCTCTTACTTCCTCATCAGCATCAATCACTAAGATCCAATTTCCTGTAGTATGTTTAATAGCAAAATTTCTTGCTGATTCAACATAACCTGAGTGTTTTTGGTAATAAATCTTATTAGTATATTTTTTAACATACTGAATGGTATTATCTGTTGAATCCATATCTACTACAACAATTTCATCTACCCATTTAATACTTCTTAAACAAGATGTTATATTTTTTTCTTCGTTGTATGTATTAATAATTGCAGATATTTTGTTCATAAATTAAGTTTATTTTAGATAATTGATCGTTAGGTCCAAACTAAATACTCTAATATTATATCAATAAAACATGTTGACAAATAAAGTTTTATTATTAAACTTTTAAATATAAAGTCAAAATTATGCATACTAAAATTATTATTTATATTTTTGCGTTATTATTAGTTATTACTGTACGAATACAAAATGTATATGCTGCTACAAATTGGATAAAATATTCATCTTACCCAGTTTTATCAATTGGACCATTGGAATCGTGGGATAGCAATGCTGCTGCTTCTCCATCGATATTATTTGACGGTTCGATATATAAGATGTGGTATATGGGATATGACGGCTCTAAATGGAGACTTGGGTATGCTTCATCGAATGATGGTCTATCGTGGATAAAATATGATAATTACATACTAGAATCAACTGATATTAGTAACTACATCAACGTCCATAATCCTAGTGTTACATACAACAATAACGAGTATTTATTATGGTATGCAGCGTCTGATAAAACCATAAATAGAATACATATTAATTATTCAAAATCAGATGATGGATTAAATTGGCAATCCTCTGTACAAGATGTATTAAAACCCGATTATCCTTGGGAAAGTTTCGGTAATAAAGGAATATCTTTTCCAAGAGTAATAATAAACAATAACACCTACTACATATGGTATGGGGCGTATGGAGAGTATAACGGAAAGGTAAACTGGAGGATAGGTCATGCCACTTCTACTGATGGCATAAACTGGACAAAATATCCGGAACCTGTTTTAGAAGCCGATCAAAACTGGGAAAACACAGCTGGCAGATTCGGACTTGGTAATCCAAATGTAATCGTAGAAAATGGAATATATCATATGTGGTATCACGCAGATAGAGACATTGGTCATGCTACATCTCCCGACGGCATACATTGGATGAAAGACCCGGATAATCCGGTACTAAGCCCTAGCTATAACCCGAATACATTTGACTATCAGAGGGTGGGAGATCCTTTTGTCATAAAGAAGGACGATATTTATTATATGTTTTATACCGGACTAGATAATAATGGCAGGTGGCAAATAGGCCTGGCCACCAGTGAAAGCATACCAACTCCCATCATCTCCCCCACCCCAATATCAGCAACTCCTTCCATCGCTCCTTCCCCCTCCCTAACGCCTAATCCTACACTTACAATAACTCCGTCTATTACTGTTACACCGACCATACTACCCACCGTCACAATGAATCCTAGAAACAAACCTCTGGTTATAGTTCCCGGTTTAGGTGCTTCCTGGAATCCGAAAGCTATCTTTTCCTGCAATCTCCAAAATTCAGGAGAATGGAAGTTGGCACCATATGCTTACTATGCTTATAAACCCTTGATGAGAACTTTATCTGAAAATGCTCATTTGACTCAAGATAAGGACTTTTACCTTTATTCCTATGACTGGAGAAATGACCTGCAAACCCAGGCGATTGATTTTAAAAAATATATAGATGATATTTTATCGAAGAAACCCGAAGGTACCAAAATTAACCTTATCGGACATAGTTATGGCGGTTTGGTAATAAGAAGTTACCTAAACAATTACCCCGGAACAGATAAAGTCGACAAAGTTATCACTGTCGGCACACCCCACAAAGGCAGTATCCTGGCATACCCTCTCTGGGAGAATGGAGAAGTCTGGATGAATGATATATTTATGTCAGTTTCGGTGAATCAGGTTATCAACCATTGCCGAATAGTTCGTACCTTCATCTCTCCTTCTATCAATATTCCCAAAATATTATCAAAAAAAGAAATAGTGCATCTACTCATACCGTCTATTGAGAATCTGCTCCCTACGTATGATTACCTCAAAAAAGAGAGGAAAATTATCGATACATTCACTCTCAAAAATCAAAATCTCTGGTTAAAAACTCATATCTTTAATAAGAATGGTTATCCTCATACAACATTCATTACCCTTTCAGGAGCTAATACAAAAACCATTAGATACTTAAATACCATTGATATCACATCAAAATACCGACAAAATACCGCTTGGGAAGACGGTAAACCGACAATAAAAGAATATTCACAGGAAGGAGACGGTAGTGTTCTGACTCTTAGCAGCGAACTTGAAGGCGTACAAAACGACATTATTGCCGGTAATCACGGCGATATTATTTCAAAAAAAGAAGCGATCAAGAAAATATTGTCTTACGTCGGCTTTGACAACGTCCTTTCAATCACGGAGGAAACATCAGCTCCAGAATCAGATAATAATTTAGTTATTTCCATTGATCATCATGCAAAATTACAGCTTACAACTCCCAATTTAGATAGTATTATTAGTGATGACGATATCATTGCCATAAATAATCCCAAACAAGGAGTTTATCGTCTAAAGATCACGCCCTATACGAAAGGTCTGGCATATATACATATAATGCAGCTTACTAAAAACACAGAACCCGAATACAATAATTACGCTATGTACTTCAACCCGGAAAACCCGATTAATTTCACGTTTCCTTATTATTCAAATCAAATTCGTGGTCTTAAATTGATACCGGTTAATTGATGTTTAGACTACTCTTATCTGTAGGAATGATCCAATTAACTTTATACATTTTTCCAGCTATGAGGCTATCCTTATGAAAATTTCAAGTCATCGGCGACAATCAAGAAATATTTATGTAAATTTTTTACGGCTATCTTAATTTGTTCAATTTTCTCTTTACTGCTTCACCCCGTAATTCTCTCAAAGCATCAGAAGAAATCCACCGAGCCGAAGTAGAAGGAATTTTTTGAATTTCCAAAGAGATTCTTATAGCTTCTTTATTTAGAATTATATTTCGTTTTCCGATTTGCCGTAAAGCCCAATTCACTGCCTTTTTTACATATTTTCTTTCATCTGTTGAACAAGCTTTAATAATAGATAAGAATTGGATAAATTCCGTATCCTTGGCCCTTCTATCATGAAAAGCGAACCAAGCTATCATGGCAAAAGATGCCCTTTTTACGTATTCTTCTTTTCTTTTACTCCATTCATGAATTTTTTTATGGACGAATTTTGTCTTATCAAATAAATTTCCACAACATTGATCACAGACATCCCAAGAATCGAATCCTCCTACCCATTCTTCCATCTGACGTTCAGTTACCATATCATATTCTTCAATCATACTGGCTAATATTCTAGCCTCATGAATTCCAGTAGACCATAATTGGAGCGAAAGATCATGGTTTCTCCCGATTTGCTTCGCCAATTTTCGTAAAATTGGAATTGCAACACCTAAAGTTCTACTCGGGTTTATCCCGAACCTTTCCATTCCTCTTACCGATTCCTTGCTGGAATGCTTTTTCAACTCTTTTATTATATGATCACAATCCATATATTGAAGTTATTATTTATACCCATCTTACTCAGGTTTGCATCCGCCAGCTGGCGGAGAAAAGCTGATTAGATGGGTATATACTGAGTAACTTAGATACAAACCTGAGTTACGTGAGTATAAAAGTAAAATAAGAATAATTTGTGGATCCGAGAGGACTCGAACCTCTGACCTTCGCGACCTGCCCGGAACGTCCAACGTTCCCCGCCGAACTTGTAGCCGCTGGTGGTTTCGAACCACCTACCTCTACGATGTGAACGTAGCGCTCTACCAACTGAGCTAAGCGGCCAAGGCAGGCGCGGTGTGAACGCGACGCCCCCCGCCTTTGCATCGCCTGAGCGAAGCTCTGGCGGGCAGGTCTACCCACTGAGCCACGGATCCTGATGAGTTATTATACATAATTCACTCTTGATATGCCAAGGTATGCTCCATATAATTATACATATTGATTTAAGTTTCTTAGAGGATAATATTAATAAGTTATCTTAACCCTAATAATTCAAAAATATAGTTATAATATTATTCACGAAATCACATATGCCTGAAAGAATTGCCATTGACAAAAAAATCGACGATGAAATCCCCAATGTAGTGATTGCGACGCCTAGGCAAGTTACAGATGGAATAAATAAAGACATATCAGGAGAGAATATTATTACAACTATATCAAAAGGTATTGTCCATTTCTTTTTTGATTTCCTGGAAACAATTGTCGTGGCCCTATCGATATTCGTGGTAATTTATCTTTTTTTCGTCCAGCCTCACGAAGTAAAAGGAAGTTCTATGGAACCGAATTTCCATAACAATGAATTTATTTTAACTGATAAAATTTCTTATCGTTTTCAAGACCCGAAAAGAGGTGATGTAATAATATTCAGATCACCAAATAATCCGGATGTTGATTACATAAAAAGAATAATTGCTCTTCCCGGAGAAAAAGTCAAAGCCAAAAATGGTTATATATACGTAGATGAAACAAAATTAAGTGAAAAATATTTAAATGATCTGACTTTCCTTTTCCCGACCAGTAAATTACAAAATGACATTGATATCATTGTACCACAGGATGAATATTTCGTCTTAGGGGATAACCGCCCGCATAGTTCTGATTCTAGGGAGTTCGGCCCAATTTCAAGAAGTTCAATCATTGGAAAAGCATTTATTAGATATTGGCCTTTACCTCTTTTGGGAGTTATTCCGGAAATTAAATATTAGGAAATAAGTTTACTGTAAACTTGTTTAATCAGACCGGATGTTGATTCTGGGGACCCCTTAAATAATATTTGAATTTTACCGCTGATTGTAGACTGATATATTTTTACTGATGCGTTTATTTTTCTACTCAGTTCTCTGGCTAAATTCTCGATCTCGACACTTTGAATTCTGTCTTTGGACGAGTTTTTTGACGGTATTGCTTTGTCTTCTTTCACTTTTCTGACTAGATCCTCCGTCCTTCTTACTGATGCTCCTTCCGAAAGAATGGTTTTATATGCCTCTACCATCAGTTTATCGTCTGCAAGACCGGCAATAGCCCTGGCATGTCCTTCTGTAATATCGCAGGAAATTAATCCATCTTTAATTGCATCAGGTAAAGCAAGTAAACGCAGAGTATTGGATACATAAGCCGGACTTTTTCCGATACGTTTTGAAATCTCGGTGACTCCGAGGGAAAATTCATCCTGCAATCTTTGAAATCCTTGAGCCCTCTCCATCGGATTGAGATCTTCTCTTTGTACATTTTCTACCAGTGCCAACTCCAGCATCCCCAAAGTACTTGTCTCTTTTACAACTACAGGTACACTCGTTAATCCTACAATTTTAGCTGCTCGCCAACGTCTTTCCCCGGCAATTATCTGAAATCCTGCTGGAGTTTTTGCAACCACTAAAGGCTCTAATATCCCATGGACTTTAATCGATTCTACCAAGTCTACTAAAGATTCAGATTTGATTAAACTCCTAATCTGAAGAGGATTCGGCTGTAATATGTTTATGTCTAATTGAAGCAAGCTTGAGTAAGTGTTATTCATAATGCAAATTTAAACTTGGTTAACTTCAACAGTTAATTTTTTCATATTTTTCTTAAATTTTACAATTCCTTCTTTAATCGCATATACAGTGAAATCTTTACCTAATTTTGTTCCGTCGCCTGGTCTAACCTTTGTACCTCTTTGTCTGACTATGATATTTCCGGGAATTACTTTTTCTCCGCCATATTTTTTGATACCTAATCTTTTACCTATAGAATCTCTATTTCCTTTTGTTGTTGCTCCTGCTTTTACGTGTGCCATATTATCACCTTTTTTTAAAAACTTTTAAGTGGAGTTTAATAAATACTCGTAAACCTGTCAATAAATAAATACCTTATTTTTTCCTTGAAATTTTTGTTTTTTCTTCAACTTCTATCCTCTCTATTATGATTCTCGAATATGAAGCTCTAAATCCAATTCTTCTTCGATAGCGGACCTTTGCCTTGAACTTCTCAATAAATATTTTGTCTCCTAAACTATCTCCTAAATACTTACCGGTGACGTATCCATTTTTTACGTACGGATCACCAATGTAAATATTATCATCTGTTCTTATTAACAGAATTTCCTTAAATTCATATTTATCATCGGCTTTCAATACAAGTTTATCAACTAGAATCTCTTTTCCTTCTTCTGCTTTAAATTGTTTTCCTCCAATTTTTACAATTGCATATTTCATAAGTGCTAATTATATTAAATAATTCACCTTATCACAAGGGGATTATTCTTTTTATCATTAGATACAGATATTAGCAAACCTAATCCTATAAATGTACTTATAATGGAATTACCTCCATAAGAAACAAGCGGCAAAGTTATTCCGGTAATTGGTAATAAGCCCAAGTTCATCCCAATATTAATAAACACCTGAATGAAAATCTGAGTAAATAATCCTATACAAACCATCCTACCGAATTTATGATCACAGTTGTAACCAATTAATAAAATCTTGGCCAAGATCACAAAGTATAATAGAATGACAATAAACCCGCCTATAAAACCAAGTTCTTCTCCTAAAGATGCAAAAACAAAGTCTGTATGATATTCAGGAAGAAATAGCAACCTGCTTTGTGTACCTCGGCCAAGACCTAATCCAAATAGCTGTCCGCTTCCAATTGCAATTATTGCCTGAATTGCGTTATAACCAGCACCCACAGGATCCAAATTGGGATTTAAGAAAGAAATAATTCTTTGCTTCTGATAATTTTGCAGAATAAACCAAGACAATGGTGCTATGATTATAGAAAATGTAAAAATGATAACATAGTATATCAAAGGCAATTCAGATATTATGAAAAAGGAGAATAAGACGGAGGTATAAATAATAACATTACCTAAATCCGGTTGCTTAAATATCAATAACATCAAAGGTAAAAACATGACAATAATTATGAATATATTGAAAAAAGAGGATATTTTTCGTGTTGAAAACTGATAGGCAAAAAAAAGTATTATAAAAGGTTTGATTAGTTCTGAAGGTTGAATCGTCAATCCTCCTATTTCTATCCATCTTTTTGCTCCGCGAATATCATTGCCCATTAAACTAAAGGTCAATATTATTATAGAAAAAATATATATAATCCAATAATATTTTCTCCAAATCTTATAATCTACTGTCGAAAAAAATATGAACAATCCGATTCCGATGACAAATGATATTAATTGTTGACCCAATAAGCTCGGGGTAGTACTGGCTATTAAAAATAAACTAACACCTGCTAATCCAAAAACGGGAATGCTTATAAAGGGATTGACTAACGAGGATAATATCATTTTCTTATAACCTTTAATTCTTCTCCCTGAATAATTTGCCCTGCTATTGTCTCTCTTTGTATAAGATTGAAATATTTATTATTTAATTTCGGAATTACTAGATCGATCTTTTCAGCTAGATCACATCCTAATTCTTTTCTTTTAATTTGTATCTGTCTAATAATATCTCTTACCTGTCCTTCTTCCAGTAAATCTTTATCAATATTTATATCAAGAAATATTTCAAAACCATCTATATTTTTTGAAACTACACTTGGCTTTTTAATAAATTTATTACTATCTTTTTTTACAATCCATTTATGCACATTTAGTTCTTGAAGTACCAGATCCAAAACTTTTTCATTCTCTAATTTATTAGAAGTTTCACTATGCCAAGCAGAAGACAGCGGTTGTCTGGTTTTGATTTTATATTCTTTTCTTAAGGAATGTCCCGATTCCACAAGTTTTCTAGCAAATACCATCTGCTTCATAAGTGATGTATCAATCTTATTATCATCAGTAATCGGCCACTTTGCTAAATGGACAGATTTTTCACCTGTCAGACTGGTAAATATTTCTTCCGGCAGGTAAGGGATAAAAGGAGCAAGTAGTTTAGACAAAGTCACTAGAATCTCATAAATCACCTCTAAACATTGATCTTTATCTGTTTGATTATCCGCTCTAATACTTACTCTGTCACGAGATCTCCGAATATACCATTGTGACAAGTCGATTACGAATGATTCAATCGAAGCAGCAGCAGTAAACGAATCAAAGTCATTTAGAGATTTTTCCACAATCCCAATAAGCTGATTTAATAAGGATATAATCCATTTATCAAGAATGTTGGAATAATTATTATTAGATCTGCTCGTGTTTTTAGAATCCCATTTTGCTAGGTTAGCGTAAGTCACAAAGAAATTATAAACATTCCAAAGTATTAGATGAAATTTTCTTCTTGTCTCATCAGCTTTTCTAAACCCAAAGTGAATATTTTGTTCTGGATCTTGAGTTACAAAGATCCATCTCATTACGTCAACACCAATCTTGTCTGCACCTTCGTTAAATTCAATTGCATTGCCCCATGATTTATGCATCGGCCGACCATCTTCTCCCAACATTGAAGCATACCCTAATACAGTATTATATGGATTTCTCTTTTCCAATACCGTGGACATAGCAATCATTGAGTAAAACCAGTTTTTAAACTGACCGGGAAAAGATTCTGTTATAAAATCAGCAGGAAACCATTCCCTCCAATACTCTTTATCGCTGGTATAACTGAGTTTTTTGGTCTTCGGATCTATATACGTTGAAAAGGGAACACTTCCTGCATCAAGCCATACATTTCCTACGTCATCTATTCGCCCTATTTTTTCTTTACACTTACTGCATTCAATCATTACCTCATCAATAAAAGGCTTATGCGGACTATTTCCTTTAAACTTCTCCCAACCTAAAACAGCGCGATTTTTTAATTCTTCAAAACTGCCGATCACTTCAAAATTACCACATTTATTGCATTCATATATCGGAAGAGCTAATCCCCAATAACGATTTTTCTTACTGATTAACCAATCATTCATGTTTTTTAACCAATCAAGTTCGCGATCCAAACCAAACTCGGGCATCCATCTAATCATTTTCGCTGTTTTTACCATCTGCTGCCTGAGAGTTTTTCCTTCTTTTACTTTTAACTTTTCTTTCCTGTCCATCGCAATATACCATTCATGTGTCACTTTCCACACTAACTCTGTTTTACATCTCCAGCATGATGGATAACGATGTTTAAAATACATTGTTTTTAATAAATACTCTCCCTGGCAATAATTACGAAGGTAATCAATTATTATTTCCGGATGCTTTTTGGCATTTTTCCCTGAGAACTCACCCATACTATCCATATATGTGGCATTATCAGTGATTACAGAGATAATAGGTAAATCTTCTCTTTTTCCTAAATCGAAATCTTCTTTACCGGCACCCGGCGCAACATGCAATAAACCAGTTCCTTCGTCTGATACTACTATTTCAGATCCATCCACTACCGTATGGAATGTATTAGGTTTTTCTTTTCCAGCATTTTTTACTAAAGGCAGAGAATCAAAAGGAGCATTGTAATGAAGGCCAACTAATTCAGTCCCTGATACTTCCTCCTTTTTTTCAAATTCACCTTCAATTCCGCTGAAAATATATTCAGAAATTGATATTTCCTTATTACCGGATATCCTTTTTACATTATCTAGATTTTCATCTTTTTCAAGAATAATCACAGCTTCATCATTGCCCTTGTGTTCCCAAATACCATATGTAAACTTTGTATTTATTCCTACGGCGACGTTAGCAGGTATTGTCCAAGGAGTAGTTGTCCACACCAACAGATAAATATTTTTGAATTTATGCTTTAATTTCTTTATTACTTTATATGCATCTTGACTCAGTCTGGTATCATTTATTTTTAACTTAAGAAATACAGTCTCATGTGTCAATTCTTTGTAATCTTCTGTCAACATTTCATGCTGGGAAATTGCCGTTTCGCAACGTGGACACCAAGGTACACTATCAAATCCTTTATATATCCAACCCTTTTGGTAACATGTTTTTAAGAAATACCAGATAAGATAATTATTTTCATCAGACATAGTATAGTATGAGTTATCCCAGTCCATAAAATATCCTAACTTCTTACTCTGTTCAGTCTGAATACTGCTATATTTTTTTACCCTCTCTTTACAAAGTTGAACGAATTTGGCAATACTGGCTTTCTTATTACCCGGAATAAGATTTTCTATGTCTTTCTTATTTCTTATTTTTAATTCTTTTTCTACTTCCACCTCTACCCATAAACCCTGACAATCAAAACCATTCTGAAAACGTTGCTTATATCCAAGCATATTAAAAAAACGCTGCCACAAGTCTTTATATGTCCTTCCCCAAGCATGATGAACACCCATCGGATTATTTGCAGTAATAGGTCCATCTAAAAAAGAGAATTTTTTATCGCTCTGGTCGTTTAAGTGAAGATAATCATTAATTATTCCAGAAGAATACCACTTTCCAAAAATCTTTTTCTCCATTTGAATAAAATCGATATCACTGGATACTTTTCTGAACATAAATGTTTTTTATAAAAAAATACTCATCCATCAATTTATAAATTGACTAATGAGAATAATGTTATTTTTTTAATTGACTTTCTTGAATGTTAATGTCTTCCCTGCCTTAAAAATGATGGAATATCCCATTCATCTCCAGATTCTGAACTGTCAGAATCAATTCTAGATGAATCAGGAATTGAGACGTCACTCTTCATCATAGATGACTCAACTTTAGTTGTTAACTCTTTAAGTTTATTCTTTGTTTCATCAAATCCGGTTGCCACAACAGTTATTTTAATTTGATCTACCATTTGATCATCAATAGTTGCACCAAAAATTATATTTGCATCCTGATCAACAGACGCAGAAATCAATTTTGCAGCCTCATCTACTTCACTCATTGTTAGATCATTGCCACCAGTTATGTTGAAAAGTACTCCTTTAGCTCCCTCTATCGAGATTTCTAACAAAGGAGATGAAATAGCCATTCTGGCAGCTGCTGAAGCTCTATTTTCACCTACTCCGGTTCCAATACCCATAAGTGCGGATCCTGCATCGCTCATGATTGACCTTACGTCCGCAAAGTCAACGTTAATTAAACCAGGTAAAGTTATTAAGTCAGATATTCCTGTGACTCCTTGACCTAATACTGAATCTACTATTCTAAAGGCTTCAACCAGCGTCATCTTCTTATCAACCACATCTAAGATTCTTTGGTTGGGAATAATAATCAAGGTGTCTACCTTTTCCTTCAGATTAATAATACCTTCTTCAGCTGCCAGTGATCTTCGAGTTCCTTCGAATACAAATGGTTTCGTTACAACTGCCACAGTCAATGCTCCAAGCTCCTTTGCGACTTCAGCTATTATCGGTGCAGCTCCTGTTCCTGTACCGCCACCTTCACCACATGTCAAAAATACCATATCTGAATCGATTAAAGATTCTTTAATCTTTTCTCTTGATTCTTCTGCGCATTGTTTCCCAATTTCAGGATTACCTCCAGCTCCCAAACCCTTGGTCAAATCCTCACCAATCTGTATTTTTACATTTGCGGAACATGTAAGTAATGCCTGTGCGTCAGAATTAACTCCAATAAAATCTACACCTTGTACTTGAGAGCTGGCAATCATTGAGTTTATTGCATTACAGCCACCACCTCCTATACCTATTACTTTTATTTTGGCAAATCTGGCAATATCTGGTTTTATTAACATTCTGGAATCCCTTTCTGAGCAGGCTAATACGATTAATTATCTAAAGATTATGGTAAAAATGACTTAATAAGATCTACCACTTTACTGGCAACACCTTGAATAGGAACCTTTCCCACAAAGTTGCCTAATTTATTCAGGGAAAATTTTTCTCTTTTAAGTACTTCTGATTTTGAAGCGTATAACAGCAAACCTGCCGAAGTAGCAAAATTGGGAATCATAATTTCATCAATAAGACCAGTAATATTCCCCGGAATCCCTATGCGAACTTGCATTGCTAAATTTCTTTTTACTGCGTCCGTAATACCTTCTGTTTCAGCTCCTCCACCGCATAAAACAATTCCAGCAGGTGTCAATCCACCGAAGCCACTTTTTTTAATTTCACTTGCAATCAGGGTAAATATTTCATTTAATCGAGGTCTGATTATTCCCTCAACTACCGTTTTTTTAGATACTTTTGTCAATCCCTCAGGCAAATGTAATGAGGTCAAATCAATTTCATCGGCTAAATCATTCTTTTTCTTTTCTTTTCTTGTATTCATCTCATCTTCATTTTCAGGTCTCAATAATTCTTTCTTTTTTGTATTTAAATATAGTTTAATTTTTTCAGCACTTTCTAAAGATATCCTCAAACCAATAGCTAAATCATTTGTAATGTTTCTTGCTCCAACCGGCATAACCGATGAGTAAGATAAAGCACCATCAACAAAAATAGCGATATCTGTCGTTCCACTACCTATATCAGCAAGTACCACACCAAGTTCTTTTTCCGTCTCAGTTAACACTGCGGTTGAAGAAGCTAATCCGTTAAAAATAAACCCATCAACGTCTATTCCTACTAATGAAGCACACTTTTCTAGGTTTCTCAGTGCAATACTACCCACTGTTATCAAATGTGTATTCACTTCAAGTCTAACCCCAGTCATACCTATGGGATCTTTTATACCTTCTTGAGAATCTACAATAAATTCTCTAGGAATAACATGAAGTATCTCTCTGGTTGACGGAAGTGATACTGCTCTTGCAGCATCAATTGCTCTTCCTACGTCGTCAGTAGTAATTTCTTTTTGTGGCTCAGCTACAGCAACAACTCCATGAGAGTTTTGAGAAGTAATATGTGAACCTCCTACTGAAATGAATGCTGAAGAAATTGAATATCCCGCCATTCTTTCAGAAGCCTCTAAACTGGCAACTATGCTTGAAGTTGCTTCTTCAATGTCCACAATTTGACCTTTTCGAATTCCCTTGCTTGGGTTTGTTGCCACACCTATTACATTTATAAATCCATTTTCAGGTACTGAAGCGATAATTGTTATAATCTTAGATGTCCCTATATCTATACCTGCTATTATTCTTTTATTCATATAAAAATATTATTGTGAGGAAATTTTTCCTTCATCTTTCAATAATACTATTGGTTTCTCGACCCGATAATCAATACTCTTAATGAATTTCCCCTCTATTCTAAAACGAGAGATAATTATTTGTAAAGAGGCTATAACATATCCTGAATCATTTATTTGCGGCACAATAACCTTTTCACCATCTTTTGTAGAGATGAAATAATCATCATTTTGATTATCTATAATGATTTTTTCGATAATAATACCTGATTTCAATCCATATGCCAGATAAGATAATGCTTTATTAATTCGCCAATCAGTTATGTTATTTGATGAATATGGAACAATTACTGTTTCAATTATGGGTAACTCAGTAGTGCTTTTATTATCTTTTGGCAACAAAATACCATCTTCATCAATTAAATAATTCAAGTTTTTATAAATTATAATAGCTTTAGGGATTCTTGCTGTAGGAATAATTATTATTGAATGTGGAAATTTTTTTGTAATTTTCACTGTTTTTATATCTTTATTCTGTTCCAGTAGCATCTTACTAATTTTTTCTGTATCTAGAAAAAGGAGATTTCGTCTATTAAATACATTTAAACCCTTTATATCTTTTCCAGAAGAAATCAAAATCAGTTTTTTTATCTCGAATTCTTTTAATAAGAATATAAATAAGAAAATCAGTAAAAAATAGATCATAGGTAGAAACAATCTATTTGGAACTTTTTTCATTATGAAGATGACTTCGCCACTGTATTAATAATTTCTATTATTCTTATAACCGCATTACTTTTAAATAGCCCTTCTTTAATAAACATACTCTTTGCACTATGTCTTTTTATTATTGAATCAATCGTTTGGATTAATAGATCTTCCTTTAAATCTTTTTGTTTAATTATCTTGGCAAGACCGTACTTTTCCAATACTAACGCATTAAAAAATTGTTCGTTATCTGCTGACCAAGGCAATGGAATAAGTATGGCTGGTTTATTCATTATTCCAATTTCGGTAACAGTATTAGCACCAGACCTACCGATAATTAAACTGGAATTATACATAATTTCAGCAACTTTATTAGGAGGGACATGAGTAAATATCATGTAATTGCTTTGAGATTTCAATGGTAAATTATCCTTCACTTTTAACAGTAATTTGTAGTCTGTTTGATTATTTGCTTCACCGCATTGATGAATAATCCTATATTTATTGATCATTTTGGATACAATCTTACTGAGTATTTTATTTATTGATCGTGCACCTTGACTTCCTCCTGTTATGTAGATAAGAGGTAATTTGTTATTTCCAAAATTACAAATGTCACTTTTATGGATTTGAAAAAAGTCCTTTCTTATCGGATTTCCCGTTACTGCAAATTTTGTTCTCTCTGAAACTTTTTTTGTATCTTTAAACGAAAGGCATAGTATTTTTGCATATTTACAGATTATTCTATTCGCAAGGCCTAATACTGAAGTCTGCTCATGAGTAATAATTCTTACATTCATTAACCAACCGGCTAAAGTTACTGCTAGAGCTACAAAACCACCAAAGGATAGAATTATATCTGGTTTAATTTTTTGAATAATTAATAAACTTTGAATTAAACCTATAGGCGTTTTTACTAGAGATGGTAAAGTATTTAAAGAAATAAACCTCTGTAGACGACCGGTAGTAATATTTAAGAAGGGAATCTTCAAACGACGTATTGTTAAATATTCTAATGAAAGCGCCTTATCACCCTCTAGGGAATTTTTCAAACCTACATAATATATTTGGTAATCATCATTTTTTATTAATTCTTCAATTACCGCTAAAGCAGGTGAAAAATGTCCACCGCAAATCATTATTTTTAACATAATTAATTATCGGTCTTTATTAATTGCGTATTTACTTATGTTTATAATTACACCAACACCAA
>Ga0100398_1001649_pt1 | contig 19049 bp, 18 predicted proteins | sample CryGeymeta201522_FD_81568 | JGI IMG/M metagenome (GOLD analysis project Ga0100398, IMG submission 81568) | Groundwater microbial communities from Crystal Geyser aquifers in Utah, USA - Crystal Geyser metaG 2015-22 | ecosystem: Environmental > Aquatic > Deep subsurface > Groundwater | place: USA...
AAAACTTTATCAGACCCTCTCCAAATGTCAGATCGACCACATAAAAGTGAAAAACATCGGCATTGAAACCTGTAACCTGACGTATCAAACAGAAGATCAGACAGAGCTGATGGGCAGGATGGGGTTGACCATGACCCGCCAAAATGAGGTGCTTCATAAGGCAAGGGCCGTGCTAAACGCATAATTACGTCTAAGAATATTTGGCAAAATGAGTGATTACCTATGCTTGGCAATTAAAGTGGTAAAGATGGGCTATAATACTTATTTATGTAATCGAGAAGGAGAAAGAACCTCTCTTACATAAATCGATATTATAGTACGCGTTTTTGTGTCATGCCCCTCGCAAAGAAACAGGAGCGCGGGAGTCATGCCACAAAAATTCCCTCATTGGTTTACCGGCCACTTTTTAAAAGGATGCGCCCCCTTGTTATTATCCGCTAAACGCGCTCTCATCGATCAGCCGGCTACAATTTGCAAGCATCCCTGTGCTCCGCCGCCACCGTCCGGCCCAACCCAGGCGCCCGAAGCGGGCGCAGGTCCGGACGGCGTCGGCTCCGCACCTTCTCTGCCATGCCCCGCGATCGGAAATCAAAACCCTCAGTGCTTCCCCCCCCCCTTTTTTTCCCCCACTGGGGGATGGGTCGCCGAGGCGAAGCGCCACGGCTCCAAGGTGCGCTCCGTTGTCCCGCGTGCTCCCAACCTTCCGGGGGCCAAACCTCTGATGGGTCTGGATGCGGTATGGGGAACGATCCGAGCACCCCGGCAGGATGAAAATCATCGGCTGAACCCTGTCCGGTGAGCCGATATCTATGGATCACCCACCAGAACAAAACGACCTGAAAATAAAAGCGGGACAGGAGCGGGACAAAACGGCAAAACAAAGAAAAGGGGTCACGGCTTTTTCTCCGTAACCCCCCGTTTTAATTGGTGAGCCCTGTCGGGATCGAACCGACAACCTACTGATTAAGAGTCAGTTGCTCTACCAGCTGAGCTAAGGGCCCACATTGGGTCGTAATCACCTGTAAAAGAAATCTGGTGCGCCCGGTAGGATTCGAACCTACGACCAACAGATTCGAAGTCTGCGACTCTATCCAGCTGAGCTACGGGCGCTTTTTCCGTTTCCTGTTGCGGCCGGACGCAATAATTGGGGTGAGTGAAGGGATTTGAACCCTCGGCCTCCGGGGCCACAACCCGGCACTCTAACCAACTGAGCTACACCCACCATCCATGCCTGGTGCGCCTGGAGGGATTCGAACTCTCGACCCACGGATTAGAAGTCCGTTGCTCTATCCAGCTGAGCTACAGGCGCTTGTCTAAAGCGACGCACTGCATTCAGTCTCTTTTAAAAGAAGGTGGCTTATAATCCGTTTGCCTTCTATTGTCAAGACATGAATGCAGACTTTTTTTATTTCTCCGTTCAACGGACAAATCCGGCAATCCCGTCGAATCGGTACCCCTTCTTTGTGATTCCCTCCCCGCCCTGCTCCGTCGTGTAGAAATGGCCGTTCGTGGTTGGGTTGAACCAACGGTATAGTTCCCTGGTACCGGTCAGCCGCGAGGTCCCGATGTTCCCGATCGACCCCTCGAAGAGATATCCTGGAAGCGGCTTTCCGCCTTTCGGATCGTAGGAGTAAAAGTGGTCGCCTTTTGAGGGGTTAAACCATCTAAAGAAATCAGTCGTGCCCGGCGTCCCCGGGGAAAAGAGACGGAAGGCAATCCCGGTGTGCCGGTACCCCTTCACCTGGAGCCGGGTCGCCTCGGCCTGCGGGTTCGTCGTGTAGAGGTAGTCGAAACCGGCGAGATAACGGTGGACATTCATGAACCTGGGCTGCGTCTCCGCCGCCACATCGAGGAACACCTGGACGTCCGCATCGCCGCCGTTGGAGGTAAAGAAGACGTGTCCCCCATAGATACCGGGCAAAAGCTGGCGTGTATTGAGGGCGACATTGATATAATCGGTTTCCCGTGTGGTCACGCCGCTATCCGGGAAGACGGTGACCCAGCCGCGGGGCCCCCTTTGGATTGGCTTGCCAAAGAGCTGCACCCCTTCGAGCGTCACTTTTTCTCCCCCGTTGACGATGGTGAGCAGATGAGGTCCATCGGGCTGGGAGTCTGCGATGAGAACTTCCGCCCTCTCCCGGCGCTCCGCAAAACCATCAATGATATCCATAAACTGCTCGTCGAGAAAGACGCTGAACGGCCCACCGTCCGGCGATTTCCAAAAGTAGAGAAGGATACCGGTCCCGGTGAACCGGTATCGCAGCGTATTCTGTTCACCCTGCCCGAAGGGATAGCCTCCCTCTTCCGCCCAGGTTCCGGTAAGCTCCAAATCTTCCCGGATTTGCCCGGTTAATGTATAGGGGCCTGTAACGGCGGGCTCGTGACGAAAGGAGACATACCGCCCCACCGGCGGCATCGCCGTCGCCGGCATCCCCCTTGTTCCCGCAACGCCTACCCTCCATTTCAAAGACTCCCGCCCCCGGTTCTTCACAAGGATACGTTTTGAAATCAATTCCCCGGCGTGAACCGTCCCAAAATCGATCCGGATGGGCTCCGCTTCCAGCAGGGGGGCGGATTGCAACTCCGCAAGCCGGGCATGGAAGGAAACCGCCTGAGAACCGTCGGCGGTTGCAAAACGGATCGTTTCCCGCAAGTCTCCCGCGGGAACATCGCGCCGGAAGGCCACGCTCTGCCCTGCCGCCTCCAGACGCAGGATCAGCGAACAGCTTCGTTTCTTCCCCTGGCCCGCTTCCTTGACATAGATGAGATGGATCCGAAAAGGTTCCGGCTCCTCCCCGATGATTGCCGACAGGTTCTGATTCCCCGTCGGGGTCCACCCCTCCGGTCCGGCGATGGTCCCACCCTGTTTTCCCGACCCCGCATTCTTCACATAAAAGATGGCTTTCGCCTCATCTCCCGGACCAAGGGCGCCGAGTTCGAGCTCACCCGGGGTGATGGTCAGGGCCGAACGGAGGGAATCCCGATCATCGCCCGGCGGCAGCGGCATTCCCGCGGCGCCCTGCGCGAAGGCCGCCCCTGAAAGCCCGATCCAGAGAAGCGTCAGCGTGGTTAAAAACCGTATTGTCATAAAGACTCCATACCTGTCCGTCATTCCCGGCTATCTAATCCAAATAGCCAAAGAACGCAACGCTTTTCCGTCATGAAATAACTTGACACCCCGCAGAAATTCGATATATCGTTCACCCGTTTTTCACCCGTTCTTTCGAAAAAACGGTTGTGATTTCAAGTTGTAAGAAGCAAATGGGATGAAGAGATGGATCAGGAAGCGCTGAAATACTGGATTGCTCTCAAGGCGGTTGAAGAGGTGGGCTGTGTGGGTTTCCGGACCCTGCTTCTGGCCTTCTCGTCGCCGCGGGCGGTTTTTTCCGCCACCGCGCAGACCCTCAAGGTCATTCCGGGAATCGGGCCGAAGACGGCGGACCACATCCGATCATTCTCCAACTGGGGGATGGCCAAGCGGGAGATTGAACGGGCGTCGGAGCTCGGCGTTGATATTGTCACCTGCCAAGATCCCCTCTATCCCCGGAACTTGCTGCACACTTACGACTATCCGCCTTTTCTCTACGTGAAGGGCTCGCTCTGCCCGGAGGAGATTTTCGTGGCGGTCGTCGGATCGCGTATCGCCTCCGTCTATGGCCGCTACACCACGGAAAAGATCAGCCGCGAACTGGCCCTCAAGGGGATCACCATTGTTAGCGGCCTTGCCCGGGGGATCGACGCCGCGGCTCACCGGGGCGCCCTTGCCGGAAAAGGAAGGACCATCGCCGTGTTAGGCTGCGGTCTCGACATCGTCTATCCGCCGGAAAACAAGGAACTGGCAGCGGCCGTTGCGAGCCACGGCGCCCTGGTCACGGAATTTCCGTTCGGCACGCCGCCCAACGCACCCAATTTCCCGTCGCGGAACCGGCTCATCAGCGGGATCTCCCTCGGGGTCGTCATCATGGAAGCCGGCGAGAAGAGCGGCTCTTTGATCACGGCGCGAATTGCCGCCGAGCAGGGACGCTCGGTCTTCGCCGTTCCCGGAGAGATCGGCGCCGCCGGCTCTAAGGGGACGCACCGCCTGATCAAGCAGGGGGCCATGCTGATCGAAAACGTGGATGATATCCTCGAAGAGATCATTCCCCAGGCGGGAATACCCCCACCTGTTTCCGCTGGACCATCGCCGGCTTTCCGGCCCGAGGCGTTTGCGCCCGACCGGGAATCGTCCCCCGCGCCCGCTTTGGATGGTGATGTCGCAAGCCTTGGGGAACCAGAAAAAAAGTTGTTGTCCCTGATCCCGTCCCGACCGGTGGATATCGACACATTGATCGCATCCTCCGGCCTCACGGCCCAGGAGGTCCTTAACGCCCTGCTTATTTTGGAGCTTGGCGGCCTCATCCGGCAGATGCCGGGCAAACAGTTTGTACGCAAGGAGTCATCGATTTGAAATCATTGATTGTTGTAGAATCGCCCACCAAGGTGAAAACCATCAGCAAATACGTCGGCCCGGACTTCGAAGTCCGGGCCTCCATCGGCCACGTCAAGGATCTTCCAAAGAACAGCCTCGGGATCGATACCGAAAAGGGGTTCGAACCCACCTACCTGGTCATGGATAGCAAGAAGAAGGTGATCGCCGATCTCAAAAAAGCGGCAGCCCGTGTGGAGCAGATCCTCCTCGCCCCGGACCCGGACCGCGAAGGCGAGGCGATCGCCTGGCATGTCGCCGAGGAAATCGGAAAGAAGAAACTTGTCCGGCGCGTCCTGTTCAACGACCTCACGCGGGAGACGATCCTCGACGCACTCGCCCACCCCCGCGACCTCGATTTCAACCTTTACGAGGCGCAGCAGACCCGGAGGATCCTCGACCGCCTCGTCGGCTATCAGATCAGTCCTCTCCTCTGGGACAAGGTGAAGCGGGGCCTCTCCGCCGGTCGGGTGCAGTCCGTCGCCGTCCGGATCATCTGCGACCGGGAGGCGGAGATCGGGAAATTCGTCCCCGAAGAGTACTGGAACATTACCGCCCTGGTGGAAGGGACGAACCCGCCCCCCTTTGAGGCAAAACTGATCAAGATCGACGGGAAAAAGGCGAAGGTCGGAGATGGCGCCCGCTCCGCCGAGGTCGTGGCCTCGCTTACGGAGGCGCCGTTCACCGTTTCCTCCGTCGAGAAGAAGGAGGTCAAACGTCAGCCGCCTGCCCCTTTCACGACGAGCAAGCTCCAGCAGGAGGCCTCCCGCTGGCTCCATTTTTCGGCGAAGAAAACCATGATGACCGCCCAGAGGCTCTACGAGGGAATCGAGCTGGGGAAGGAGGGGTCCGTCGGCCTGATCACCTACATGAGGACCGACTCCGTCCGCATCGCCGCCGAGGCGCTGGGCGAGGTGCGGGGATACATCCATTCCCATTATGACGCTGCGTATCTGCCCCCGAAGGCCCGCGTCTTCAAGGTCTCCGGGACGGCGCAGGACGCCCACGAGGCGATCCGGCCGACGGCGGTCTCTCATTCTCCGCAGGAGATCAAACCGTTTCTGACGCCCGACCAGTTCCGTCTCTACCAGCTCATCTGGAACCGCTTTCTGGCCTGCCAGATGAACCCGGCCGTTCTCGACCAGACCACGGTGGATATCGCCGCCGCCAACTGCCTTTTCCGCGCGCAGGGGTCGGTGATGAGGTTTCCCGGGTTCACCGTCGTCTATACGGAGGGCAAAGAGGATAACGGCGATGAAAACGGCTTCGGCAAGCTCCTGCCTGCCGTCCGGGAGGGGGAGGTCCTGAAGCTCGTCTCTCTTACGCCGGAGCAGAAGTTCACCCAGCCGCCGCCGCGCTTCTCCGAGGCCTCCCTCGTCCGCGAGTTGGAAGAGAACGGCATCGGCCGCCCCAGCACCTATGCGACAATTATCAGCACCATTCAGGAGCGGGAATACGTCCGCATAGAGAAGGGGAAGTTATTCCCCACGGACCTGGGCATCCTCGTGACGGATCTCCTCGTCAAGAATTTCCCCCGAATCCTCGATGTGGCCTTTACCGCATCGCTGGAGACCGATCTTGACCGGATCGAGGAGGGAAAGGTCAAACGCCTCGACACCCTGAACAACTTCTACATCCCTTTTACGGAGGAGCTGAAGAAGGCGAAGGCCGCGATGCGCAACGTGAAGCGGGAGGAGACCCCGACGGACCTCACCTGCGAGAAGTGCGGGAAACCGATGGTCATCAAGTGGGGGAAGAACGGCCGTTTTCTCGCCTGCACGAACTATCCCGCGTGCAAGAATACGATGAATTTCACGCAGGGCGAGAAGGGGGAAATCCAGCCGGAGGAGAAGCAGACCACGGATATTCCCTGCCCCCTCTGCGGCAAGCCGATGTCCGCTCGCCAGGGGCGCTTCGGGAAGTTCCTTGGCTGCACCGGCTATCCGGAATGCAAGCATACGATCAACGTCGGTCCGGATGGGGCGCCGCTCGCCGCCCCGGCAGCGGGAAAAGAGAGCGACGCCGTCTGCGAGAAATGCGGGAAACCGATGGTCGTCAAGAGGGGCCGTTTCGGGACCTTCCTCGGCTGTTCCGGTTACCCCGAGTGCAAGAACATCGTGAAGACACCCAGGGGCGCACAGGCAGGCGCTCCGGCCGCCCCGGTTGAACTCACGGACATCCTCTGCGACAAGTGCGGAAAGCCGATGGCGGTGAAGCAGGGCCGCTACGGGAAATTTCTCGGCTGCACCGGCTATCCGGCGTGCCGTAACATCATGAAATACAAGGCGCCGGCAAAGGGGTCGCCCGGAGACGAGACGGCGCAGCCATCCTGATCGGCGGCGGGGAGATCATTGTGAATAGGACAAGGCAGGACGTCCCGGTCACCATCATCGGCGGGGGGCTTGCCGGCTGCGAGGCGGCCTGGCAGCTCCTCCGTCGTGGCTATCGTGTGCGGCTTTGCGAGATGAAACCCGAACGTTTTTCTCCGGCCCACAAATCCCCTCGCCTCGCCGAGCTCGTCTGCAGCAACTCGCTCCGTTCGGGCGCATTGGAAAACGCCGTTGGACTCCTGAAGGAGGAGATGCGGCGCCTCGATTCCCTGATCCTTGCCGCGGCTGACGCCACGGCCGTCCCGGCCGGAAAGGCGCTCGCCGTTGACCGGAACGCCTTCTCCATCTTCATTGAAGAAAAACTCGGCGCAGAGCCCGGGCTGGATCTGATCCGCGGCGAGGTCACGGAAATCCCCGCGGAAGGAATCGCGATCATCGCATCCGGCCCTCTCACCTCCGACGCCCTTGCCTGCGCCATTGCCGCATGGACCGGCGGGGATTACCTCTACTTTTACGACGCGATCTCCCCGATCGTTGAGGGGGAATCCATCGATCGGGATCGGGTCTTCGCGGCATCCCGTTATGGGCACGGCGAGGCGGACTACCTGAACTGCCCGATGGACCGGGAAACCTACGAGACCTTTCGGGGAGAACTCACCAGGGCGGAAGAGGTCCCCCTCCGCGCCTTCGAGGAGATCAGGTGCTTCGAGGGATGCCTCCCGATCGAGGTGATCGCCCGGCGGGGGATCGACACCCTCGCCTACGGCCCGATGAAACCGGTCGGTCTGATTGACCCGCGGACGGGCGGACAGCCCCATGCGGTCGTTCAGCTCCGGCGGGAGGATCGGGAGGGAATCCTCTACAACATCGTGGGGTTTCAGACGAAACTGACCTGGCCGGAACAGCGCCGGATCTTCCGGATGATCCCCGGTCTGGAAAACGTGGAATTTGTCCGCTATGGGAGCGTCCATCGGAACACCTTCCTGAACGCCCCGACCCTGCTGACCGCGAACCTGCAGCTCCGGTCGCTCCCGCGGCTTTTCTTTGCCGGACAGATCACCGGCGTGGAGGGGTATGTGGAATCCACGGCCATGGGCCTGCTGGCCGGTCTGAATGTCTCCCGTTATTTGTCCGGCCGGGAGATGATTCCGCCCCCGCGCGAAACGGCCCTGGGCGCGCTCGTCGGTCACATCAACAACGCCGACCGGAAAACCTTTCAGCCGATGAACGTGACTTTCGGCCTCTTTTCGCCGCTGCCCGGCCGCATCCGGAAGAAAGAGAGAGGTCTCTGTTACGCCCGGCGCGCGCTTGCCGCGCTGTCGTCCTGGCAGGCGCGCCTCGACGAAAGCAATCCCGTTGCGCGACCGGAGGGATCCGATCCATTTTTCTCTTGACTTCATCCTTCTGATCGCGTAGCTTCCGCTAACCGGTCTTACCGGTCTTACCAATTACGAGGGAACGAATGACTTTTGAAAAGGTAGCCCAAACCCGATTCAAGAAGAAAAGTTCATTCATTGCCGACCAGATCCTGCGGATGATCAATTCCGGTGGGTACACGGCGGGGAGTAAACTGCCTTCGGAACGGATCATCGCCGAGCAGATGGGGGTGAGCCGTCCCTCGCTGCGCGAGGCAATCAGCGCCCTGCAGATCGTCGGTCTCCTCGAAAGCCGTCCCGGAGACGGCACCTACGTCTGCGTCCCCTCAGCCACCGAGGACCTGACGCGCCAAGCCCTGACCGTCCTCGAGGAATGCGACAGCCCCTACGAAAACATGCAGGCCCGCAGGGCCATGGAGATCGGCGCGGCGCAGCTCGCCATCAAGGTCGCGACGGACGCCGATCTCGTCGCCCTCAGGGAGGCATGGGACGAAAAGTGCGCTCGCGGCCGCCGGGGGGATCTTGAAGAGTACCTGCGCTATGGGAAGGAATTTCACCTGGCGATCGCCCGGGCCACGAAGAACCGGGTCATCGAGGGGATCATGGAAAGGCTGCTGAATCTGACCATCCAACCCCTCTGGATCAACATGCGCCGCGAATACTTCCGGAATGATCCTTCCCGAATCGAACTGATGCTGGACATCCACGACCGAATCGTCAAGGCGATCATGGAACGGAATACGGAAAAGGCGATCCGCGAACTGGAACATCATTTCGATATTCAGATCGAGCAGATCTACAACCAGAACGACGAAAACAGCCACGAGCATCAAGTCAAATCAACGCCGATTGCAGATGATAAAGGGGGTGATAACGGAAATATTTGTTGAGGGAAAGTGGGCGTCGGTTTTTTAAAGATATTCTTAATTTTTCTGTCGGGCCGCGGCAGGGTTTTCTTGGAGCCTGTCGGCGTAGCGAAACCATCATGGAGGAAAAAATGAAAAACCTGTCAAAGTTATCCGTTTTGTTATTGGTCGTCCTGCTTATCGCCTTCGGCGCGGGAAATGCCCTGGGCGCCGGCAAGTACCCGAGAAACCCATCACGATGATCATCCATGCCAGCGCCGGCGGCGGTAGCGATATCTTCGGGCGAACCATGTCTTCGGCAATTGACAAGGACAAACTCCTTCCCCAGCCGATCGTTGTCGAGAACAAGCCGGGCGGAAGCGGCGCCATCGCCTTTGCGTATGTTGCCGGAAAGAAAAAAGATCCCTACTACCTTGTCACTGCGGTCACGAGTTTTATAACCACCCCGCTGATGGGCAAATCCCCCGTCGGGCTGAAGGACTTCACCCCCATCGCCAACTTCGCCTTTGACGAATACATGCTGATGGTCAATCCCAAATCCAAGTACAAATCGATGAAGGATATCATCTCCGATGCCAAGGCCAACCCGAAAAAGATCACCGTGGGCGGAACGCAGTTGGGTTCCTCCGATTCGATCTGCGCCTATCTTGTCGAAAAGGCAGCCGGGGTCCAGTTCAATTACATCGTCTTCAACGGCGGCGGCGAGGTCAATGCGGCGCTTCTCGGCGGCCACATCGATATGGCGGTCAGCAACCCCGGAGAGGCGCTGGAGCTCTACAAGGCCGGCAAGGTCCGGATCCTGGGCGTCTATGCCGAAAAGCGGCTGGCCGGCGCCCCCGATATCCCAACGATGAAGGAACAGGGGATCAACGTCACCTATGTCCAGAACCGCGGTCTCGTCGCCCCGGCCGACATCCCGGCGGACGCGAAGAAGGTCCTGGAAGAGGCGTTCTTCAAATACACAAAGACCGAAACCTTCAAGAAGTACTGCAAGGACAACATGCTCTCCGAGGCGTGGATGGATGGCGCGGCGTTCGGAAAGTTTCTCGATGAGTGGAACGCGAAGTATGCGGTTATCCTCAAGGACATGGGTTTGATCAAGAAGAAGTAATGGTTGTTGAGGATGAGTTGCGCGGCAGGGGCGATGACATGTATCGCCCCTGCCTTTTATAAAACCGTGGGAAAGGCGGTGCGGTTGATGAAGAAAGCGGATGTGATTACCGGCGTTGTTCTATTGGTTCTGTCCGGCTATGTGATCCTGGAGGCCTGGCGGATGCCGCCGTCGGCGACGTTCGGTCCGGGATCGGGATTTCTCCCCTTCTGGCTCGGTGTGCTGCTGGCCGTGCTGGCGGTGATCCTGCTCGGGACTGCCTGGCGTCGAGAAGCGACCGAGAAGGGCAGAAAATCCCCCTTCCCGGGGACGAAGGCGCTCATCTCCATCGGCTCGGTTCTTGCAAGTCTGGCGGCGTACATCGTCCTGCTCGAGGTGCTGGGATTTCTTATGGACACTTTCCTGTACGTGGCGTTTCTGCTGGGGGTCGTGGAGCGTGAGAAATGGCTCATGACGCTCCTGGTTGCCGTTTCGACGACGGCGGGGCTTTATCTCATCTTTCAGGTTCTCCTGGGGATTACATTGCCCTCGAACATGTTTGGATTTTAGCGCGATGGGGGAGGTTTTATCTTGGACATCTTTCATAATATTATTCTGGGATTTCAGGTCGCTTCCTCATGGGAGAATCTCCTTTTCTGCTTCATCGGGACGCTGATCGGAACGTTGATCGGGGTGTTGCCGGGGATCGGGCCGACGACGGGGGTGGCGATTTTGATCCCGATCACCTTCGGGATGAACGCGACGACGGCGATCATCACGATGTGCGGGGTCTATTACGGGGCGATGTACGGGGGATCGACGACGTCGATTCTTCTGAATGTTCCCGGAGAGTCCGCCTCGGTGATGACGACGCTGGACGGCTACCAGATGGCCAAGAACGGGAGGCCCGGGCCGGCATTGGGGATGGCGGCTCTCTCGTCGTTCATTGCAGGGACGTTCGCGGTCCTGATGCTGACCTTCATTGCGCCGGTTCTGGCGAATTATGCCGTATCGTTCGGTCCGCCGGAGTATTTCGCCCTGACCTTCATGGGGCTGACGATGGTGACGTCGCTGGGGGGCGATTCGCCTCTCAAGGGGATCATCAGCGGGGTTTTGGGCTTGATCGTCGCCTGCGTGGGAATTGACGCGATCAGCGGGGTGGCCCGGTTCACGTTTGACAATATGAACCTGCTGGACGGGGTCGGCTTTATCGGGATGGCGGTGGGGCTCTTTGCCGTCTCGGAAGTCCTGGTGAACCTCGAAGAACCGATGCAGCAGATCTTCACACAGGCGAAGCTGAACTTGTCTAAGCCTCTTTCCGAACCTCCAGGACTGGAAGGATTCGTTCGGGGCGATCTGGCGGGGATCGGTCATCGGCTTTTTCGTCGGGGTGCTGCCCGGGGCGGGGGCGACGATCGCCTCGTTCATGGCCTATGCCATTGAGAAGAAAGTGAGCAAGCATCCGGAGAAGTTCGGGACGGGGGTCATCGAGGGGGTAGCGGCGCCGGAGGGGGCGAACAACTCGGCGGCCGGCGGCGCGATGGTTCCACTTTTGACGCTGGGGATTCCCGGTTCGGGGACGACGGCAGTCCTGCTGGGGGCGCTTTTGATTCACGGACTTCGTCCCGGTCCGCTCCTTTTCTCGACGCATCCCGATTTTGTCTGGGGGCTGATCGCCAGCATGTACATCGGCAACGTCATGCTCGTCATCCAGAACATGCCGATGATCGGCCTTTGGGTCCGGCTGCTCAAGGTTCCCTACAAGGTGCTGATGCCGCTGATCATCACGATCTCGGCCGTCGGCGTCTTTGCGACGGACAACAACATCTTCGACATGTGGGTGATGTTTTTCTTCGGCTTGGTCGGCTATGTGATGCGCAAACTGGATTACCCGCCGGCGCCGATGGTCCTGGCGCTGGTCCTGGGGCCGATGGTGGAGATGTCGCTCCGCCAGTCGCTGACGATCGCGCACGGGAGCATGTCGATCTTCTTCACCCGTCCCATCTCGGGAACCCTTACGGTCCTCGCGATCCTCTCCCTCTTCGCGCCTCTCCTCCGGATCCTCTGGAACAAATACAGGAAGGGGAAAACGGCGGCGGCATGAGGAGGGCAAATGACAGGCATGATCGGGAATTCAAATTCATAGTCAGGAGTATTGCATGAAAGTAATTGGAGTCCATATGGACCGCTGCACCGGTTGCAAGACCTGTGAACTATACTGCGGGGCGGAGCGGGGCAGCGAGGGTAAGACCCTCCTCGCCGCCGTTCAGGAAACCCCGCTCCCCCAACCCCGCGTCCGCGTCGAGGGAGGACCGGACGGCGCCTTTCCGCTCCAGTGCCGGCACTGCCTCCAGGCGCCCTGTCTGGACGCCTGCCTTACCGGCGCCCTCCGGCGCGATGAGAAGAGCGGAATGGTGATCATTCAAGAGGATCGCTGCATCGGTTGCTGGACCTGCACCGCCTTCTGCCCCTACGGCGTCGTCTACCCCTCCCCCGAGCGGAAGATCGCCATCAAGTGCGACCGTTGCCTCTACATGGAAAAGCCGATCTGTGTGGACGTCTGCCCGACGCGGGCGCTGGAGGTGGTGGAACTCGATGGGATCGACGAGCTCCTCCGGGAGAAACGGCAGCGAACGACCAAGGCGATGGCGGAGGCGGGTAACGAAGGGATCCGCCTTCTGGATCTCGGAAGATAATCAAATGGATAACCAATCAGTCAGGAGTTGAATAGCCTATGGAAACGATTCATTTCAAGACGGTGGACCCGGTAAGCCAGGATCTTCTGCGTGACGCATCGCAAAAGGGAATCGGTCTCAACTGGGAACGGTATGAAAAACAGCAGCCGCAGGACGGTTTCCTCCGCCTCGGCCTCTGCTGCCCTTACGGGTGCATGCAGGGCCCCTGCCGGATCGATCCGTTCGGACGTGGATCGCAGAGCGGCATCTGCGGCCTGGATCGGGACGGGATGGTCGCCGCTTTTCTGCTTCGCCTGAGCCTCCAGGGCGCGCTAGAAACGATGGCCCTGCATCCGGGTTTGGGCAACATCGAAATCGCCTGGCCTGCGCCTCTCGCTTCCAAGGCGGCCGCGGTTCCGGGAGAGACGGGCGGCCAACCCCTACCGTTTGCGGAGATCCTCGAAGGCTTCCGGATGCTGGCCCGGCCTTCCGCCGCCCCCGAAACCCTGGTCCGCCAGGCCATTCGCCTCGGGCTTCTCGGCGTCGGTCTGCACGGCCAGGCAAAGCCCGGATGCGCCGTTAGAGGCATTCGCGTCGGCTACGGCCTCCTCGCCGGTGAGGCAATCCGGATCGGCGTAACCGGACAAATCCCCCAGGCCGCCGTCGAGGCGCTTCGGGAGGAGACCGCGGGCCTGAAAAATCCTGATGTCCATCTAATTTCCCTCGGCGACTGGATCCCTGCCGGTGAGAATTACCTTCCCATCGCCTGCACGTCCGGCGAGACGGAGACCGTACTCAGCTCAGGAAAATTGAACCTCCTCCTGGCCGGGGACGGGACCGACCCGGGCATCCTCGCCCTCTGCGGAAAGATAAAACTTTCCGTCATCTCCGCTGCGAATAACGCCGGGACAACGGAAATCCTGAAGCGCGCCCGTGACGCCTTCGACCGCCGAATCCCGGACGCCTTCACGCCCGACGCGGCCCTGATCGCCGAGGGGCGTGTAAACCTCGGGAACAAGGACGTTCTGTCTGCCCTGAAGAACGGCGCATCCGCGAGGATTGCGCTGATCGGAGGCGCCGACACCCTCTTGCACTCCCTGGGACACCTTCCCACGGAACTGGCCAAGGCGCTCCGCGCCGAGGACTACGCCGTCGCCTCCTGGGGCGATGCGGCCCTCTGGATGATGAAGCAGGAGCTTCCCGTCGGCGTTCTGGACGCGCAGGAAGGCCCCCTGTCCGCGGTTCGGACCCTGGCGGAAGCGGGGAGGCTGCCCTCTCTCAAGGGGATCTGTTTCACGGGTCTTAGGAACAGCCGGGAATTCACGCTCGCGCTGGGGCTGGCCGCGCTTGGCCAGAAGGTCCTGATCACCACACCCCTGCCGCTCTGGGGAAGCGAAAAGGTCCGCGCCCTGCTCCGCGAAAACCTGGCCGTCGCGGGCGGCATCCTGGCCCATTTCGACCACCCGGTGCGGCCGGACGGGATCCTGGACTGGTTTCTCCGGTCGTAAGATCCGGAAGAACCGAAGGAGGAACAATTTCATGACGTGCATCATTGTTGGCGGAGGCATCGCGGGTTTTCAGGCCGCCATGGCCTGTCGGGCCCTCTGGCCCGACAGGGCCGTGACCCTGATCGACGCCGAAAAAGAGACCGGTTACTACCGGACCCTGCTGCCCCAGTTCATGGCCGGGGCGCTCCCGGAGGAGAGGCTCTTCTTCCAGAAAGGGGAGAACGATCCGCTCCTGACGGTCCGGCCCGGCCTCCGCGTGAGATCCCTGGATCGTAAATCCCGCAGTCTGTCATTGGACAGCGGAGAGACGCTCTCCTACGACCGCCTGATCCTCGCCCATGGCGGAGAGTCTTATCTGCCTGGCATCTTGGCCGGTCCGCCCTGCCGCGGGGTCTTCCCCGTCCGGGATCTGACCACCGCCCGGAAGACGCAGGCGTGGCTGGCCGATCACCGGAAGGTCCTCGTTTTCGGCGGCGCCCTCGTCGGCGTCAAAACGGCGGTCCATCTCCGCCAGGCCGGCTTTGAGGTCTCCCTGGTCGTCCGGCGGGGACATATCCTGCTGCGCGCCCTCTCGCCGGAGTCTGCGGAGGTCGTCGAGGCGCATCTCCGGCGTCTGGGTATCGAGATTTGCGTCAACGCCCCCTTGGAGGAGATCCGTCAAAAGAACGGGGAGATCGACGCCCTGAAGGCGGGAGGGCGCTGGCTTCCCTGCAACACCCTTCTTGTGGCAACCGGCACGGTTCCCGACACCTCGTTTCTTGAGGGAACGGGACTGTTGACGGACGGGGAGCTTGTCGTTTCCCCCGCATTGCAGACCAAAGATCCGCGGATCTTTGCCGCGGGGGACGTCGCTGTCATCTCATCCCGCGGGGTGATGGTCCGTCCGAACACCTGGCCGCAGGCCGTCTCGCAGGGGAAGTTGGCAGCGGAAAATCTTTATCGGAGTACGCCCATGCCGCACCGGGATCTGGCGCGAATCAACGCGATGGAGCTCCATGGCCTTGCGATGGTGATCCTCGGCCCCCCGGTTTCCGGGGCGGAGGTGATCTCCCATGCAAGACCGGAGGCCTCCGTCCGCCGGGAGCTTTTCCTCGTTGATGGGAGACCGGTCGGCGGCGCATTGATTGGCGACATCACCGCCGCCGGAACGCTTCACGCGCGGATCAATGTCGAACGGCCGTTCACCGCCTGGGATGCCGGACTCCTCCGGCCGCGGACGGAAAACGTCATCCGGTTTCCGGAACAAACGGGCCGCAGAGAGGCCCTGATTCTGTCACCCAAGAGGTCAAGTCTATGATGATTCATGAAGAAATCTGCGTGGGGTGCGGCCGTTGCCAACCCTACTGTCCCACTGCCGCGATTCGCTATGACGGACTCAAGAGCCGTATTGATCAGGATATCTGCTATGAATGCAGCACCTGCCTGCGCGCCGCCCACTGCCCCGTGGACGCCATCGCCGAATCGCCCAATGTTTATGACTACCCCCGGGCGCTGCGCCGCTACTTCAGCGACCCCAGTGCGACGCATGCGGCCACAGGCATCCAGGGCCGCGGAACAGAGGAGTCAAAGACCAACGATGTGACCCATCGCGTCGGTCCCGGCGAGGTCGGCGTCGCGATCGAGATCGGACGGCCGACGCTCGGCATGTCGCTTTTAGACATCCAGAGGATTACCCGGGCGATTGCCCGCGCTGGCGTCCACAAGATCGAGGCGCACAACCCGATCCACTCCATGATCGCCGATGAGGCGACGGGGGATCTGAAGCCGGAGCTGCTCGGGGAGCGGGTGCTCTCCGCCATCATCGAGATCAATGTGAAACGGGATGAACTCCGCGGCATCCTATCGACCCTGAAAGAGGTTGCTAAGGAGGTGGATAGCGTCTTCTGCATCGACGCCTGCACCATCGTCGAACCGGGGCTCACAATCCCGGAGGAGGTCCTGGAGAGCATCCGGGCGGAGGGTTTAACCTGGCGGCCGAACGCCAAGATCAACATGGGCCTGGGACGCGCCTGGGAATAACCCGCATGCCCCAAGTTGGGCGCAACGAAGGATGAAAATTACCCTCCCCCTCGAGGGGGAAGGATAAAGGGGGGAGGGGCATTTTTTTCAAAGGATGAAATCATGACGCATAGTTTGCACCGAGAGGGAAATTTGGAATCGCTGGAGAGAGACTATGTCCTGTTCATCTATCCGGCGAGGGGATTCAACTACAAGGGGAGCGCCCCGAAGGTGCGCCACTTGGTCGAACTGCTCTATCAGGCCGGCCCGGTCAACATGATCCCGACGTCGCTCCGCCGCAACATGTACAGCGGTGTGACGAACGAGGAGATCCTCGAGAGCATCACCGTCGAGGGGACGCGCGTCTATTCCGTCTTCAACGACCGGGAGAAACTCAAGCAGGCGTTGATCCTGCTCAAAGAGGCGGACGAGGGGATCTCCATCATGGTCAGCGGGATCACCGACCGCGTCCGGGAACTCACAGCGGAGCTCGGCATCAACCCCCATATGATCAACCTGTCGCTCGGCATCCATGGGCGGACGGACCGCCTGGCGCCGGCCGACATCCGGCAATTCACGACGATGTGCGGCCACGGCGTCGTCTCCCCCCATCTGGTCAAAGACATGCTCCGACGGGTGAAGACGGGGAAGGTCAGCGCGTGGGATGGGAGCGTGCTCCTCGCGGAACCCTGCACCTGCGGAATTTTCAACCCCTGCCGCTCCGCAGAACTCCTCCGGGAGAAGTCGCCGCTCTATACGGTGGACCGCTGGTAGCGGAGGGAGGCAAATATGAAGTTGGGTTTCATCGGTTTCGGCGGTGCAGGCTACGGCTTGGCCAAGGGGCTCCATCAGGCGGGCCTCACGGAGATCCTGTTTTACGATCGCATGCAACAGACGCCGCCCTACTCGGAGGTGATCCTCCGCCATGCGGAAGAGACGGGCGCCTTGTCGGCAGGAAGGATGGAAGAACTCCTCTCCCGTGTGGAGGTCGTGATCTCCTGCGTCACCGGCGCAATGGCCGCATCCGTAGCGGAGGAGGCGGCGCCCTTCCTTCGGACCGGTCACCTCTACGCGGATGTGAACACGGCCGCGCCGCAGGTGAAGGAACAGGTTGCTAGGATCGTGGAGCCGACCGGGGCTGGGTTCATCGATGCGGCGATGATGGGGGCGATTCCGACCTTTCTCCACCGAGTCCCGATCCTCGCCTCCGGGGACGGTGCGGAGCGCTTTCAGCTTGCGATGCAACCCTATGAGATGAACATCCGCGTGATCGGCCCGAAACCAGGCCAGGCCTCCGCGATCAAGATGTTCCGCAGCATCTTCATGAAAGGCATGCTCTCCCTCTTTCTTGAGATGCTGACCGCGACGCATCGTTATGGCGTCGATGAGATGGTCCTGGGCTCTATTGCGGAGTCCCTGGACGGCGTTCCCTTCCGGGAGACTGCGCGCCTCCAGATGACGAAGGGGGTCGTCAACGCCGGGCGAATGGCCCACGAAATGGAGGAGGTGATCGCGACCATCGAGGGGATGGACCTCCCCGCCGGGATGTCCCGCGCAGCCATGGAAAAACTCCTCTGGTGCGCCGGCTTCGGCTTGCGTGAACGGTACGGCGGCGAGTTGCCCAAGACCCTCGCCGAGGTCCTGCGAGCGATGGAACCCCCTGCGGAGGGGTAAGGTTCCGAATATAAAAAAGGGGGGGCTGATTCCCGTCCTGTGGCTTTTCATCCCACGGGGAGGGGTGGGTTTTTTAACATTTCGCATTGAATACAGGAGGTACCAAGATGAAACTTTGTTTTAACGCCGGACCGCAGCCCATTGAGGAGTATTTTTCCTTCGCCAAGGAGAACGGCTTTCCCTGGATCGAACTGAGCTGCAATAACCCGAACAATTTTCTGGACAAATGGACCCCGGCCCGAATCGACGGAATCAAGAGGTTGCGGGACCAGGCCGGCGTCAAGTACGGCCTCCATTCGGCCTCGTTCGTCAACGCCGCCGAGATCGAACCGACCGTCCGCAAGGCGGTCCAGCAGCACCTGCTGGATTACGTCGAGCTTGCCCACCAGTTGGAGGCCGAATACGTCGTCCTCCATTTCGGCTACCACTTCAGCCTCTTCATGGACCAGGTCTTCGACTGCCTGATCAAGACCTACACGCCCGTCGTCGAACTGGCGGAGAAGTACAAACTGCCGATCGGGATCGAAAACATGAACAAGATCCACCAGGAGGCGGAGATCGCCTACCTCGGCGTCACCATTGAGGAGCTCAAGCGGGTCTTGAACGCGATTCCGTCCAAATATTTCGGTCTGACGCTGGACATCGCCCATGCGAGCCTTCTTCCCGGCGGTCCCGAATCTTTTATCGACGCTTTCCCGAACCGGATCATCAGCACGCACGTCAGCGACAACGATCTGATCCTCGACCGTCACGTCCCCGTCGGGAACGGAAAGATCGACTTCAAGCGCGTCTTTGGAAACCTCATGAAGGCGGATTTCAAGGGGACACTGAACATCGAACTGCCAAGGTCGAATGAGGACCGCGCACTGAGTAAGCGGCGCCTGGAACCGATCCTCGCTGAACTCGGGATCCTGAAAGAGGCGCTAACACCTTAATATTCACATAGGTAATTGCAAAACCATTTGTCATTCCCGAATGCCTCTATCGGGAATATGGTTTTTCAAGCCGTTAGAACCAGATTCCCGCTCAGAATCGTTGCGGGAATGACAGAATGGGGAGTTTTGCAA
>Ga0100398_1001665_pt1 | contig 18960 bp, 17 predicted proteins | sample CryGeymeta201522_FD_81568 | JGI IMG/M metagenome (GOLD analysis project Ga0100398, IMG submission 81568) | Groundwater microbial communities from Crystal Geyser aquifers in Utah, USA - Crystal Geyser metaG 2015-22 | ecosystem: Environmental > Aquatic > Deep subsurface > Groundwater | place: USA...
ATGGTGGCGGGTTTAGAAAAATATTTCCAGATTGCCAGATGCTTCCGTGACGAAGATCCTCGCGCCGACAGACAAGCCGAGCACACCCAACTGGATATTGAGATGTCCTTCGTAAGCCAGCAAGACGTTTTGGACCTGATAGAAAGATTATATATAAGCTTAGTTAAAAAATTATTCCCAGAAAAAAGAATTTTAAAAATCCCTTTCCCGCGCTTAGAATATAGAAATGTAATGAAAAAATATCAGTCCGATAAGCCCGACCTGAGGCAAAACAAACAAAATCCAGAGGAATTAGCTTTTTGTTTTGTAGTAAATTTCCCAATGTTTGAAGAGGTAAAACCTCTTCTCTCGCCTCGCTCTCGCTCGGCGTTTGAATGGCAAAAAAAAGAATGGAGAGCGATGCATCATCCCTTTACTAAGCCCCAAGTTGAAAACGTTAGGGAAATTAAGAAAAACCCGGAAAAGATTTTAGCTTATCAATATGATTTTGTTTTAAATGGCTACGAAATTGGCGGAGGGAGCATCAGAACTACCAATCTTGATATTTTAACGGCAGTTTTTGAAGTTCTTGGGCACAAAAAAGAAGAAACTAAAAAGAAATTCAGTAATTATTTTGAATCCTTTAGTTACGGCGTGCCGCCACACGGCGGCATCGCTCCCGGGATTGATAGGTTTTTATCTGTAGTCTTGAATGAGCCCAATATCCGGGAAGTAATGGCTTTCCCAAAAACTGGTGATAATCGGGATTTAATGATGCAAGCTCCCGCTGAAGTAGACGAAAAACAGCTTAAAGAGCTCCATATAAAAATAAGCGAAAAACGTAAAGCGAAAAGTGAAAAACGAAAATGAAAGGAGCAAAGATTCTATTAATTTCTTTTCTTTTTAGTTTGCCCCTTTGGTGGGGCATAAATACTTTCCAGGAAAACCTGGAAGGTGTTTTCTATGCTCAAATTTCTCAACCGATTGAAGAAATCTCTTTAGTTAAAATTCCTCAAAAACCGGAAAGGCCCGAGCTTGAGCTCCAGGCCCGAGCGGCTGTTTCATTAAAAAGCGAAAAAATTCTTTTAAAAAATAATATTAACCAACCCTTGCCGATTGCCTCTTTAACTAAATTAATGACGGCGATAATTGTTTTTGAAAATACCACCGAGGTCGATGAATCTAAAGATTCATCTCCATCTTCGCCCATTAAAATGGGCTCGATAAATGATTATGATTTTTCCAATTTGATAACCGTCTCTGAAGAGGCGGCGAGCCAAGAAGATGTTCCAATTTTTGGCAATTTAAAAGCGGGCGATAAACTACTACTGGAAAGAGCATTAGAGTTGATGTTGATTTATTCCAGCAATGACGCTGCTTTTGCTCTCGCTGAACTTGTTGGGACTGAAAACTTCGTAGAAAAAATGAATTTAAAAGCTGAGGAATTGGAGCTAGAGAACACCCACTTTGTAAATCCTACCGGTTTGGATCCTAAGGGCATACATTATGAGCCTGCCAATATCGCTTGTTTTAACCACTCAACCGCTGAAGATCTAACAAAAATTACTCAATATATACTCAAAAAATATCCAAAGATTTTTGAGATTTCGGTAAGCCAAGGTCCTTATCCGACTGAAAATGGAACTTCAGACTTAGCAATGCCAGAAAAATTTAAGATTTTAGGAGGAAAAACTGGCTACACTGACGAAGCTGAAGGATGTATGCTTTTGGTTTTAGAAGACGGAAAGGAAAACAAATATATTAACGTGATTTTAGGCGCTCCTTCGGCCGCGGCTCGAATTGTAGAAACCCAAAAACTTATCGATTGGCTCGCCATTGGTCAATGAGTATTGTTACTTTTAATATAATAAAGCTTTTTCTTCTATCTGGAATATCGGCAGTGGCAGCTTTGTTTTGGGCGCCGGCCTTAATAGAGTTGCTAAAAAAATTTAAATTTTGGAAAAAAGAAGCCAGAACTAAAACCATTACTGGCGACGAAGCAGAAGTTATCTATTCCCTACATAAAGACAGGGAGACAAGCGTACCGCGGGGCGGGGGAGTGCTAATTTGGGTGTCGGTCTTGTTTGTTGTTTTTTTGTTTTTTGCTTTGGCTAATTTTTGCGATATTTGGTGGGTTAAAAAATTAAACTTTTTATCAAGAAGTGAAACCTGGCTTCCTTTATTTACTTTAATTGCTGCTTCCTTGGTGGGACTTTCTGATGATATTCTTCAGGTTTGCGGTAAAGGAAAATACATTGGTGGCGGCATAACTTTTAAGCGGAGACTGCTAATGGTTATTATTATTGGGTTAATCGGGGGCTTCTGGTTTTATTATCAATTAGGCTGGGACACTATTCATATTCCTTTATTAAAAAATTTCCCCGAAGGATTTGTTTTTCCAATCGGGATTTGGATGATACCCCTTTTTGTTTTAGTAACCGTTGGCTCTTGGGCAGGCGGTGTGATTGATGGCTTAGATGGATTAGCTGGGGGAGTTTTTGCCTCTATCTTTGGAGCTTTTGCTATTATCGCTTTTGCTCAAGGTAAAGCGGACTTAGCCACTTTTTGTGCCGTAATCGCTGGCACCCTCTTTGCTTTTTTATGGTTTAACATTCCGCCGGCCCGTTTTTATATGGGAGAAACCGGAATTTTAGGATTAACTACCACTATGGCTGTTGTTGCCTTTTTAACAGATTCGGTAGTTGTCTTACCAATCATTGCCGGACTTTTAGTGATAGAGGTCGGTTCAATGATTTTGCAGCTGTTGTCTAAAAAATTCCGCCATAAAAAAATCTGGCTTGCCACACCCATTCATCATCATTTTGAAGCCCGTGGTTGGCCAGCCCATCAGGTGACAATGCGATTTTGGATAATTAGTGTGGTTCTGGCAATTTTAGGAGTAGCCATGCGCCTTTTGGGATAAAATGTTAAATCTAAGAAAAAAATATCCAAAATTCGTTTACGAAAATTACTCTTACGGGATTTCTAAAAATAATTTAGAAATTCTTTTTTCTTTCAGAGTTGAGCCTGATATTTATTTTAAGCCCAAAGTTGTTATTGAAAATGTTGATAAATCTCAAATCGAAAGAGTGGGGGATAGAGTATTAAATAATTTAGTATTTAATCTTGGTCTTATGGAAATTCCCAGTTATTGGAAAGCAACCTGTTCGCCGGTAATAGAAATTAAAGCTAGCCCGCTAAATTCAGAACAAATCAAGTGGTGGAAGGATTTAATAATAAATGGCATGGGTCAATTTTTTTACGAAAACAAAATCGATTTCAGAAAACCCAACTTCCTCACCATAAAAACAACAACAAAAGAAATACGCCTTAACACGACGATCGTCGTGTTAAGGCGTATTGGAAAAGTATTGGTGGCGGTGGGTGGCGGTAAGGATTCGGCGGTTACTTTAGAAATTTTGAAAAAAGCTGGAAAAAATATTAATTGTTTTTCCTTAAACCCAACTGAGGCTGCGGCTGAAATAATGAAAGTGGGGGAGTGTAAAAAACCAATAATTGTTAGGCGGAAAATTGATGAAAAACTATTGGAATTAAATCGCCAGGGATTCTTAAATGGCCATACGCCCTTTTCAGCTTATTTAGCTTTTTTAAGCGTTCTTTGTGCTGTAATTTTTGGTCAAAAATACATTGCTTTTTCAAATGAAAGGAGTTCCAACGAGGGAAATGTGAAATATTTAGGAAAAACCATTAATCACCAGTGGTCTAAAAGTTTTGATTTCGAGAAGAAATTCAGAAAATACTCGAAAAAATATTTGGCAAAAAACCTTGAATATTTCAGCTTTCTTCGGCCCTTATATGAAATTCAGATAGCTAAATTGTTCAGCAAATATAAAAAATACTTCTCAGTTTTTCTAAGCTGTAATGAGGCCTACAAAACTGCCTCTGGGACCAAATTGCCCACTAAGAAATGGTGTGGAGAGTGTTCAAAATGCTTGTTCATTTTTGCCTGTCTTCATCCTTTTGTTAAAGAAAAAGAGCTACTAAAAATTTTTGGTAAAAATTTGTTTAATAACGAAAATCTGTTGCCAATAATGCAACAACTAATAGGGAAGAGGGGATTCAAGCCTTTTGAATGTGTCGGCACCAAAAAAGAAAGTTTAGTTGTTTTTTACCTTGCCCTCCGAAGCCTCAAGCAAAGGAGAGTCAAATTACCTCTTCTTCTCCAATATTTTCAAGAAAAAATTCTACCCAAATATCTTAATTTAGATAAAGAATCAAAAAAAATCTTAAATGATTGGAATAGCCAACATAATTTACCAAAAGCGTTCAAAAAAATACTTAAAGCGAAGAGAATTTTATTCTCTTCTTAAACCTTCACTTTGTTTGGTTAAATGAAGATAAATGAATTAAAGAATAAAAAAGTTTTAATTTTGGGGTTTGGCAGGGAAGGGAAGGATAACTTTGAGTTTTTGAGAAAACTCTTTCCGAAGAAAGTCATCGGGATAGCGGATCAAAACAAAATCCAAATTCCAAAACCCCTGCCTCGCCGGCAGGCAGGCAAATTCCAAAAAGTTAAATTATACTTAGGAAAGGATTACCTCGAAGCGCTTGAAAATTACGATATTATTATTAAGTCGCCGGGAGTCCCTTTTAAAATTTTGCCCGAGTCAGTTTTGAAGAAAATTACTACTCAAACTGAAATTTTCTTTGATAATTGTCCGGGGAAGATTATCGGAGTTACTGGCACCAAGGGCAAGAGCACGACCGCCTCAATGATTTATCGGGTTTTAAAGGAAAGCGGCCTAAGGGCGCATTTAGTGGGCAACATCGGAAGGCCGGCATTAAATTTTCTATTCCCGGCCACTCCAAAAGATGTTTACGTTTATGAACTTTCCAGCCATCAGTTGTACAACCTGAAAAAAAGTCCCCATATTGCCGTTTTGCTTAATATCTATCCTGAACATCTAGATTACTACAAGAGTTTTGCTGAATACGCACGGGCAAAAGCCAACATTACTCTTTACCAAACTAAAAATGATTATTTGGTTTTCAATTCGGGAGATAAACTGGTTAAAGAATTTGCTAAAAAAACAAAAGCTGAAAAAATCCCGATAAAAGGAGAGTATTACGAATTAGATAAGGCAGCGGCTAGAGCCGTGGGAAAGATATTTAAAATCCCTCCAGAAACTATTGAAAAAGCGCTCAAAGAATTTAAATCTTTACCTCATAGATTGGAATTGGTCGGAACGTATAAAGGAATTACTTTTTACAACGATGCCTTATCAACTATTCCGGAAACTGCCATCTTCGCAATAAAAGCCCTGGGCAAGAAAGTTGAGACCATTATGCTGGGCGGTTTTGATAGAAAAATTCATTTTAAAAAAATAGGCAAAAGTGTTTTAGAAAATAAAAACATAAAAAATCTAATTTTATTCCCAACTACCGGAGAAAAAATCTGGCGCGAAATAGTGAAACAAGCTCTGGGAAGGGAAGTACCTAGGCATTTCTTTACGGACAATATGCGAGATGCCGTCAAACTCGCTTATAAAAATACTCGGAAGGGAAAAATCTGCCTCTTATCTTGCGCCTCAACCAGTTTTAGTATTTTTAAAGATTACAAAGAAAAAGGTAATTTATTTAAAAAGCAAGTTTTTGCGCAGCGAAAACGAAGGTGGAAATGAAACAATAGTTTCATTGACTAATATGTTAAGAAATTTAGTAAAAGATCGAAGGGATCAGCCTGATATTTTTTTGGCTGGAGCGGTTCTGGCTCTAATAATTTTAGGGATTTTAATCTTAGCCAGTGTTTCAGCTTCTCTTTCTGAAGAAAGATTCGGAAATACTTATTATTTTTTAAATCATCAAATTGTTTTTGGCTTAATCCCAGGGTTAATTTTGGGCTTTCTTGCTTTTAGGGTCAGGCTTGATTTCTTTAAAAAATGGGCTCCAGCCTTACTTTTGGTAAATTTGGTCTTTTTGAGTATGGTCTTTTTGCCTAAAATTGGCTCTGAAGCTGGCGAAGCGGCCAGATGGGTTTCTTTTGGTTTGTTTTCTTTTCAGCCCTCGGAATTTTTAAAACTCACTTTTATTCTTTATTTAGCAGCCTGGTTGGCCAGCCGCACCTCAAAAACAAGGGGGTTTAGCCAGACTTTTATTGCTTTCTTATTAGTTGTTGGTATAATTAGCTTGTTTTTGGTCCTCCAGCCAGATATTAGTACCTTGGGAGTAATTGTGATTTCAGCTGCTCTAATGTATTTTTTAGCCCAAACTCCCCTCTGGCACAGCATTCTTATAATTTTGATTGGCGGAGGGGGATTATTGGCCTTAATAAAACTTGCTCCTTATAGATTGAATAGATTATTAGTTTTTCTTAATCCCGAAATTGACCCCATGGGAATTGGCTACCAGATAAAACAGGCTTTAATTACGGTCGGGTCGGGCGGCTTATTTGGCTTGGGCTTGGGCTTGTCGCGTCAAAGGTATGGGTTTTTGCCTCAGTCAATGTCAGATTCGATTTTTGCCATTTTTGCTGAAGAAACCGGATTTATTGGAGCTGCTATTTTGATTCTTATTTTCTTGCTGATTTTGTGGAGAGGGTTTAGAATCGCTAAAAGGAAAGAGGACAAATTTTCTCAGCTGGCTGCTCTGGGATTAACTGTTTGGGTTTGTCTCCAAGGCTTTACTAACTTGGCAGCAATGATAGGAATTTTACCCCTGACGGGCATTCCCTTGCCGTTTGTTAGTTATGGAGGATCAGCTCTTATGTCAGAATTAATTGGAATGGGGATATTATTAAATATTAGTCGCAGGTGACATGAAAATATTATTTACCGGCGGTGGTACCGGCGGTCACATTTTGCCCATTATCGGCATTGTTAGAGAAATCAGAAGGCTTAGTCCTCAAAAGGACTTGCAATTTTATTACATCGGCCCAAAAGACGACTTTGGCTCAATTTTGCTTTCCCAAGAAGGAATTAAGATTAAAACCGTGCTGGCTGGAAAAGTTCGGAGATATATGGATTGGAAAACCATATTCCAAAATTTGACGGACGTTCTTCTTAAAATTCCGATAGGTATTTTTCAGGCTTTCTTTTATGTTTTCTTTCTGGCTCCCGATTTAATCTTTAGCAAAGGAGGATTCGGCTCAATTCCTGGCGTGATTTCCAGTTGGCTATTAAGAGTCCCGATTTTTCTCCACGAGTCGGATGTTACTCCGGGCCTGGCCAATAGATTCATCTCGAGATTCGCTCTGGAAATTTTTGTTTCTTTCCCCAGAACAGAATATTTCCCTCCAAAGAAAATGATTCAAGTTGGCAACCCTATTCGTAGAGAAATTTTAGAAAGTTCAAGAGAAAAAGGTAGAGAATTTTTTAAGTTAAGCGGGGAGAAGCCTGTAATTCTAATCTTGGGCGGCTCCCAAGGAGCTCAAAGGATAAATGATAAAATTTTAGAGATTTTAGCAGAGCTTCTTGAGAATTTTTATGTTTTGCACCAATGCGGAGAGAAAAATTTCCCAGAAGTAAAAGCAGAAAGTAAAGCTATCTTGCCCGAAGGTTTAGATAAAAATTATCGTCTTTTTCCTTTCCTGAAAGAAGAAGAGTTAAAACAGGCTTACGCGGTCTGCGATCTAATTGTCAGCCGGGCGGGGTCGGGTAGTCTTTTTGAAATAGCTGCTTGGGGCAAGCCTTCTATTTTGATTCCTTTGCCGGAAGCTGCTCAAAACCATCAAGTAAAAAATGCTTATGCTTATGCTGAAGGAGGAGCAGCAATAGTAATGGAGGAAGCTAATTTTACTTCTCATTTCTTCTTAGAAAAACTCAAATATCTCTTTTCTCGCCCAGAAGAGTTGGAACGGCTTCAAAAAGCAGCTCGTGAATTTTCCAAACCTCAAGCTGCCAAAATAATAGCTGCTTACGTCTGCAGCTATTTGTCAGGATAGAAAAGACCGTGCTAAGCTAAAATTAGAAATATGCCAGCTAACGATTTTAAATTCTTTAAGCCTGGCGAGGTTAGGGTGAGAATTGCCCCGTCGCCAACCGGGTTTTTACATATTGGGTCAGCTAGAACTGCTCTTTTTAATTTTCTCTTTGCCCAATCGCACCAAGGTAGTTTTATTTTAAGGATTGAGGATACCGACGCTGAAAGATCGGACCCTCGTTTTGAAAAAGATATTATTGAAAATCTCAAATGGCTGGGGATTGAATGGAACGAAGGTCCTTACCGCCAAAGTCAAAGATTAAATATCTATGCTAAATATTTAGAAAAACTGATTCAAGAGAATCAAGCTTATTATTGTTTTTGCTCAGAGAAGGATTTGGAAGCCCAAAGACAATATCAATTATCAATAGGAGAAGCGCCGCACTACAATGGCAAGTGCGCTCAGCTTTCTCCGGAAGAGGTAAAAAAAGGATTGACTGAGGGAAAACCGACAGTGATCAGATTTAGAATGCCCCCAAAAAAAGTAGATTTTGAGGACTTGATTCGGGGAAAGGTGGAGTTTGACGCTTCTTTAATGGGTGACCTTGTTATTGCCAAAAACTTAAGCAATCCTCTTTATAATTTTGCTGTGGTGGTTGATGATTTTGAAATGAAAATCAGTCATGTCATTAGAGGAGAAGAACATCTCTCCAATACTCCAAAGCAAATTCTTTTACAGGAAGCTTTAGGCTTTCCGCGACCACTTTATGCTCATTTGCCCTTAATTTTAGGCCAAGACCGAACAAAATTGAGCAAAAGGCATGGCTCAGTTTCGGTTTCTCAATACAAAAAAGAAGGGTATTTAGCCGAAGCCCTAATTAATTTTATGGCATTTTTAGGTTGGAATCCGGGCGGAGAAAGAGAAATTTACTCTTTGCCTTCTTTAATCAAAGAGTTCTCCTTGGAAAGAGTCCAGAAAGCTGGAGCAGTTTTAAATATTAAAAGGTTGGATTATTTAAACGGATTTTATATTCGTCAAAGATCAATTGAAAAAATAACTGAGCTATGTATTCCTTATTTAATTGAGGCGGGGTTAATTGGAAAAGTAGAAGGTAAAGACCTAAAACTTTTTGGAGATGACTCCGGTTTCCTCGCCAGCCAATATATTATTAGAGAAACCGGTGAGGAAATTTCTTTTGACACTTTAAAGAAAATTTTCGCCCTCTATCAAGAAAGACTAAAGAAATTATCTGAAATTTCTGAGTTGACTGATTTCTTTTTTAGAGATAGTTTAAAATATAGCAAGGATTTGTTAAAATGGGAAAAGATGTCAGATGAAGAAGTTAAAGAATCTCTTGAAAAATCAGAAAAAACTTTATCTGATGTAGTAGTTGAAAACTGGACTCGGGAAAATTTAGAAAAAATTTTACTCTTAAGAGCTGAGGAGGCAGGCCTGCCTGCGCAGGCAGGGGATAGGGGAAGGCTTTTGTGGCCCTTAAGAGTGGCTTTAACGGGTAAAGAAGCTTCGGCCGGCCCCTTCGAAATAGCTGCAATATTAGGCAAAGAAAAAACTTTAAAGAGAATAAGTGACGCAAAATTTCTAATTTCTAATTCCTAATTCCTAATGATAATTAAAAAAATAATTATAATATCAATATTTGTTGGCTTAATTTTGCCGGCTCTCGGCTTAACTCAAGAGTCTCCTCAAAAGAGCATCAAGGCGCCTGAGACTCTTGAGGAAGTGAAAGCAATTGGAGAGAAAACAGTTGAAGTCGGCCAAAAAGAATTACCAGGAATTATAGAAAAAATTTGGAAAGAAGATATACTACCCACCTGGCAAAAAATGTATAACTGGTTTATGAAAAATATCTGGCCAAAAATGGCAAGCTGGATCAAAAAAGAGATAGAACCAAGAGTGAAAGAAGAAATGGAAAAAAGAAAACCAATGATTGAGGAAGAGTTCCAAAAAGAAAAACAAGAACTTAAAGAAGAAGTTCCAGAAGTTAGTAAATCTCTCTGGGAAAAATTCAAAGAATTAATAAAGTAGATAGCCGTTAGGGTAGGGGACCTAGCGGTTTTTTTTATTGACAAGGCTTTTTGATGGTTTATAATAAAATTGGGAGAAGATTGGGTTGCACATAACGGCTCGGGGTGGAACAATATGCTTGCAGGGGTTCATTTCCTTTCAATATAGCAGCAGCCCAACCTTTCTCCCGACCATCGGTTATAGTTCCTTTCCAATCCTTTCTAGTTCCTTGTCAATTATCTTGGCACAATGATGCCGTAGTCAATAATTATGATCAAGTAGGCGATGAAACTAAAGTTTCATCTTCACCCTTCGCTATCGCTCGGGTAATTGATCATATATGTATTTTTCGAGACATGTCCCTCTGACATGTCTCTCGTTTTTTTATAGAGATACAAAGCGTGGGAAACAGGGATTTTAGCTATTGACACACGTTTTTGTCCTGTTATTATAAATATAGAAGCAGTCGCACAATAGCGCTAAAGAGACTGCTGATATATGGATAATTCAAATAAACCGATCATTAAACATATTCCTGATTTCTTAGATTATTGCGAAGTTGAAAAAGGCTTAGCTGATAAGACCCAGGAAAACTATAAAAGATATTTAGATAGGTTTGTTAATTGGTTGAAAAAGACAAAGAAATCCGATCTTAAACCTTCTCAGCTGTCTAAAGAGGATATTTGGGCTTATCGGCTCTATTTATCTCGTTCGCAGGGTGAAAAAGGCCATCCTTTGAAGAGAATCACCCAGAACTACTATCTTATCGCTTTAAGAGCCCTTCTGGGCTATTTTGTGGCTAAAGACGTGATTTCACTGCCACCAGGCAAAATAACCCTGCCAAAGGACGCCAGAGCTGAAAAAATGGTCAAATTCCTCAATCTAGACCAAATAGAGAAGCTTTTACTGGCCCCGGATACCCAGACCAAACAAGGCCTGAGAGATCGGGCTATTGTAGAAACCCTTTTTTCAACGGGTATGAGGATAGCGGAATTAATCGCCCTGAATAAAGAACAGTTTACCAACATCAAAGATAAAAAGGATTTAGAACTTGGTATTGTTGGCAAGGGCGGCTATCCACGAACAGTCTTTTTTTCAGAAAGAGCCACCTCTTGGCTAAAGAAATATTTAGCCACCCGAAAAGATAAAGAAAAGGCGTTATTTATTCATTATCAATCCAAAGACGGCCCATCAGACCATAACCGCTTAACTGCTCGTTCTATAGAAAGAATTATCAAAAAATACGCTATTTTGGCAGGGGTACCCGTCTTTACTACTCCGCATACCATCCGCCATTCAACTGCCACTGATCTTTTGAATCAGGGGGTTGATTTAAGAAGTATCCAGGAATTCCTTGGCCACCGCAGCATCACTAGCACCCAGATCTATACTCACGTGACTAACAAAAGATTGCGCGATATACATAGACAATTTCATAGTGGCAAAAATTTAAAAGGGTAATAATTTATGGATAATATTAAAAAAGAAACATTATCAGGAGAGTATGTTGCGGGATTTATTGATGGCGAAGGTTATATTGGGATAACTTTCCAAAGAAAAAAAGAGACACATTGTCAATCAGCTTCTGCTCGTTACCATCCTTACTTGATTATTACAAATAACAATTACGAAATTTTGAATGATATTAAAAAGTTTGTCGGATCGGGGCGTATATACAAACTATCTCGCAATTACAAACAAAAACAAGGCTTTCAATATAAATTAACAAAAATGGAACCACTCAGACGTTTTTTGAATTTTGTTCATCCGTATTTACACCTTAAACAAAAACAGTGCGAGTTTCTACTTGCCTTTATAGATATAAGAAAAAATGCAAAAATAATTACTGGACGAGGTTATCGTGGAGCAACTTCTTATACAATAGAAGAGAAAATATATCAAAAATTACTCAACCTAAATAAGCGTGGTGAATAACGACTCCATTATGCTTCTGACCGCTATGCTGAAAGAACACATCGAAAATACCATCCTTTAAAAGAGTAATCCATCGTCAATACCACAGCGGCAAAAACCTTAAAGAACAGTAAAAAGAGGCCGGTTCCCAATGGGACTTCTAGAGGTACTGTCGACGGATACCTTCCAATGACGTAACAAGGGATTTCTACCGCCTTCCATCCCAAACTACTGATTGTCAAATTTTCATTGGACAAAAAACCGCCTTTGGGGCGATTTTTTGGGGTGCCGATACGGTTGCCGATATGCAGCCGCTGTAATAAAACAGTGGCTAAATCGTCATAATTTTAAGGGAAGGAAACAAAAAGACAAAAATCGTCTTTTGTACCCGCGGTAACGCGGGCTTTTTCTTTTCGCCAATTGCCTGGCGGATTACTGGCCGAATCTTCGATTGCGTTGGGCATACTCTCTAATAGCCTCATCTAAGTCCTTTTCAGTAAAGGCTGGCCAGTATTTTTCACAAAAATAAAGCTCAGAATAAGCACCTTGCCATAAAACAAAATTGGAAAGGCGCCTTTCTCCCCCCGGCCGGATGATTAAATCAGGGTCAGGAAGGCCGGCAGTTGAAAGATGATTAGTAATTAACTCTTCAGTAATTTTGGGAGATGGAATTTTTTTGCGGACAATTTGTTGGACTGCTTGGACAATATCCCATCTGCCGCCATAACTTATAGCTAAATTCAGCTGAAGCTCGTTATTGTTTTTAGTTAAAGCTTCAATTCTGGTAATTGCTTTTTGGAGAGATTCGGGTAAGCGCTTTTTTTGGCCAATTATTTTGACTTTTACTTTGTATTTTTGAAGATCTTTAACATGGCTTTTATCAGAAATGCCCCTTTCCAACAGCTTCATTAAGTAACTTACTTCTCTTTTTGACCTGTCCCAATTTTCGGTAGAAAAGCCAAAGGCAGTTATAACCTTCACTCCTCTCTTTTGACACCAACGACAAAATTTCAGCAGATTTTTATATCCTTCCCAATGGCCTTTTAAGGCTGGCAGCCCTTTTTCTTTAGCCCAACGGCGGTTGCCATCCGGGAACAAAACGACATGATATGGAATTGTCTTCATAAACCAAGCTTTCATAATGTGAAAGCGAAGGTGAAGATGAGGGAACCTCATCGCCTCCCCTTTCGACCTTAATTGGTTCTTTGTCTTGTTGCTTGGCTACAATGTAGCCTACTGCAAAAGAAAGCAATGAGATTAAAATAACCCCGATTAATAAGATTATATCAGATAAATATTCGTTGACAAAATCTTTAATTTTAGCTAACATTATTTTATATGGCGAAAACTAAAGCAACAGGTGCGACAAAATTAGGAAGAGATTCGCTACCGAAGTATTTAGGTGTTAAGCTTTTTGCAGGACAAAAGGCAAAAGTTGGTCAGATTCTGATAAAGCAGCGAGGGACAAAGTTTCTTCCCGGTAAAAATGTTAAAAAAGGAGGTGACGACACTTTATATGCTTTAAAAGAAGGGGTTGTTCGCTTTCAGACAAAAAGAAAAAGAGGATTTGATAGCTCCCAAAAATTAGCTAAAGTCGTCAACGTTTACCCTGTTAAATAATTTGCGAAGCAAATTAAAATCCTTTGGATTTTATTTAACAGGGTGAATAGCTGCCCTAGTCGATGAACTTCGTTCATCTCCACGCTTCGCTAATGCTCGCGCGAATAAATGCCTTGAACAAAGGATGCGGCCTGAGGGGCCGCGATTTAAATTCTGGATGAAATTGACTAGCTACAAAGAAAGGATGCCTTGGAACCTCGATTATTTCTACTAAATCTTTCTCTGGGTTAATTCCGGCCATAACCATTCCCTCGGTCTCTAAAACCTCGCGAAACTCATTATTTAGCTCGTAGCGGTGTCGATGGCGCTCAGAGACAATAAGAGACCCGCCCTCCTTCGCCAAGGCTTCGGATGGCAAGTAAGCCCTAAAACTGGCTGTTTTAGGCTTAATCTGACACTGATAAGCACCCAATCTCATTGTTCCCCCATATTGCTTCTCTCGTAGCAGGGCTTTTTGTTCGGGCAAAACGTCAATAACTGGATACTGGCAACTGGACGCAAACTCCACTGAATTCGCCTTTTTCAGACCACAAACATTTCTGGCAAATTCAATTACTGCTAATTGCATTCCCAAACAAAGTCCCAAATAAGGAATTTTATTTTTTCGGCAAAATCCAATCGCTTTAATTTTCCCTTCCACTCCCCTACCGCCGAATCCGCCAGGAACAATTATGCCGTCGTATTTCTTAAGTTCTTTTAGTTTCTGGGGGTTCCTCTCGTAACTCTCGGCTGCCAGCCAGTGAATTTCCGGCTTTCTCTTGAAAAACCAGGAGGCGTGTTTTATCGCCTCGATGACTGAAATGTAAGAATCCATTAAAGTAAATCTGCCGGTCTCAAAATATTTTCCTACCACGCCGATCTTAACTGGCTTTTTAGCTGTTTTAATTGTCTTAACTAACTTTTCCCAATCCTTCAAGTTTTGTTTTTTGGCTTTTAAACCAAATTTTTTCAAAATCCGATTCCCAAGATTTTCTTTTTCAAAATTGACTGGTATCTCATAAATTGATTCTATGTCGGGCGCAGAAATGACATCGGCTGAAAGAACATTGCAAAAGGTAGAAATTTTTCTTTTTCTTGGCTCGTCCAAAGGAACTCTGGCCCGTCCCAAAATAATATCTGGCTGAATACCCGCTTCATTCAATAACCTGACTGCGGTCTGGGTAGGTTTAGTTTTCATTTCCCCAATCATCTCTGGAACTGGCAAATAAGTGACCAAAACAAAAAGAATCTCTTTAGGTTTTTGAAGCTTTAGCATCCTGGCTGCTTCTAAAAAGAGGAGGTTTTGATACTCCCCCACTGTTCCTCCGATCTCTATTAAAACAAAATCTGCCTGGGTTTTCTTGGCTGCTTTTTGAATTCGGGAAATTACTTCATTGGGAATGTCGGGCACGACTTCCACGCAACGACCCCCGTATTCTAAATTTCTTTCTCGGTTAATTACTGCCTGATAAACCCTGCCAGTAGTTATATAATTCGCTCGCGACATATTTTCATCCAGAAACCTTTCGTAGTTGCCAATATCTTGGTCGCACTCGTCGCCGTCATCGGTCACAAAAATTTCCCCATGCTCAATGGGGTTCATAGTTCCAGCGTCAACATTGATATAGGGGTCAATTTTTACTGCGGTTACCTTAAACCCTTTGCTCTTCAAAATCCTACTAATAGACGCCACGGCCACCCCCTTACCAATGCCAGACATAACTCCGCCAGCAACAAAAATAAAACGAGCCATGTTTCTTTGAAGGTTCGCTATTCCTTTTCCTCTTCTTTTGTAATAATTACTCTGATTTCAGCTTCTAAGTTGTGGTCAAATTTAATTTTTACCGGGAACTCGCCAATTTCTTTAATAGGCTCTGGCAACTCGATTTGAGTTTTTTTGACATCAAAGCCGACTTCTTTTAATTTTTCGGAAATTTTTTGAGCGTTAATCGATTCAAAGAGCTGGTCTTGTTCTCCGACTTTGACGGCAATAACAATCTCCCGGTCGTCAATCGCTGAGGCCCACTCTTGAATTTTCTTTAGATCTTCTTCAGCTTTTTTTGTTTCTATTTCCTTTTGAGTTTCTAGCCAAATCATTACTTCTTTGGTGGCAGGCTTGGCTAATCCTTTGGGAATCAAAAAATTCCTGGCATAACCATCTGATACCTCTTTGACATCATACTTTTTGCCAAGTTTGTCTATGTCTTGTAAGAGTATTACCCTCATAAAGCGTAAAATTCCAAATTACAAGCACCAAATTACAAACAAATTCCAAATTCGAATGTTTAAAATTCAAAACGTTTGGAATTTGTGATTTTGGTCATTGTGATTTGTTTGTGGTTTGTAATTTGTGATTTGGAATTTCTTTAAGATATTTTATCTCATTTCTCTTATTACTTCAATAGCTTTGTCTAGTTGCGGGTCTCTTTCTTGTTCATAATCCTCTTCGGTCATCTCTATCTCAATATCTGGTTTCAATCCCACATCAGTAATAAGTTCGCCATTAGGAGTAAGCCATTTAGCTACGGTTATTTTTAGAGAAGACCCTCCCTTCAATCTTTCTAATTCTTGGACGGAACCTTTGCCAAAAGAGGTCTCCCCTATTAATTTTATACCACGATTATCGCGCAAAGCGCCAGCTAAAATTTCTGAGCCCGAAGCCGAGCCTTGGTTAATTAAAACTACTGTAGGATAGCCTATCAAATGAGCTGAGCCCTGGCTTTTGTAAATTTTTTGCTCTTTCCTTTCGCCAAAATCCTCGATAGTTACGGCACTTTCTCTTTCTAAAAACCAACCGGCAATGTCTTGAGCTACTTCCAAATAACCGCCGGGGTTATTTCTTAAGTCCAAAATCATCCTTTGAGCCGGACTAGCCAAAATTTCAATCACTGCCATATTGAAATCAAAACTTGCTTTCTCGGTAAAATTATAGAGTCTAATATAAGCAATGTTACCATCTTTTAATTCCCACTTTAAAGAAGGCACTTCAATAACATCTCTGACAATTTTGATTTCTTTGGTCCTTTCCCATTCGTCGCGATAAACCGTTAAAGCTACTTCGCTACCTTTGGGGCCGCGGATAAGATTGACCGCTTCATCAATAGTCAAATCAGCAGTTAAAGTATCTCCTACTTTTATTATTTTATCACCGGCTCTTAGCCCAGCTTCTTGAGCCGGCGTGCCTTCTAAGGGAGCTATCACCTGCAATTGGTCCTTCCTTATTCCAATTTCCATTCCCACTCCTTCAAAGCTTCCTTTTACATCTTCTACAAATCTTTTAGTATCTTCGGGATTCAAAAAGGTTGTGTAAGGATCCCCTAAAGATTTTACCATGCCCGAGACAGCGCCGTAAATCATTTTTTGAGTATCGATTTCTCCTTTATTTACGAATTTTTCTTGAAGCTTATGATAGGCCTCCCAAAAAAGTGAAAAGTCAATTTCCTCCGGAGGACAAATTTGACATTGAGTTTTTCCAAAATAAAAACCTAACCCAAACCCGGCCAAAACAACTAAAATTAAAATAAATGAAGTTAAAAATTTTTTCATCTCACCAACTATAAATACCCACAAAAAGGTGTTTGGCTGTGTATGCCCCCAGGAGGACTCGAACCTCCAACTCACAGCTTAAAAGGCTGTTACTCTACCATTGAGTTATGGGGGCCCGCGCTTATATGCCCTCTTCTTTTAGTTTCTCTAATAACTCTTTTTGTTTTTTTGTCAACTTCTTTGGTGTCTTGACCACTAATTTTACGTACAAATTACCCCGGCCGTAGCCAGTAAAGTGAGGCGTGCCTCTGCCAGAAATTCTGAGAATTTTGCCTGATTCCGTGCCAGCTGGCACCTTCAATAAAATTTTCTTGCCGTCCAAGGTAGCAATTTCAACTTCGTCTCCCAAAGATGCTTGGGTAAAAGAAATGGGTAAGGAAATATACAAATCATCTCCTTTTCTGACGAAAACAGGATGGGGTTTAACAGAAAGTCTCACATATAAATCGCCTGGTTTTCCTCCTCGTTTTCCTGCCTCTCCCCTGCCCTCCATTTTAATTACTTGATTAGTATCTACTCCAGCTGGAATAAAAACTTTTATCTTTTCTTCGTCCTTTATTCTTCCTTCGCCCTTACACACATTGCAGGGTTTTTCTGGACGAACCCCTTCTCCACCGCATTCAGGACAAACAGCATATCTGGTAAAAGAACCAAAAGGCGTCCTTTTAATTTGCTGAACTTGGCCCGTACCCCGACAAGAAAAACACTCATTGATTTTCGTTCCAGGCTCGGAACCTAAGCCCTGACAACGCTTACAAACAATTAATTTAGACAAGGAAATTTCTTTTTCTTTTTCTTGCAAGGTGTCTTCTAAAGAAATTTCCAAATCAATTTCAATATCTTTTCCCCTCTTCAAATCTTTTTTCCTTCGAGAGGGACCAAAACCAAACATCTCTTCAACTACATCTCCCAAGTCTCCCAAGTCGCTTCCAAACATGTCTTCAAAATTAATATCTGGCCTTCCCCAAAACCATTGGGAATCAAATCCCGGCTCTCCGCCCGGCGCCCCTTCAAAAACCCGGCCGTATTTGTCATACTGAGCCCTTTTTTCTTGGCTTGAAAGGGTTTGGTAAGCCTCGTTTATTTCTTTAAACTTCTTTTCGTCCCCTCCCTTATCGGGATGATATTTGTGAGCCAGCTTATAATAAGCCTTTTTGATTTCCTCTGGAGAGGCTTCGCGAGAAACGCCTAAAATTTGATAGTAATCTTTCATCGAGCTTTCATTCTTTAATATTAATTAATATGTGCGAAAGCGAAGATAAAGATGAAGGGAAACCCCGAAGGGGGCAAACTTCATCGCTTAATTATTGCTTCTCTTTGTATTCTCCTTCTTCTGGGCCTTTATCTTGTTTATACATTTCAGCTCCGATTTTCTGAATTGTCTGGGATAAATCAGCCGTTTTCTGTTTTATTTTTTCCATATTATCTGTCTCTTTGGTTTTTTTCAACGCTTCTACTTTTTCTTCAACTTCTTTTTTGGTATCGGCAGAGACTTTAGAGCCAGACTCTCTTAGAGTTTTTTCAGCGGTGTAAATCAAATTATCAGCTAAGTTTTTGGCTTCAATCAGTTCCCGTTTCTTTTGGTCTTCGGCGGCGTGAGCTTCGGCTTCTTTTTTCATCTTTTCTATCTCTTCTTTGGACAAGCCGACTGAACCTTCAATTCTAATTGACTGACTTTTGCCAGTGGCTTTATCTTTAGCCGTAGCAGTTAAAATGCCATTGGCGTCAATATCAAAGGTTACCTCGATTTGGGGAAGCCCTCGAGGAGACGGCGGTACCCCGTCTAAAATGAAACGACCTAAAGAACGATTATCCGTCGCCATTGGCCTTTCTCCCTGCAAAACATTAATTTCAACCGAAGTTTGATTATCGGCAGCGGTTGAGAAAATTTGGGTCTTAGCGGCAGGGATAGTGGTATTTTTGGAAATCATTACCGTATTTACGCTTCCTAAGGTTTCAATCCCCAAAGAAAGGGGTAGAACGTCCAAAAGTAGAACGCTTTTTATCTCTCCTTCTGG
>Ga0100398_1001666_pt1 | contig 18959 bp, 21 predicted proteins | sample CryGeymeta201522_FD_81568 | JGI IMG/M metagenome (GOLD analysis project Ga0100398, IMG submission 81568) | Groundwater microbial communities from Crystal Geyser aquifers in Utah, USA - Crystal Geyser metaG 2015-22 | ecosystem: Environmental > Aquatic > Deep subsurface > Groundwater | place: USA...
GATCAAGTGAAAAACACTCAATAATTTTTTTAATTTGGTAACTCGTTAATTTGGCTTTCTTGAGCATCATACTACTATTTTAACATAGTTTCTGATGGTCTAGAGCCTATATAAATGTACACAGTTCAATATCGGAAGCCTGGAGCGATGCATTGCATCGTTCCGGGAAATGGCGTCATTCGTACGGCTTCCGAAAGGGACTGTGTACAGCGAGTGGCGCCTTTTGTTATGCAAAAATATGTATTATCGAAGACACAAATATAAAGGGGCGAAGCCGATATGGGATTGGTCGCCTTCCGACTTTATCGCCTACCTTGTTATCATGGTCATATTCGGCATAATATATCATTTTTCAAAATCATGAAATTTGTAATCTATGCGCGAAAATCTACCGAAAGCGAAGATAGACAAGCGCTTTCAATCCAATCTCAGATCATTGAGATGAAAGAGATCGCTAAGCGCGAACATCTTCAGATTGTCGATATTTTGGAAGAATCCAAAACCGCCAAAAAACCTGGTCGGCCTATTTTCAATCAAATGATTAAAGGATTTGAAAAGGGCACCTATGAAGGAATTCTCTGTTGGAAAATTGATCGTCTCGCGAGAAATCCCGTCAATGAAGGAACTATCAAATGGATGCTTCAAAATAACACCATAAAGCAAATAAAAACTTTCGATAGGGATTATAATTCAGACGATAATATCATGATGGCCAGCATTGAATTCTCAATGGCTTCCCAGTTTATACGTGACCTTTCAAAAAATGTTAAACGCGGGCAAGCTGAAAAGATACGCCGCGGAGAATTTCCAGCTACTCCCCCAATCGGATATTTGATGGATTATAAAACTAAAAAGATTTTCATCGACGAGGAACGCTTTCATTTTGTCAAAGAAGCTTTCCGGCTTTATGCCACCGGAAATTATTCATTGCCAAAAATAACCGATAAACTTTATCAAGACGGATTTCGCTCAAGAAACGGAAAGAAAGTTTATAACGGACAAATCTATAATATTCTCAAAAATCCGATTTACTACGGATATTTCCGCTGGAACGATCAAATCCACAGAGGAATCCATGCGCCGATTGTTTCTAAAAATCTTTTTGATACTGTTCAGGAAATTTTCAATCCACGCCAACACATTGTCGGTCGCAATGTGCTGGATTTTCCTTTCCGTGGAAATCTTGTTTGTGGCGAGTGCGGTTTGAAAATAACCGCCGAAATCAAAAAGAAAAAGAGCGGCAAGGAATATATCTATTATCGTTGCACGAAATCAAAAGGCGCAGACAAATGCTCGCAGAAATATACGCGCGATGAGAAATTGATTGAAGAAATTGACAAGCAATTAGCAAAACTAAAAATCAACGAAGCGACTCTTGATATTATGGCGCGATCCGCAAAATTTTTAAGCAAAGGAGATTGGGAAAGCGCGCGCGATGTCGAAAAGAGAAATCAGGATTTTTTGAATAACAATAAATTGCGCCAGGAATCATTGATTGAGAAATTCATTGACAATGCTATTCCGCAGGAAATATATAATCGTAAGTTGGCAGAGCTTCGTAATGAAGAAGCAACACTTGAAGAAAATATCAAAAGTGCAAAAGACAATCATCATGATGTTTATGAACGAATAGAGCAGATTGCAATTTTCACAAAAAAAGCCAAGGAAATTTTTGAAACAGGAAGCATTGATATCAAGAAAGAGGTTGTGTCGATTATAACTTCGAACATTTCCATAAAAGACCAGCAAATCATTGATTTCAAGCTGGCAGAGCCTTTTAACTGGCTCATTGAAGAAGTGAAAAATATCAAACCGAAAAAAGGAAATAAAGCAACCTTCGAACTCATCGATTTTGGCGCAACAGAAACGAAAACACCGGCTTTGTCGGCCGGCGTTTCTACTATGCACGGGTGGAGGGAATCGAACCCCCGTTAGAAGTTTTGGAGACTCCCGTACTGCCACTGTACGACACCCGCAAATTATTCTATTTAATAACAGATAGACACAATACATAAAAAGTCCAGTTTGTCACTCACGAGCGACGGACTTAAACCATTAGTCACAACTGATAGATTATTTCATTTCCTTATGCAAAGTATGCTTTTTGCATTTTGGACAATGTTTTTTCATTTCTAATTTCTCCTTTAGTTTTTTTTTGTTTCTAGTGGTGAAATAATTGATGCTTTTGCAAACTTCACATTTCATTTTAGACAAATTTTGACGCGCCATATCGTTTTTTTTAGATTAAAAATTAAACACTTGTTTTTCTTTCTCTCAACCATCAAATCAAACTTGAGCCGTTGCGCAGAATCGAACTGCGGACCTTTTCCTTACCATGGAAATGCTCTACCAACTGAGCTACAACGGCAAGAAACCTCCAACTTTATGAATTTTAAAAACTCTCTAACTTTATAAACTCTCTAACTTATTCTGTGGGCCGGGAGGGATTTGAACCCCCGTAGACTTACGTCGCCTGATTTACAGTCAGGTGCGATTGACCACTCCGCCACCGACCCGCTTGATATTGTTATATTTTCATCTTTTTTCCGAGCCTGAGGTCGGATTCGGACCGACGACCTACTGTTTACAAAACAGTTGCTCTAACCAGCTGAGCTACTCAGGCTTAAAAAAATATTTGCTATTTTTCTATTTTTTTGGTTAAAAATTTCTCTATTTCTTTCATTTTTTGTTTGACATTTTTGTCTCTTGGATTGATTTTCATAACTTGTTTGAAACACTCTTTGGCATAATCAAAATTTTTCAATTCCCAATAATATTCGCCCAGTTTCTTATACAAACTAATATTTTTGGGATTAGCAGCAATTTTTTCAACCATTTGACATTCAAAAAAATCATTTTTCAAAAAAATATTTTTCTTGTCTTCTCTGTCAACAATTTCCCCCGCTTCCCTACTTTGCCTTTTTTCCGTCCTTTCAAAGCGAGAAAAATTGTCCGATATTTTTTCTTGCTCTTGAAAATTTTTTTCTTGTTTTTCAAAATTTTCTTTTCTTTCGCTTCTTTTATTTTTTATCTTCTCCGCCCAACCAGAAAATTTATTCTCCAACCTTAAAAAAACAATCTTCATTTTTTTTAAAATCTTTTCCAAAAAAAGCAACATCCCTCCGGAGCCATCACTTTGACTTTTGTTTCCAAATGGCCAAAAAAATTTCCGCCATCCTTTTTTGGGATTGTCGGCAAAACTAAAATTTTTCAATTGCTCATTTTCTATCCGGTTCAAATTTGGCGCTTTTTTGACCAAAAACAAAATGATGCCCGTCAAACTGAATAAAATCAAACTCGGAAATAAAATTGAATAAAAAGTTTCCATTTAATTTATAAATCTTCTTTTTTTAATGTTAGATATTTTCCATCTTCTGTTTTGATTCGTATCTCTTGTTTTATGGCGTTCAGCTCAACCACAGTTCCCTTGATTTCTTTTGTTTCCACAATACTATACATTTCCGGCATCCCTTGTAACATTTCCTTGTATTGTTCGGCTTCATAGGACAAACAACATTTAAGTCTTCCGCATAATCCCGATAATTTTTCCGCTTTGCGATAAGAAATTTTTTGAATTCTAGCCATATCTGTTGTAATGCTGGGAATATTTTTGGAAAATTCCACACAACATAATTTTTTTCCGCAAATTCCATAACCACCCAACTTTCTTGCCTCATCGCGACTGCCAATTTGTTGCATTCTAATGGTTTTTTGAATTTTAGCTGACAAATCTCTGACCAATTCTCTGAAATCAACTCGCCCTTTAGCGGTAAAAACAAAGACTACTCTCTTTTCATCTAGACTTATTCGCGCGTCCGTCAATTTCATTGACAATTCTTTTTCTTTAGCTTTTTGACGACACAATTCTATCAATTTTTCTTTCTCTTTTTCCAATCTTTCAAAAATCTTTATCTCTTTTTCTTGAGCGATTTTGACAATTTCTCCCTGAGACTCGTCCAAAATTTTGTCATCAACCATTTTCACGATTCCCAACTCATTTTTTTCATCTATTCGCGCAATCACTTTATCTCCTTTTTTTAAATTAAGTTTAGAATCTCCCAATAAAACAATCGGAATTTTCCAAGAATAAACACTAACTAAAATTTTATTCATAAAAATAATTTCAAAATAAGATCTGCCATCTTTATCTCTCAAATCTTAATAAATAGAATTGTTACTTAATAAATTTCAGTAGTAAATTATTAAGCAACAGGTCTAATATAAAAAACTAAAGTTCTGTTCGCCAAAAACTTCCTACTCTGATGTTCTCTCCCATTTTAGCGATTTTTTCCGCTATTAAATTTTCCACTGTTTGCTCCGGATTTTTGACAAAAGATTGGCTTAACAAAGAAATTTCTTGTTTGAATTTCAACTCTTTTCCGAAAATTATCTTGGGGATTATCTCAGCCGGTTTTTTTTCCGCTTTAAGTTGATCCAACCAAATTTCTTTTTCCGCTTCAATAATTTTTTCCGGAACATCTTCAACCCTCAAATATCGTGGATTCATTGCCACTATATGCATAGCAATATCTGAAGCCAAAGTCTTGAATTCCTCGTTTCTAGCGACAAAATCCGTTTCACACAAAAGTTTTACTATCGCACCCACTTGATTATTAGAATGAATATAACTGGCAATCGTTCCTTCTTGAGTATTTTTTTCCGATTTTTTCAAGGCCTTTTTCAATCCTTTTTTCCTCAAAATTTCAATTGCTTTTTCTTCATTTCCTTCAGCCTCTTCTAATGCTTTTTTGATATCTGCTATTCCCAATCCAGTTCTTTCTCTCAAACTTTTTATTTTTTCTAAACTCATAATATTTATATTTTTAGGATTTGCACGTTTTTTTTGAAAAACTAGCGAAAAAAAATACAAGACTTCATAATTCTTCGCCAAAAATTGAAAAATATTTTTATTTAATCAATTGTATCTCAAAAATTTTATTCCAAGAGCGCAAGTTATGATTTATAAAAAAACTAATTTCCAAATCCAGCTTTATTTTTGATCTTTTGACGATTTTTTTCCAATTTGACTTTTTCCATCTAAAGCAGCTTTCACAATATATCCAAGCATCAACTTCAAAGAAGAGACCGCATCTTCATTGGCTGGAATTGGATAATCTATTCCCCTAATATCAACATTTGTATCTGCCAAAGCGATGATGGGAATATTTTTTTTAAGCGCTTCTTTTACCGCCAAATTATCTTCCTGAATAGACACCACAAAGATAGCTCCTGGCAGTTTCTTCATATTTTTTATTCCACCCATTCTAAATTCCATTCGTTCCAATTCTTCTCCTTTTTTCATTTCTTCAAACTTGGTATATTTGGAATATTCTCCTCGTTCTTTTTTCTCCTCTCCTTCTCTTAAATACCTGGTTCTAGAAGAAATTATTTCAAAATTGGTGAATGTCCCACCAAGCCATCTCTCGCAAACATAGGGCATTTCACATTTTTTAGCAGCTGATTGAATGATTCTTTTAACTTGCTTTTTTGTCCCCACAAAAAGGATATCTTGACCTGACGAAACAATATCTTCAATAAATTTCATCGCTTCTCTCAACCTAAGAGCAGTTTTTTGCAAATCCAAGATATTAATACCATTTTTAGTGGCGAAAATATATTCATTCATTTGCGGATTTTTTCTAGATTTATGATGACCAAAATACACTCCGTTTTTGAACATATCCTCCACACTTATTTTCATTTCAGAAAAATCAATCTGAGAAAAATAATCCTCCTCATATTTATTTCTTTTTCTCTCTAACTTGACTTTCTTTTCAGAATCAATGACAATCTCTTCTTCAACCATCTTTTTCATATTTTTTTTCCTTAAATTATTAATGCTTGAAAAATCAAGCTTCCGCTATTCTTTTATTTGTCGTTTTTTTAAAAAAAACGGAAATTGAATATCTTTGCCAAAACGACTTTATGAAAAAAATACTTTGGCAAAACCAGGATCAAAATCTAAAAGAATATGAGTTATGTTTTCAAAAAATGCACATTATCAAAACATTTTCACTCCAAGAAAATAATTTCTTTTCTAGAGCGACAAATGTCTTTAGAAAAACGCCACCAATCCATTTGAATCTAAAAAAGATCCAAACTTATACCTAAGCAATATACCAAACCCTGCCGGTCTTGTCAATTTTAAATTGATGTGCTAGATTAGTTCAATGAGAGTTAAAAACACTGAAAAATAAATTATATTCATAATCCATAAATAATTAAATTGTATGAAAAAAAATGTTCACCCCAAATATTATTCCAACGCTAAAATAATTTGCGCTTGCGGAAATATCATAGAAACCGGTTCCACTGTTTCAGAAATGAAAGTGGAAATTTGCGGAGCTTGCCATCCTTTTTACACAGGGAAAAAGAAACTTCTAGACACAACCGGAAGAGTAGAAAGATTCAAACAAATAACCGAGAAATTCAAACAAAAAAAAGCGACTCTGACAGAAAAGAAAAGTCGTTCTAAAAAACCCAAAGCGGAAACTAAAAAAGTCGTTTCTAAAAAAAAGAAAAAGAAATAATCAACTTTATTTTTTAGACAATCTTGCCAAACAATTTCTTAGTTTATTTTTGCTAAATTTATTGCTAATTGTCAAAAAGCGATTTATTGGAAATTTTTTTAGCGTGTATTACTAGACATATAAAATATAGAAATAGTCAATTAAATAAAAAACATCCGAAAGGATGTTTTTTAATTGACTAAAGAGAACCTACCAAAACTAAAAAGTACCACGCAAATTTTACCGTTTCGCCCACTGAGGAGATTTTCTCGCTTTTTTCAAGCCCGGTTTTTTTCGTTCCACTTTTCTGGAATCCCGAGTTAAAAAACCCTGAGCTTTTAATATCTTTTTAAAATCTTTATCAAAAACAACTAATGCTCTAGCTATTGCTAGTCTTGTTGCTTCCGCTTGAGAGTTTATCCCTCCTCCGGAAACTTTAACTTCCGCGTCAAAACCGTTTTTTTCTCCCACAAGCGTTAATGGAGATTCAGCCAAAGGAATCAATCTTTTAATGGAGAAAAAATCTTCATTTTTTTTACCATTTATCAGCAAAGAAAAACCGCTCTTTTTTTTAGGAAAAATTTTCACCCTCGCCACAGATGTTTTTCTTCTTCCAACCGCGTAAAAGTAATGTTGGGTTTTCTCAATTTCATTTTTTTCAGTTTCTTCCCTATCTGCACTGACTTTTTGATCTAATTCTTTTTTTAAAATCTTTTTTGTTGCCATATATTTTAGTGTTTTATCTCAATTTTATGTTCGTGCTTTTCGTCTTTATATATAAAAAGTCTGTTGATACTTCGGTCTCTTAATTTATTTTTGGGAAGCATTTTATAAACCGCTTCTTGAATCACTTGGCGAGAATCTTTTTTGATTTTATCTTTCAATTTGACTGTCCGCAAACCGCCCGGATAACCGCTAAAATAATTATATACTTTTTTTTCCATTTTTTGACCGGTAACATTAAGACTATCGGAATTTATCACCACCACAAAATCTCCTCCATCAATATTAGGAGTAAAATCAACTTTATTTTTTCCTCGCAAAACAGTTGCAATCTGAGTTGCCATTCTGCCCAAAACCATCTCTTTTGCATCAAACAAATGATACTTTCTTGTTATGCTTTTTCTTGTGTTTTTTTCTTTTGGCATTCTTTTGAACTATTAGAAATTAATCCTTAAAACTAAACAAATTCAATAATCGCCATTCTAGCCGAATCGCTTTTTCTTGGGGATAATTTCACTACTCGTGTATATCCGCTTACTCTTTTTTCAAATTTTTTCAAAAATTCTCCGGTAATTTTTTTCACTGCCATTCCCGGAATTGTTTTTTTAATATCCCGAATAACCGCCACTTTTTTTTCTTCCTGCTGAGATAATTTAGCTTTATTGATAATTCTATCAATTTTTTTCTTCAATTCTTTGGCTTTAGTTTCGGTTGTGGTAATTTTTTCTTGCATAATCAAACTGCCCAGCATTGTTTTAAAAAGAGCTTTTCTTTGATCCTTCTCTCTGCCTAATTCTTTTTTTTTCTTTAACTTTTTCATATTTCCTTCGAAAAATTTATGTTATTTGCAACAACTTATTTTTCATTTAAGATAAAACAGTCTATTTCTCTTTTTTTAAATTAATTCCAAAATCTCCAATGGCTTTTTTAATTTCTTTAATACCTTTCGCTCCCATTCCTTCTAAAGAAGACAACTCCTCCTCTGTTAATTTGGCGATATCTCCCACTGTTTTAACTTCGCTTTTTTCCAAAACATTAAGCGTCCGAGTAGAAAGATTTTTCAGCTCAACTATTTCTTTTTCTTTTGGTTTTAGTTTTTCTTTTTCTTCCTCTTTCGCTTCTTTTTCGGCTTTTTCTTTTTCATTTTTCACTATTGTCTCTTTTTCCTCCTTTTCATTAGCCTCCAAAATATCATTTTTTTCTTGTTCTTCATCTTCTTCTCCTATTTTTTCCATTGTGGAAAATTGTTTTACCAAAACACCCACTGCTTTAGAAAAAGCTTCTATTGGAGAAAGACTGCCATCAGTCAAAATTTCAAGACTTATCTTTTCAAAATCGGTTCTTTTCCCTACTCGCGTATTGGAAATGCTATAATTGACTTTTTTTATAGGAGTATAAATCGCATCCAAAGCAATCACACCCACTTCTTTATCGGTTCTATTTTGTTGTTCCACTGGAACATAACCAATACCTTTTTCTATGGTAAATTCCATCTCCAATTCTCCGGAAGATTTTGTAATAGTCGCGATATGAGCATTTTTATTAACCACCTCCAAGTTGGAAGAACATTCTATCATTCCGGCATTGATTTTTTTCTCCCCCTTGACTCTTAATGTCGCTGCTGTTTTTTCAACGTCAAAAAGTTTGAATCTTATTTGTTTCAAATTAAGAACAATTTGGATAACATCTTCCAAAACATCAGGGATAGCAGAAAATTCATGATTGACTCCTTTTATCTTGACTGCCGTAATTGCAGATCCGTCCAAAGAAGAAAGCAACACTCGCCTTAGTGCGTTTCCTAATGTTGTCCCGTATCCAGGATAACAACCGATTATTTCTATTAGTCCCGCGTTTTCCCCCGCAGGAATATATTTAGTTTTTTGAGGAAGAGGTATTAATTGCATTTTTTTCGGTTTTTGTCTTGAAGACAAAAACAATTATTTATTAAAATAATATATACTTATTTTGACTGATTTATAATATTTTTTTATCTTTATCTGGAATAATATTCTACAATCATCTGAGTATCAACATTAATGCCAATTTCTTCTCTTCGCGGGAAAGCCGTCACTTCACCAGAAAACTTAGACAAATCCACTCGCAACCAAGAAGGAAAATCTTTTTTATTTTTGACAATCTGTTCTAAGTTTTTAAAATATTTATTTTCCGCTTTATTGATTTTTACCGCCACAAATTGTCCCAATTTAGTCTCATAAGAAGGAATAGAAACTTTTTTCCCATTAACCGTTATCATTCCATGACCGACTAATTGTCTAGCTAACGCCCTAGAATCAGCCAAACCCATTCTGTAAACAACATTATCTAGTCGCATTTCCAACCTGGCAAGAAACAAATCTCCCGTTATTCCTTTTTTTTCTTTTACTTCTTCAAAATGTTTTTTGAACTGTTTTTCCAAAATCCCATACATTCTTTTCATTTTTTGTTTGGCTTGAAGTTGAAGCCCATATTCGCTCAAAGCTCTTTTTTTTATCGTTTTTCCGTGCGCTCCCGGAATATAAGCTTTTCTAACCATAGCACATTTAGCCGTTTGGCAACGATCACCTTTAAGAAAAAGCTTTTCTCCGGCTCTTCGGCACTTTTTACATTTTGGATTTATATCTCTAGCCATAAAATTATTTATCTTACACTTTAAATTGAAAAATTAAATCCTTCTGGGTTTTTTAGGACGACACCCATTGTGCGGAATAGGCGTTATATCTTTTATCAAACTCAAATCAAATCCATTTCCTGCCAAAGTTCTGATAGAAGCTTCTCGTCCGCTTCCCACTCCTTTGACAAAAACTTCCAATTCTTTAACTCCATATTTTTTTACTTTTTCAGAAACATTGGCAACTACTTGAGTGGCCGCGTAAGGAGTGGCTTTTTTAGCACCTTTAAATCCCAAAAGACCTGAAGATGCCCATCCTAAAACATTGCCATTTAAATCAGAAATACTTACTAGAGTATTGTTATAAGAACATTTTATCGTCGCGCGACCTTTCAAAATCTGTTTCCTAATCTTCTTAACTTTCTTTTTTTCCAACGAAATTTCTTTAGAATCGTTTGACCCATTTTCATTTTTTTCTGTTAGAGTTTTTTTCTCAACCTTCAAGACCTCAACTTTTTCAGTTGTTTTTTCTTTTTCAGTTTTTTTTAAACTCTTCTCTTTTGTATTCATTAATCTTATTTTCTTAACTTTAATAATATAAAATAATATAACCAAAAAATCCCGGTTTCTAAGTCTTTTCCGTTTTCACTCTTCCTGAACCCATTGTTCTTCTGACATTGCCTCTCAATGTTCGATTATTCGTTTTAGTTCTTTGACCGCGAGAAGGCAAACCACGCTGATGTCTTATTCCTCTATAACAATTCACTTCTCTGAGTCTTTTAATATTGTCTCTCACCTCGTGTTTAAGTTCTCCTTCCGTTTTTATCTTGTTCTCTATATAACTTCGGATTTTATTTTCTTCCTCCGCACTTAAATCTTTCGTTCTTTTATTCTCGTCAACTCCAACCTCTTTCAAAACCTTAGAAGCAATAGCATTCCCTATTCCATATACATAAGTTAATGATATTACTATTCTTTTTTCATCTGGGATATTGATTCCCGCTATTCTTAACATAATTTTAACTTTTTTTGATTGGAAATTATTTTTTCAAAAAAATTATCCTTGCCTTTGTTTATGCTTTGGATTCTCGCAAATAACATAAAGTTTTCCTTTACGTTTGACAACTTTGCATTTATCACAAATTTTTTTGACTGAAGCTCTCACTTTCATATTAATTTTGACGAAAAACAAAATTCTTTCGCATTTTCCGCTTTTATTCTTAAATTATATTTTGTTAAATCTATTTCAATCTTTGAACTATTCTTCCTTTAGTCAAATCATACGGACTCATCTCAACAATCACCCTATCACCCGGAATCAAACGAATATAGTTAACTCTCATTCTTCCGGAAATATGAGCCAAAATTTCGTGATTATTATCCAGTTTCACTTTAAAAGTGGCACTGGGCAAATTTTCCACGACTTCTCCTTCCATTTTGACTAATTCTTTATCTTGAGACATTAATAATATTTTTTATAAAACAAAAAAAGACGGGAAACTCTCCCGACAAAAAACAAAAATTTTTCTGCCAAGAGATATTGCCGGACCAAATTCTTGAAGACAAAAATCCCTCTATTTTACAAAATCTTTTAAAATTTATTTTCAAAAATCAAAAAACATTTTTCAAACCAAAAACTTAACTTAATCAAGTCTAATCTGTTTTTTTTAATTGTCAAGTCTTATTTCTACTCGCTTAGCTTGAAAAGGTATCCTGCCTTTCAAAAAAGATGGCCAATATTCTATACTCGCTCCATCAATGTCTGGAAAATTGTCTAAATAATTTTTCAAATAATCCTCATCTTTACCCAAAATATTACTTTTAATTTCTTCTATGTTTATATCAGGAATCAGATTCGCTTTTGCATGAAATTTAATATTAATCAATCCGGTTCTAAAATTAGGATCAGCCTTGCCAAAATCCAAAGAAATAAAATCCTCGTCCACATTCACCGATTCACTTTCTCTTTCGGCAATCATTGAAGAAACCATTTTTTTGATTTCCTTATCCGAAAAAACCAACGCCGAAACTTTCATTTGAACCGTCATTTGAAAAGATTCTGCCACATCTCCTGGTGAATTAGAAATTTTATATACCGCTTCTTCCTTATTGATAGCATCTTCCAAAACTATTTTTTCCGCCCCAGCTTTCTCTTTTATTTTTTCCACGGCGGACTGATTGAGTTCATTTAATAGTTGTGCTTTGGCCTTTTGAATATCTTCTTCTGTAACAGAATTGGATTTTTTTTCTTCTTTTCCTCCTCCCGTCATAGTGCTTTCGGATTTGGCATAAAATTTGGTATATTTTTCCAAACCGCTATCTTGGAAACCGGGAATTGTAAATTTGGCAGGACCAATATTAAATTCTTCCCCGGGCTTATCAGCCACAACTCTCGCCTCTATCTCTCCCGGAACAAAATTATCTCCTTCTTTTTTCGCTCCTGGAACAGTCACTCCTTCGGAAAGACGGAAAAGTTTTCCGTCTTCACTCAAAAATCTGGTAGTTGCCACGAGAGATTGTTCCTCTGTTCCATATTCATTGAAAATTTTGATTGTTCCACTCGCCTTCTGATTAGAAACCGATTTCTCTCCCGTAGCGTTAAATGTTTTTGAAATTTCGTTAACCATCTCTACAGTTTCAGCCGGAATAACTTTTTTTTCAAAATCCGCCGAAGAAGAATTAATGTCTCCCATTATTTCAGAATCCACCGCTCTATTTTTTATCTTAGGAGTCAAAATGATAGAAGACTTAGGAATAAAAAGATACGCCAAAGCTCCTCCTCCCGCCAAAATGCCCAAAAAAAGAAAACTCAAAAATATTTTTTTAAACTTTGAAGATACTCCATAATCAGATTGGGAATAATTTTGTTTTTTAACAAACTTCTCGGAAGAATTGGATGGATAGAAAAAATTTTTTATCTTTTCGTCTTGATTAAAAATATTGCTTTCTCTTGGAAATTCATCCTTTTTTTCGCTTTCTTCAAACGCTTTGTTTTTTTCTATTTCGGACAAGGTTCTCCCAAAGTTGGGACGCACAGGAGAAAATTTTTGATTATCGGACAAAAAACCATTCTTAGATTTGATTGAATCGGCGGGCGAACCCAAAACTAATTCTTTGTTGACAATGCGTTCTTTTTTTATTTCCATTTCTTTCTCTTTTGCCCGTTGAGAAAATGGGTATTGGGGAAATTCTTCTCCCTGTTTTTTTGAAGAAGAAAAAAAATTTTCCGATCCGATATTTTTTGTTTTGTCTTGATTTATTTCTACCCCATTTTTTTCTTGATTTTCAAATTTCTCTTGATTATAAAAATTTTTTTCTTCTATCATTTCTTTTTCATCTTCAATATTATCCATTTTCTGCTGAACAAGAATTCCCGCTTTTTCCACCAAAAACTTGCCCAATTTATCTTGAGTAACAATCATAAGTTGCAAGTTTAAATCATCCGCCTCTTTTTTCAACACCATTAAATTGATAATGCTTTGAATGAGAAGAGCTCCTTTGGGAACCACTATAATCACTTCTTTGTATTGAGCGTTCTTAATCTTTTCCACCACTGAAGTTATCTCTTCGTCAATATCAATATAAAAAGTTTGATGCATATTTTTATTTTTGTTTAAACTTATTTATTCTCTCTATTTTAAAACAGAAAAATCATTTTTGAATCATCCTGACTGCTTGTCTCAAAATTCCTGCTAACATTTTTTCTTCACCAATGAGATCTAACGCTAAATTAGCCAATCCCATTGGAGTTATATCTTGAGGATTTCTCAATTCTCCGGTTTTATCAATTATATTCACCACATCTTTCGGCTGGAGAAAACTAACTTTTACCGCTTTGGCAAAAGGCAATTTCTTTGTCCATTGAGAGGAAAGCAATATATTTTTTATCTCAGGCAAAGCGGATCCGCCCCCGCAAAGGAAAATTTTATACGGCAAAAGATCAGCCTCGGAAAATTCCGTCAAAGACAACTCTATTCCACGAAGCCAAACCTCACAATCATTCTGAAACTTTTTTTCAATTTTCGCTCGTAAACCAGGACTCAAATTCCCCAAAGAATATTTAACCTTCAAAATTTCCGCTTCTTCAAAACTGATATTAAAATCTCGGGAGAGTCTTTTGGTAAAAGCTCTTCCTCCCAACCCAAATATTTTTGTTCCTTCTAATCCGCCGTTTCTCACTACCGCCACATCCGTTGTTCCTCCACCAATATCTATAAAAATAGCGCTAAAATCAACTGAATCCTCCGCACTCATAGAACGTGCTACTGCGTAAGGTTCCGCCGCGATATTGAGTAAATTTAAATTTAAATCATTGGCGATTTTTTGCAAAGCTCCCAAATGCATCATTGGAGCATAAGCGTTAAAAACCGAAATAGAGACATCTCGCCCTTGAAAGCCTACTGGATTGGAAATTTTATATCCGTCAATTCTCACATCCACAATCACCGCATTGATCAATTTTACATCTATCTCGCTATGACCGGTTTCCCATGCCAATTGTTGGCGAATTCTGTCAAAAGCCTTCCATTGAACTTTCTGAATGATATTTTTCAGCTCCGGCACATCAATGCGAATTTCGGAATTGATCCTTTCATAATGAACAGTTGTTGTGGTTCCTTTGACTAGCTCTCCGGCGATTCCCACTATTGTTTTTTCCACCCTTTTTATTCCCGCCATATTTTTGGCATTGTCAATCGCTTTTTTGCAATTGGCAATAACTCCGGAAATATCAGAAACCGCTCCGCTATGCATATCTTTTATCCCCTGTCGAGCTCTTCCCACTCCTTTAACCACACCCAAACCTGAATCTTCGTCCAATTTAAAAACCAACGCCTTAACTACTTCCGTTCCAATATCCAAAGAAATAAAATGCTCTGAATATGAATATTTTTTACCTAAAATTTTAGAAAAAATTCCCATTATTGAAAAAATAAAAAAAATTGTTTTAGTTTTCTAATTTTTGTAAACTTAAAAAATATTTTCAAAAAAACCGAAAAATTATATCTTCCAGTAAAATTTTTAAGACTATTTTAATTATAAAACAAAAAACTAAATTAGACAATAGTCTGTTTTGTCAGCCCTGTTTTTGTCAGCCCATTTAAATCTTAATCAGACCCACCAAAATTTTAACTTTCTCCTCGTCAATTCTTTGTGCATATGATTTTACATTCACGTCTTCGGTTATATTTCCTTCTTTTAGCGATGTACTAACAATAGCTCCATTCGCATATTTAAAAAGTTCAGATACATTATTTTTGTCCGTACCGCTTCCTACTAAAATCGGAAAGCTCCCCACTGCACTTCTAATCTCTTTTAACTCATTAATATCAGGGCTTTGTCCTGTCCATTTCCCCGTAACAATGATTGCATCAGATCCATTCTCCATAGCTAATTTCGCTGATGTATTAATGTCATATTCTGATATCCATCCGGCGCCATGCGTCGGTCGGGATATTTATTTAAGTCGCTTTTTGATTTCATCGATCAAAGCTTTCCGGATTTGATCGAAGGCGTAGCCCGACGCTTCACTTTGCGTTTCTTCGTCGGATAACTCCGTCGTGAGCTTTCCCATCAGTTCACCGATTTCGTCGGAGATATTATCTTCGAGATTTTCGGCAAGCAATTCAGCGACTGCTCCGATGCGACTGCGCATCACTTTTCCACGCATTTCACTACGAATGCGTTGTTTAATTTTCGTTAGATTTTTCATAAGAGTGTTTGTCAACTTATGTAAACTTATTGCGGACTCAGGCGCCACGTGCCTCGACCTTCAGACGAGCGAAATTAATTTCGAGATCGGGGTTTTCGGCATAGAAAAAACCCGTGCTCTTCGCACGGGTTTCCCCTTTTAATCCGCAACTACGGATTACCTGGCTTTATTTTTCAGCTCCTACTTCCCATGACACTTCTTATACTTTTTACCCGATCCACAAGGACAAGGTTCGTTTCTGCCCACTTTTTTTTCATTTTTGAAAGGTGCTTGAATGGATGAGTTTTGAAAAGACGCTTCTGATTTTTGACTCCCGGAAAAATTCTCTTGCTGAGACATTTTTTCTTTATCGTTATTGTATGTTAAATCAGTCTGTTCTTGTGCCTCAAAATTATTCGCGGAAACATTAACACTAACCCTGAAAATTGCGCTTGAAATTGTGGCACGAATGTTTTCCACTAAATGAGAAAACATCGTAAAAGATTCCCTTTTATATTCAATCAACGGATCTCTCTGTCCATAACCTCTAAGTCCAATTCCTTCACGAAGATAATCAATTTCATCCAAATGATTCATCCACATCACATCAATCGTTTGAAGAGTTAAAAATCTCTCCACCAGACGCATATTTTCCTTTCCCAACTCTTGCTCTTTTTTGTTATAAGCTTCTTTTGCCAAACCAAAAAAATATTGAGTTATTTCGGAAATTTTTTCCGCCATATTTCGCCAATCTTCTTTTTCCAAATTTTCCAATTTTATTTTCGCCGATTCGTCAATTGGAAAAATATTTTTTATCCCTTCAATAAGTTTTTCTTTGTCCCATTCTCCTTCTTCTTGCGAACAACAAAAAGAAACAATTTTTTCAATTTCATCTTCTATGTAACGCCAAATTATATTTTTACTGTTTTTAGAAGTTAAAATTTCGCTTCTTTTTTGGTAAATAACTTCTCTTTGTTTGTTAATTACGTCATCATACTCCAAAACATGTTTTCTGATATCAAAGTTAAAGCCTTCAATTTTAGATTGAGCGTTTTCAATGGTTTTGGAAATTATTTTGTTTTGAATCGGTTGATCTTCGGGAAGACCCAAAGTATCCATCATTTTTATAAGTTTGTCTCCGCCAAAACGTCGCATCAATTCATCTTCCAATGAAACAAAAAATTGGGACATTCCGGGGTCGCCCTGTCGTCCGGAACGCCCTCGCAACTGATTGTCAATCCGACGCGCTTCATGACGTTCCGAACCTAAAATAAAAAGTCCGCCCAATTCTTTCACTCCTTCTCCCAATTTTATGTCTGTTCCGCGGCCAGCCATATTGGTAGCGATTGTAACAGCATTTTTTTGACCAGCAGAAGCAATTATAGTAGCCTCCCTTTCATGATGTTTCGCATTCAAAACTTCGTGTTTGATTCCAAAACGAGAAAGTAAAGCACTTAGATATTCCGATTTTTCAATCGCCACCGTGCCCACTAAAATCGGTTGACCGGTTTTATGAATTTCTTTTATTTTTTCACAAATAGCGTTAAATTTACCTTTTTCCGATTTATATACAACATCTGGCAAATCTTTTCTTATTAAAGTTTTATTGGTGGGAATTTCCACCACATCCACTTCATAAACCTTATGAAATTCTTCCGCTGAAGTTAATGCCGTTCCGGTCATACCGGAAAGTTTTTTGTAAAGACGAAAATAATTTTGAAAAGTTATAGTCGCCAATGTCCGAGATTCCTTTTGCACTCGCACACCTTCTTTCGCTTCAATAGCTTGATGCAATCCTTCGCTGTATCTTCTTCCTTTCATTAATCTTCCGGTAAAATCATCCACAATAATGACTTCATTATCTTTAACTACATAATCGCGATCGCGTTGAAAAATAATTTGAGCTTTTAAGGCTTGTTCCAAATGATGAACATAATTTATTTTTCCCGGTTCATAAATGTTCCCCACTCCCAACCAAGATTCAATTTTGGAAATACCGGCGTCAGTGATAGAAACCGCCTTCATTTTTTCATCCACTTCATAGTCTTCTTCTTTTTTCAACTTTGGAACCAAAGAAGCAAATTGCTGATAAAGTTTGGTGGATTCGCTATCCGGAGCACTTATAATAAGCGGGGTTCTAGCTTCATCAATCAAAATTGAATCCACCTCATCCACAATGGCAAAATTCAATTTTCTTTGAACCATTTGAGAAACGTTTTGAACCATATTGTCCCGCAAATAATCAAAACCAAATTCATTATTAGTTCCATAAGTAACATCCGAAGCATAAGCTTCCTGGCGAGAAATTGGCGTTAAATTCTCCATTTCAATTGTAACTTCATTACTATCCAAAACTTTTGGCTGATAACCAAAAGAAGCGTCATGTACAATACAGGCAGTAGAAATGCCCAAAAAATTGAAAATGAAACCCATCCAGTTGCAATCTCTTTTGGCGAGATAATCATTTACAGTTACCACGTGAACTCCTCCTCTGGAAAGAGCATTGAGATAAATAGCCAAAGTAGAAGAGAGAGTTTTTCCCTCTCCTGTTTTCATTTCGGCAATCCGACCGGAATGAAGAACAATCCCTCCCAAGAGTTGAACATCATAATGTCTTTCACCAATCACTCTGGACGCAACCTCCCGCACTACCGCGTAGGCCTCCGACAAGATATCATCCAAACCTTCTTTATTTTTAAGCCTCGCCTTAAATTCATTGGTTTTATTTTTCAGTTTTTCATCGCTCAAAGCTGAAATTTCTTTTTCCCAAGAATTTATTTTTTCCACCAAGGGTCTCAATTTCGCCAACTCTCTTTCATTGGAACCAAAAAGCTTACTAATAATTGACATTTTTTATATTTTAATAATTTACTCTTTTGCTATTTTTTGCCTCGCCCTCGCAAAAACAAACCCCGACAAAAATTCGGTTTTTTTATGACAGAGAAAGTTAGGCAACCTAAAATTTTGCTAAACAGATTTAATTTTTCCTAAAAAAAACAAAAATTAACTTGTTTATTCTAGCAAGAAAAGAGAGGGAAGTCAAAGTCAGCTTATAGATATGTCAACTTATAGATATATAATTTATTACTAGGAATATTTCTAACTTTTATATCTATAAAACTTACGAGCTTAACTTGAAAAAATATATCTCTAATAAAGTGACAATCGCCATAATTAAGCTGAATAATCCACTGCTAATCTTAGTTTGTTTTCTTATTTAATTTTCAAGCTAACAATAATAAAGGCTCTAGACCATCAAATTAATTAATATTTGTGTAAAATTTTCAATAAATCAGTTTGTAATTCTTGCTCATTTCGTTTCCATCTCCACTCGCACTCCTTTAGGTGCAAATAGAAACTTCTCTTAACGCCATTGAATTTTGCTAGTCTTCTTTTGGTGAAAGACCAGAAAGATTCAATGCCGTTAATA
>Ga0100398_1001669_pt1 | contig 18936 bp, 11 predicted proteins | sample CryGeymeta201522_FD_81568 | JGI IMG/M metagenome (GOLD analysis project Ga0100398, IMG submission 81568) | Groundwater microbial communities from Crystal Geyser aquifers in Utah, USA - Crystal Geyser metaG 2015-22 | ecosystem: Environmental > Aquatic > Deep subsurface > Groundwater | place: USA...
CTCCAGGGCTGGGTCGACCGGATCGATTTGAAGCTGCGGCCCGGGGCCGGAGCGGACGCGCCGGCCGCGCTCCGCCGGGTGCTGCCCCCGGGGGTCGAGCTGGTGCCCCCGAACGCCGCCCGGGACACCGGCAATCTGATGATCCATGCCTATCAATTGAACCTTTCGGTGCTGAGTTTCGTGTCCCTGTTCGTGGGCATGTTTCTGGTGTACAGCCTGATCGCCTTGAATGCCGCTTCGCGCCGGCGGGAGCTGGCGATTTTGAGTTCCATCGGCGCCTCGCCGCGGACCTTGTTCGCGCTGTTCGTGGGTGAAGGCGCACTGTTGGGGACCTGCGGCTGGCTCGCCGGGATTCCCCTGGGGGCCTTCATGGTGCGCCGGCTCCTGGGCGGGGTGAGCGCGACCATCAGCCTGCTGTTCGCGCGGGTGCGGCCGGATCGCTTGACCCTGAGCCCGAAGGAATTGCTGCTCTCGTTTCTGGTGACCGTCGGCGTGGCCGTTCTGGCCGCCTATCAGCCGGCTCGGGAAGCCATGGCGGTGGCGCCACGCGAGGCCATGGAGCAGGGTCCGGCTTCAGCTCGGCGTCCGCGCCTGATCACCGCCCTGGCCTGGAGCGCGCTGGCCCTGATCGGACTGGTGTGGCCCCTGTGCCGATTGCCGAGCCTGGCGGGGGTGCCCCTGTTCGGCTATCTGGCTATTTTTTCCCTCTTTGCCGGGTTCGCCCTGGTGGCTCCGGCCGCGCTCCGGCTGCTCGGCCGGGTGCCGGCCCCGGTTTTGCGCCGATTGGGCGGCCAGCCGGCCTTCCTGGCCGGGCGCGCGATTCGGGACGCGGGAGCGAAAACGGCCATTTCGGTCGGCGCCCTGATCACCGCGGTGGCGCTGTTCGTGGCCCTGGTGGTGATGGTGAACAGCTTCCGCGGCACCGTGGCCGCCTGGGTGGACCAGACGGTGAGCGGCGATCTGTTCGTTCGGGCGGCCAAGGCCGGTGACAACGAATACCGGGACCCGCTGCCGGAAGCGGTGGTCAACGGCCTCAAGGGGTGGTCCGACCAGGTGGACCTGTTGCCCTACCGGCGATTCCATCTGAATTACGGGAGCCGGCCCTATCAGTTCGAAGTCCTCGATTTCGAGGTTTTTTTCCGCCACGGGCGGTTCCTCATGCTCGATGGCGAGCAGGAAGCGATCACCGAGCCCCTGGCCCGGGGAGAAGGGGTGCTGGTGTCGGAAGTGTTCGCCAATCAGACCGGTCTCGGGGTTGGCGACCGGTTTCAGACCCAGGTTGAAGGCGAAGCACTGGATCTCCCCATCCTCGGACGCTTCCGCGATTATCGCACCCGCGGCGGGGTGGTCTATTATGCGTTGCAGCATTTCCAGCAGCCGGGCGCGAGCGACCGCTGGGGCGGGGTGCGGCTGTTTTTCAAGGACCGAGCCGAGGATTTGGACGGGCGAACGGAACAACTGCGCCGCCGGGTCCTGGATGAGGTCGCGCGCGGCTACCAGCTGGAAGTCACCTCCGGGGTGGCGCTGCGGCGGGAAATTTTGCGGATCTTCGATCAGACCTTCGCCATCACCACGGTGCTGCTGCTGATCGCCCTGATCATCGCCGCGCTCGGGATCAGCACCACCCTCATGGTGTTGGTGCTGGAACGGAGAACCCAGCTCAACACCCTGCTGGCGATCGGGGCGGCGAAAAGCCAGGTGCGCCGAATGCTGCTCTGGGAAGCGCTGCTGATCGTGATCGCCGGAAGCCTGCTCGGACTCCTGTGCGGTCTGGTGTTGGCGGTCATTCTGATCGAGGTGATCAACCGCCAGTCGTTCGGCTGGACTTTTCTCTTTCTGGTGGACTGGCCGGCGCTCCTGGCGGCCTTTCCGATCATTGTGGGAGCGGCCCTGACGGCGGTGCTGCCGGCCGTTCGCAGCGCCTTCACGGTGCCGCCGGCGATGCTGCTGCGCGAAGAATGAGCGCCCCCGGGGGTGGAGAGCGGAATCATGGCCCGAGTCCTGGTCGTCGATGACGAGGTCATCATCGCCATGCAATTGGAAGCCTGTATCCAGGGTCTCGGCCACCAGTTGGTGGGATCGGCGGCTTCGGGGCTGGAAGCCCTGGATCTGGCCGAGCGGTTGCGGCCCGATATCATCCTGATGGACATCAAGATGCCGGGCCCCATGGACGGGATTGAAGCGGCGGAACGGATCCGCCGGCGCTTCGATATCCCGGTGCTGCTGATCACCGCCTATGCGGAAGACCCCCTGATCGAACGGGCCAAGCAGGCAGCGCCTCTGGGCTTCATCGTTAAACCGTTCCATGGCGGTGAAATCCGCGCGGCGATCGAGGTGGCCATCACCCGGATGGAACTGGAACGGCGCCTGCGGGACCATGAACGGCGCTATCAACTGGCCACCAGCGCCGGTCGGGTGGGGGTCTGGGAATGGGACCCGGAGACGGAACGGATTTACCTGGAACCGATCCTCCGCACCTTGCTGGGTCGTTCCGGCGAATCCGACTGGTGCGCCTTTGACCAATGGCTCGCCTGGGTCCATCCTGACGATCGCCGGCGGGTGCAACGCCAGTTACAGGATCAATTTTCGGCAGGCGTGCCGACGCTGGAACTGGAACGCCGCCTGCTGCACCAAGACGGCCGGGTGTTCTGGTTTCTGGCTCGAACCCAATTGATCGAAGACGCTCGGACCGGCGGCCGGCACCTGGTCGGGACCGATGTGGACATCACCGAGCGCAAGCGCATGGAAACCGCGCTCAACAAGAGCAGGGAACGGTTCCGCAGCCTGCTGGAAACTACCAGCGACCTGATCTGGGAACTGGACCGGGAGCGCCATTTCACCTATCTGAGTCCGCAGGTCTACCAGCTGTTGGGCTATCGGCCGGCCGAATTGACCGGCAGCAGTCTGTTCAAGCTGCTCAACCGCAGCCAGGTCGCCGTGCTGCGGGAGCAATTGACGCGGATGGCGGTAGCCGGTCGGGACGCGCAGCGGTTTGAAACCGTGCTTCGGCATCGCGATGGGTCCGCCGTGGTGATCGAAACCAGCGGCGTCAGCTTTCACGACAGCGCCGGCCGGCTGCTCGGATTTCGCGGGATCAGCCGCGATGTGACCGAACGCAAGCGGCTGCGGGATGCACTGGTGGAAGCCAATCTCAAGCTGGAACAAAAAGTGGCGGAACGCACCCGGCATCTGCTGGAAGCCACCCGCTCCCTCAAGCTCCAGGGGCGCGAACTGGAGCGCCGAAGCGAAGAGGCGGTGGCGACCAACGAAAGTCTCCGCGAAGCCAATGTCGCCTTGATGATGATGACCAAATCGATGGAGCGCGGCCGGGAAGAGCGCGATAAGCAGCAGGCCTTGCTGGTGCGCACCCGGATGAAACCGCTGATCCAGCGGCTCGAGGCAGGGAATCTGGAGGAGACGGCGAAAACGCAGTTGCAGGCCCTGGCCGGTTACCTGGATGGCCTCGCCGCCGGTCTTTCGGGCGGAGCGGACCTTGCCGCCCGGCTCAGCGAAACCGAGTGGAAGATCGCCCTGCTCATTAAAGACGGGCTCAACAGCCGGGCCATCGCCGAGCGGCTGGGGTTGGCGGTGGACACGGTGAAGACCCACCGGAAGAACATCCGGCGCAAGCTGCGGCTCAAAAATTCATCGATCAATCTGACGACTCATCTCATGACCAACCTCGGGTAATCTGATGACCAGGCTCGAGTAGGAGGAGTATTCGATATACTTTGCACGGGAACGGATTGCCCATTGAATTCACCGTAAAGACGCCAAGAGTGGCAGAGGTTCTTAGTGAAAGATTAACTCCCTGCCTTTCTTCGCGCTCTTTGCGCCTTGGCGGTGAAAAGTTCAGTTTGTAACCGTTCGAAGTTTAGCGATACCGATAGCGATACCGATACCGATGGCGATGTAGGGTGGGTGCAGCGATAGCGGAACCCACCGCACGGAGGAATCGATACCGACCGAAACGGGGGAACTCGATGAATCGATCAAGGTGCCGAAGGGCCGGCCGAGGGGCCTGGGCCAGGTGGGGACTGGCGGCCGCCGTGGCCCTGCTCTGGGGCCTTGGAGGGTGGCCGCTACCGGCGCCGCCGGAACTCCGGGGCGCCGAATATCCGCGGATCAACGGTCCGTGCAACCAGGAATTTCCCCGGGACCATGGGCCGCACCAGGATTTCAAGACCGAATGGTGGTATTACACCGGCAATCTGGAAAGCGCCGAAGGGCGGCGGTTCGGTTTTCAGATCACCTTCTTTCGCAGTCGAATGAGCCCGGAACAGATTCAACCCGATCCGTCCGAACCCCTCTCGGGCTGGCGCACCCAGCAGATTTACCTGGCCCACGCGGCGTTGTCCGATCTGACCAAGGGCGCCTTCCACCAGGACGAACGGATGGCCCGGGGCGCGCTGGACCTCGCCGGGGCCCGTCTGGATGATGACACGACCAGGGTGTTTTTGGCCGACTGGGAACTGAACCTGGGTCCCGAGCACCATCGGGTGCGGGCGACCGCCTCCGACTTTGCCCTGGAACTCACCCTGCTTCCCGAAAAGCCCCCGGTTCGGCACGGTCGCGCCGGCACCAGCCAAAAGGGCGAACGCCCGGAAAGCGCCAGTTGCTATTATTCCTTCACCCGGCTGCGGGCCTCCGGGCGGGTGAGCGAAGCCGGAGTCGCCAGGGAGGTCAGCGGCAGCGCCTGGATGGACCACGAATACAGCTCCGCGCCCCTGGAACCCGATCTGGTGGGCTGGGACTGGTTCAGCTTGCAGCTTTCCGACCGCGGTGAAGTGATGATCTACCTGCTTCGGAATCGCGAAGGGGCCTACACCGCCGCTTCCGCCGGGACCCTGGTGGCGCCTTCGGGCCAGGTCACCGGCTTGACCCGAGGTGAGATCGAAATCGAAACCAGGGGCACCTGGCAAAGTCCGCGAACAGGAGGCCGCTACCCGGCCCGGTGGCGGATCACGCTGCCCGGCCAGGGGCTCGATCTGCTGGTCACCCCCAACCTGGCCGATCAGGAAATGGTCAATGAGGAAAGCGGTCTCCCCGCCTACTGGGAAGGATCGGTGAACATCGTCGGCACTCGCCGTGGCCGTGAACTCACCGGTCTGGGCTACGTGGAACTGACCGGCTACGCCCGCGCCTTCGATGCGCCGCTGTGAGGCGCCAAGCGGCGGGCCGGCTTGAATACACCGGTTTAGGATGAAAACTTTCATTATCAAAGGCGGGCAAGATGCCCGCGCTCCCAGGAAAGCGCCCACACGAAATGAAGGTTTTTTTACCCTGACAAGTATATACCCTCAGCGTTGGAACGAATAAGCCAGGCGGCTCACGCGGAAATCGTCGGCGTGAGGGTTGAGGACGAATTCGATCCGACCGGATATTGCACTCCGATGCTGGTCCCTATAGCGAGCGGCCAGTTCGAACCGGCCGGCAACCTTGACCCTGGAAGCAGGAGAACCGTCCCAATGGTCCACGAATATCTTGTAATCGATCGCCGCCATCTGTTGGAAGTTGGCCTGATACTCGGGGAGGAGAGCAGAGAAAGGGCGGCCGTTTTCGATGGCGTCAGGGGTAAAGAGCGCGGTCAGCGTGGCCAGGTCACGGCGTTTGTAGGCGGCAATGTACCGGTTTAGAAAATCCAGAAGGCGCTTTTCGGTGGACGCGCCGACAATCCCACTCGCGGGTGCGGCCGGTTTCGAGGCGGCTGCGGGTGCTGGGTTGGCGGGTGGCGTCGGAGGCTGGAGTTCCTTAACAAGGCGAGAGTGCGGCGCGGGTGCGGGTGGCGCGGCGGCGCCCACGTGCTCGCTCGGAAGTCGCTCGGCCGGCGGTGCGGGCGTGGGGGTTGCCGCAAATCTGGAGCTTTCCCTGGGAGCCTGGGGCACCGCGGGCTCCGTTCGGGGTCGGTCACGAGCGGCTGAATTCACCGGCGAAACGCTCTCTTGGTGAGTTTCGGGGGGCGTCTTGGGAACCTTCTCCGACTTGGCGGAAGCAGGAGCCGTCATGGACTTTTCGGTGGCAATGGCGGGGTTGGGGGGGCTCGGCACTTGGGTGACGGTGGGCGCCCGGGTGCCCGGCTCCCTTCCAGGCGATCGCCCGGACTCTTGCTGGGGTTGCCGCGCGACTCCCGCGGTCGGGGCGGCTGCCGCCGGCATCGAATCGGAGGGTTGGGAAGCTGCATCCGAGCCCGGCGAGGGCCTAACGACTTGACGTTGGTTCCCCAGGGGAGTGCCGGCAAAGGTTTGCCGTTCTTCCGCGACAGGCTCCGCTACTGGTTCGCGGGCCGAGTTCACCGGCGCGATTCCGCCGCCGCTCCCGCCGGATGCTGGTGGGGCCGGTTCCCAGCCCAGCAGGATCCGTTCCTTGTGGGAGGCGGACGAATGCGCGCCAACCGGGGGTACATCCGGACGATGCGGGTCGATCGAGCCGACCGGCGGCTTTTTGGTCGCGAGATCGCCGGCCGCGGATTGGGGACGCTTGGTACCGCCGGGTGGAGCGGCTGCCGCGGGATCCTGCTGGGCTTTCGGCGAGTGCGGTTTGGGCGCGGCCGGGATGGAAATCCGCCGCTGATAATCGACGGTGAAGCTGATGGCCACCAGGACCGCCACCACCAGGGCAAACTGGGGCCAGACCGAGCGTCGCCGGCTGCGGACCGGTTCCGCGCCAGGTTCGGGATCGGCATCCGCCGGCGTCGGTATCGAGGGACGCTGGTCGAAAAGCGCTCGACCCTGGTCGTAGACGGCTCGCCGTTGCGGATCGCTGAGCGTCTTGTAGGCCTGATGAATTTCCCGGAAGCGTTTTTCCGCCTCCGCATTTGCAGGGTTCCGGTCCGGGTGCCAGACGAGGCTGGCTTTCCGAAAAGCGCGTTTGATTTCATCCAAGCCGGCTGAATCCGCAATGCCCAAGACCCGATAATGGTCCGGCCTCGAGGCGGGCAGGTCCAGGGACGAAGCGATCAGGCGCAACCGCTCCAGCGCCATTTGTTGCGTCAAGCCCTGAGCCAGGCACAAACCCTGGAGACGCAACCCGGCTTCGGGATCGGCACCGTCGGCGGCTCGCAGCAAACGTTCGGCGGCTCGCAGCAGAACCCCATCGGCCGCCACCTGGATCAACAGGCGGTCGGGGTCCGGGTTCGCGGCGATCAATGCCAGCAGTTTCTGGTCGCTGTCCTGACGGCGCTGATTCATTGCGGTCCACCTGCAGGCTGCGGGTCCGGTTCCGTCCGGCTCATCCGGACGTCGTCCAGCCAGTATTCGCCGGCAATCTTGTTGTCGAACATCAGGCTCTCCCGACGCCTGACCTGGAGCAGGACCACTCGGCACTGGTCGGGAACGGTGAACTCCAATTGTTCGGTCTTCCACGGTTCCGAGCCGGTGAGCGCGGGCGAGCGCACATCCAGCCCCTTGCAGCGCCGGCCGGTCACCTGCGCGAAAATCCCTTGATCGGTGGTGATGCCGCGGGCTTTCCTGGAAAAATCCAAACGATGGCGCGCGCCCGGAGCGACCGCCACATACTGCGTCAGATGGTGGAAATCGAGATTGGTCTTGCCGTCGAAACGGAAGTGAAGGCTGTAGGTGCCTTCACTCGAAGTGGTGGTGGTGCGTTTGACCGTCACGCCGGTGGCCTGCCGAGTGAGCCGCCAGCCGAATCCGGCGCCGGTGAGTTCGGTTTCGAAGCCGCCGTTGTGCACCTCGGGACCATCCTTGCCGTTGCGGGCGCGCCATACCTGGCGTGCTTCATCGATCCTGTCGGCACCCAGCAAGTAATTGCAGAATCGAAGTTGAACCGCATCGTCCAGCTTCAATTCACCGTCCTGCTCGATCTTCCGCCAGGCGGCGAAGGCCGGATCGGCCTGCTGAAGCCTGATCAGGACTTCCAGCCAGACCAGCCAGTTGACCCGGTCCACGTGCGCTGCAATCGCTTCATAGTCGGACCACTGCTGGAGCGCCAGGTAGATCGCGTCCGCCCTGCGTGCCGGCATGTTTTCCAGGATATGGTTGAACGCTTGCTGAAACACCTGCTCCTTCTTGAGATCATAGGCGAGCAGCAGTTCCTGCCATTTCCAGGTGGCGGTGCGGGCCAAGATCGGCGCCAGGGTTTCCAGCACCAGGCCGGCCCGGTCCGAGTGGTCCATGCTCATTTCCGCCCGGGCCAGCGCCAGCCAGGCATCGATCAGCACCACATCGGCGGCAATCGCCCGGCGATAATACTGGTGCGCGGCCGCTGGATCGAGATCGATGAAGTAGGCGCTATTACCCCGCCATAGGGAAACCACCGGGAACCAGTCGGCACTGGAATGGTTTAGAACGTTCTCGACATCGCCCTTGCCTACCCGATAGGAAAAAATGCCATACCAGATGAGCATCAGGGCCACGCCCACCAGGATCGGGGTGAGCAGCATTTTGACGGCGACGGATGGAGTCCGATTCATGAGCATCCTCAAGGGGCCAACGACCCTTGGCGGTTTTCGCCGCCACCAATCGGCACGCCGCCCCCGGCTCGGCCGACCAAGGGCGGCAATCTATTCACGGCTCTCCACCGGTTCGGCGGCCGAATCCAGCACCGGCTGATCGCCATGATCGGCCTTTGCGACCTCGCCCTTGGGCTGGGATTGGTCCTGGTCACCATAGGGCCGGTATGAGTAATGGTAATATTTGTAATATTTATAGTAGTAGTTGCCGTAGTGGTAGCTGACCTCGAATTTATTGACGATGCTGCCCAGCAGGTTCCCATGCACGTTATGGATGCTCTTGCGAAACACCCGCAGGGCTTCCCGATGGGTTTGATTGAGGGTGCTCACCAGAATGACGCCGTCGGTCTGATTGCCGAGCACCAGCACATCGGCGAACCCGGCATAGGGGGGCCCGTCCAGGATGATCCGATCGAAATATTTCCCAAGGTGTTGAAGGAGCGTTTTCATCTTGGAAGAGGCCAGCAGTTCCGCTGGGTTGGGCGGGGTGATGCCGGCCGGAATGAAATAAAGCCCCGAGTGCTCGGTTTTCTGCACCAGGTCCTCGGCCTTGGCGATGCCGCTGAGGTAGAGACTGAGTCCCTTGCTGCCGCCGTTTTGGGGATAGACCTTGTGCAGGCGCGGGCGGCGAAGATCGCAATCGATCAGCACCACCCTTTCCTCGGAAGAGGCAAAGGAGAGGGCCAGATTGTTGGCAAGGGTGCTCTTGCCCTCGCTGGCGGCGGTGCTGGTCATCAGAATGGTCTTGAGGGGCCGGTCGGTGGGGCTGGACAGTTGGATCGACACCTTGGCGGTCCGTACCGCTTCGGAAAAGCTCGATTTGGGTTCGCTCCGCACCAAAAAGTCCAGCTTTTTCTGCTCCTCGCTGCTGGCCCGAGGGATCACGCCCAGCAACGGGATCCGAAAGCGATCCGAAATTTCATCGATCCGTTTGACGGTGTTATCCAGGTATTCCAGCAAGAAGGCCATCCCGACCCCACCCATGAGGCCGACCACGATGGCCAACAGCAGATTCAGGCTGACCTTGGGCTTGTAGGGTTGCAACGGCAGACTGGCGAAGTCGACGATTTGGATGTTGCTGATTTCACTGCCCACGTTGGCGTCGATTTCCTTGGAACGCTCCAGCAACTTATCGAAAATGCTCTTGTTGGTGCCCGTTTCGCGTTCCAAGATCTTGTACTGAGTGGCCTGATCATTGAGCTGCATGGCCAGGGCCTTTTTGGTTTCCGCCGTTTCCCGAAGCGATCGCTCGCGTTCTCGGGCGGCCAGGTAATCGCGCTCGATGGAGCGAACAATCCGGTCTTCCTCCACCCGGATCTTGTTTTGAGATTCGGTCAGCTTGGCCTGCAAGCTCTTGACCCGGGGGTAGCCGTCCTTGAAGGTTTCACGCAGTTCCTCCAGTTCCCCGAGGAGTTTGATGTATTCCTCGCGCAACTTCCGGATCAGCTCGTTTTGCACCACCTGGGGCAGTGAGTCCGGGCCCTCTTGCCGCGACTGTTGGAACAGGGCTTCCTTGCTGATTCGCTCCGATTCCGCCACGGCCAAGGCGTTGTTGATTTCCTCGAGCTGGCGGTAAATCAGGTTCATTTTGGAATCGAGCGAAACGATCCCGGCTTTGCGGGCGAATTTATTGAGCGCCACCTCGGACTTTTCCAGATCCACCCGGGCCACCTCGATTTGTTTCTCCAGTTGTTGCTTGGCGCTGTTGGCGGAATCCAGCTTCTTGTCCATCTGCCAGTCGATGAACTGACGCAGCAGCGTGTTGACGACGTCGCGCGCCAGGGCCGGATCGGCCGCGCTGAATGCCAGGGACACGATGGTGGTGTCGGGTTCCGGCTGGACCTCCAGGCTCTTTTGATATTTGCCCAAAATAGCCTGATCCAGGACGAGTTTTTTCTGCTCGTCACTCAGATCCGTATCGGTATCGCTGCTAAACAGGGATTTGATGGCCTTCCTCAAGCCGCTTAACCATGCGCCGATGGACAGCTTGTCCGGATCGGCGGCGATGGCCGGATTGAAATCCGGGTGTTGGTCCAGGCTAAGAGCTTCGATCACGCGGGTAGCCAGCGAGGTGCTGCCCAGCAGCTTGACCTGGGTTTGGACAAATTCCCGAGTCTGCATCTGGTTCGCCACCACGTCTTCGAACTTGGTGACGTTGGCGGCCCGGGTGTTGAATTCGAGACGCCCCTCGGCCTTGAAGATCGGGGTCATTTTCAGGCTGACGAACAGAGTGGTGACGAATATGGCCACCAGAAAGGTGAGGATCAGCCATTTACGCCGCAGCACCACCTCGATATAGTCGCGCAGATCGACGCTTTCATCGAAGTCCGGCACGGCATCTTGCAGCTCGGTCGAGGGCAAATACGCATCGCTTCTCGAAAGCGCGGGCAGATCGACGGGTTTGGGAATGGCTTCGGTAATGCTGGTCATGCTTCAACTCCGGTCTTGAGAAAGCAACGCAAACCCGATCGGGGTTATGGGCCGTCAGTTGGACTATCGAATTGCACTCGATCGCGTCGACTGAAGACCACGGGAATCGTAGCCGGAATTTATATCATCCGGAAGTCATTTCCGCGGTCTCAAGCGTGGGGCTGATCGGCGCTCAACGTTTGGATCAAGACAAAACCGGCCACCAACTGCAGGGCGATGGCCGCCATCTGCCAATTGAATTCCAGCCAGGAGTGCAACAGCACCGCGGCCGTTCCGGCCAGTGCCCCGGCCGCCACATAGCGCTGTTCGGGGCGGCAGGCGAACCGGGTCCGAAATACCCGCAGCGCCGACCGCCACCAGCAAGCCCAGATCATGAGCATCACCCCGATGCCGGCGGGTAACCCGATTTCCGCCGCCAGTTGCAGATAATCGTTATGAGCATGGCGGGTGTACATGGTTTCGGGTAGGTGCCCCTGATAGATTCGATAAACTTCATGGAAGCTGCCGAGCCCGGTGCCGGTCAGCGGATGATCGCTCACCTGGATCCAGGCTTCGCGCCAGATCTGGAAGCGGCCTTCGGCGCCGGTGTCGAGCGTATTGAAACGGGCAACGATTTCATCGAAACCGAGGATGCCGCCGTAGACCAACATCACCAGCCAGCAACCGGCGACCGCCGCCAGGGCGGCGCGTCGGCGCGTGCCACTGAGGACCACAAACAGGGTGGCGGCCACCATGGAACTCAAAATGGCACCGCGCGACGCGGAAAAGAACAGGGCCAACAGGATCAGCCCAATCAGAAAACCGAACAAGATCTGCTTGTGCCGGGTCTGTTCCCGCATCACCTGAATATTCGCGTGCCGCCGTCGAGAAGCATCCGCGCCCGCTTGCGGGAAGCTCATCACATAGCCCAGCAGCAGGGGCCACAGCAGACCCAGATAAGCGGCGTAGTGGTCGCGGTTGATGAAAGTCCCGCGGGCAAAGCCCGAGGAGGCGGCTGTGTCCCCAAGCACCCCCAGGGACGGGATCAATACCTGCAACAAACCATAGCAGGCTTCCAGGGTGCCGATGGCGAGCAGCAGATTGCAGTACCAGATGCGAGTGCGGCGATCTTCAAGCGCACCTCGCAGGAGCAGCGCAAAGCCCACCAGAAACGCCCAAAACAGTCCTTGAAACAAGGTGTTGAGTGGTACGTAACTGAGCGTGTTGGGAAACAGGCCGAGTCCGATGACCGCCCCGGCCTGACCCAGGTGCGCGGCCCGGGTCGGACTCAACACGCGCAGCCAGGAAGCCGGCAACGGGATGATCTGCAACAAAGGGATGAGCAATAGCAGCATCACGAACCATCGGCAGCGTCGGCTGGGAACGGCCACCGTGAACGATCTATCGAGCCAGATAAAGAGGGCGGTCAGAAGCAGGAAACAGCCGACGATCGGGGCCCAAAAAGCTTCGTGCGACCCACCATAAACCAAAGGCAAGGCCGCGGTGGGCGGAACAATGAGGATACGACGATAACCCGTGCTGGCTGCCACGTTCGTTTGGTCCCGGGAGGCTTGGAATGAATCGACTTCAGCCCATGACCGAAGATCCCCCCCGCGATCAGCCGATTCCACGGGTCGTTGGATCGTTCGGCTGGTCTCGGATATACCTGCCCTAGCGAATAGATGTCAATGCCTCATGTCATCGGACCTCGCCGCGGCTTTGGTGAATCGCCCCCGGCCAGGCCCGATGCCGATGAGTTGCGGACTGGATACTCGATATATACCTTTTTAGCTTGAGAAGTTACGTTTTGTTTTCCCGCGGAGGCGCTGAGAGCGCGGAGAAGAGCCCTGAAATCAACCTCCGCGTCTCCGCGCGGAAGTGAAACTTTTAAGCCTTCACAAGTATATACCCGTTGAGGAGGAGAGCTTTCATTACCAAATGCGGGCATGATGCCCGCGCTCCCGCCGTAGGTCGAATTGCGACCAACGGGACCACCCTGACGATCTTGACGCCGTGGCCGCTCCACACAAGTCAGGGAGCGCCGCGCGCACCCTGACCTACCATTGTGGTGATCCATCATGCCCGCGGCGTGGGGGCATGGAGGGTGTCCTGGGACCTTGTCACCGAGTACCGAGCCTGGTGGAGTTGCGCAAATAATAAAATGCTTGACACGCCGAAAAAGTGCGGTTACACAGTTTAGCCAAGAGCGGGAGTAAAAAGCGGAGCATCTCGTTGGCAGGCAAAATCGTCTCGGGTTCACGGCTAAAGTTCGCGTTTAAAGTTCAGACTTCTAGGTGAGTTCACCATTCGTCAGGGATGAAGGCGGCGTCCGCTCTTCCAACGGCCGCCGTGGCGCAAGGGGCGTCAGGTAAACCAGCGGTTATTTTACGGCGGATATGTTTAAGCAATTTTGTTTGCGGTAACCACAACAAAGGAGGAAGTCATGAGGCGGAAGAGTACGGGGCTTATCGTTATTTTGTGCATGGCCATGGCCATGGCACCGGTGATCAGCGTGGCCGGGCCTCCCGCGCGGTTGATCCCCATGGGCAAGGTGAGTCTGCTCCAGGACGGCGTGGCGACCCAGCAGATCGGTTCCGAGATGCCGTTGCCGGACGGGGTGATGATGCTGTGCAAGGGGCAATGTCTGGTGCGGGCCGATGGGCTTCAGTTGGTGGCTAAGAACGATGCCACCTTCGGGGTGTCCGAGGGGCCCCAAAAATGGGGCGTGACGGTCAATTCCGGCCAGATCGATTTTGCTCTATCGAGCAACTCCAAACTGGTGACCTTCCATACGCCGCACGATGTCATCGATATTCAGGAAGCGGTTTTCGCGGCCAATGACAAGGGGGTGGTGCGCGGCACCATCACGGTGACCGACAAGGACACTCAATTCAATATCGTCGAGGGCACGGCAAAAGTCAGCAGCGAAAACGGTACCAAGGTGCTGAAGGATGGTGCTGAGATCCGGTCCACCCAGGCCAAGATGGGCACGGGCGGTGGAGCAGGGGCCGGACTGCTAGGCGGCGGTGCCGGGACTGGTTTGGCGATCGCGGGGGGCGCGGCGGCTTTGATCATCGGTGGTGCCGTTATTGCCGGCTCTTCGGGCGATGGCAACAATAACGACCAAAGCCCGTCGAATCCGAGCGGACTGCAATAACAGGCGGTGGATTCAGCCTGTTCCAGTGCCTGGATTTGCTGATGGAAGTCAAGGCGGCGGCGCCCAAGGGCGCCGCCGTTTTTTATCTTGTGGCTATCCGGACACCGGTATCGTTCGCATGGAAGTTGAGTCGTTCCACTTTCCCGTTTCCGGCTTCGGCAAGGCTAGACGGCGATGTATTGCCGAAAATGCCAACGGGGAGTTGCCGTTGAACAGCGTTTCATTGTCGGCTGCCAAATCTTGATGAGGAGTAGTGAAGCGATGCTTGCCGCAGTCAAAGGTGCCAAAAGGCTGATCCCGATGCTGATCCTGGTGAGCCTCCTAGCCGCCGCCCATGGGTGTGCGGGCGGAGGGGGACCCACCGCCACCACTCAAGTGGGTGCGCTGCTCGAATCGCAATCCACCAGATCTCGGGAGGTCAGCGAGATGAACGCCAAGTTGTTTTCCAGCGTGAGCACGGCGCCGGAATTCAACGATTACATCATCAGTGAAGGGGACCTGCTGGAAATCACCATCTATGAAGCCGAGGACTTGAAGACCAGCACCCGGGTGAGCGCCCGTGGTTTCGTCACCCTGCCTCTAATCGGCTCGGTCGAACTCAAGGGGCTCAGCACTCGGGAAGCCGAGCAAAAAATCGAGGACCTGTATCGCGCCAACTATATCCATGATCCCCACGCCAATCTCTTTGTCAAGGAACAATACGGCGGCAAGATCACGGTCCTGGGGGCCGTCAAGACCCCCGGGACTTATGACTACCTGACCCGTAGAAAACTGATGGATGTGCTGGCCCTCGCCGGCGGCTTGACTCCGGAAGCCGGGAAGATGGTGCATCTGCGGCGTGCCGCCATGGAACAACCGGAACGTCCGGAAACCTACCTGGTGGACATGGACCAGTTGATCAAGGAAGGGCATGCCGAGCTGAATCTGGAAGTTCAGAAAGGCGACGTGGTGTTTGTCCCCAATGCCGGAGTGGTCTATGTGGATGGGGCGGTAAGAAAACCGGGTTCCTATCCGATCAAGCAAAGCATGTCCGTGCGTGAAGCCATCGTTCAGGCCGGGGGGTTCGGGGAGATTGCTAGTGAAGACCATGTCAAACTGATACGGGATACGGGGGCCGAAAAACGGGAGGTCGTGGAACTGAGCTTGGCGGATAAGACCGCGGACGATCACGATAAACTGGTGGTCCAGGATGGCGATATCATCTTCGTGGAATCCAACCTCACCGAGAAACTGATTTATGGTCTGCGGTTCAACGCCTTGTTCGGGCTGGTGGGGCTTGGCTACCAGCCGCCCTATACCCCCCAGACGCGATAATGCCCGAGCCCACGACCGGATCGGTGCTCGCCGGCCGCTTATGCCCTTGGGTAAAGGCCCCTTCCGCGATCGGCCGGTCGCTTGCTCCCGAACCGAGCGAAAAACCGCCGCCACCCGCCGGATTTGTTGCTGAGTTCGATCGGCTCCGGCGGGTTCAGCGGCCGGCCGGCAATGATCTTGGCTGGATTGTCTCGGACCAGGTCCCAGCCGGCCTCTTCCCCGATGCACGCCGCGGCCACTTGGCGCGCGCGCGACAGCTTCGGGCTCCTCATCTTGAGCCCGTGGCTGTCGGTGGCAATCACCTGGACCAAGCGATGCTCCAAAAGTCTTCGGGAAAGACGCTCCACCGTCTGACCGAATTCGCCGAGCAGACTGGCCGCCGTGATTTGCACTAAAAAACCGTCGCTCACCCATCGGTAAACCAGCTCCGGCTCCTCGATCACCCAAGGATAGCGTTCCGGATGCGCGATTACCGGCACGATTCCGTGAGCGTCCAATTCCAGGAAAAAAGACTGCAGGCCCATGGGCATCACGTGCATCGGCAGTTCGATCAGTGCGTAACGTTTGCCGTCGTTGATCGTCAGCAGGTCACCGCTTCGCAGCAGAGACGGCAGAGAGGGATCCAGCCTGAGTTCGGTCCCGGGATGGAGTTGCAACGGCAGCTTCGATTCGACCAATAGGGTTTGAAGTTGTGCCAGTTTTTCCAGAATGCGCGCCGAGCCGTTTTCGTATTCGCAGGACACCCAGTGGGGAGTACAGACCACGTCGGTGATGCCGTCGTCCACGGCGGCCCTGGCCATTTCCAGGGAATCCCGCCAATCGCGGGCGCCATCGTCCAATCCGGGGAGTATGTGATTGTGCAGGTCGATCATGGTGAATTCCCTTTCCGCTCCATTTGGCGCATTGTTTATAGCATGGCGGCTATCGAATTCTAAGTGAAAAGAGAGCCGGCGGGACCGATGCGGAAAAACCGATAACCGCGATCGGCCGTGAGGGTGGTCGCAAAATGGTTGCGGAATAAGCGTTCCCGACCCGCCGTTCGGCCGGCTCGGGTCGGGTTTGAGGTCCTCGCTGCCTGCGGCGGCTTTCAGGAACACCGCTTGGGAGCCGGCCTGCTAGAAGTTGAATACCTTGGATTCGGCGGCCATTTCGATCAGATGGGGGCCGCCGTCCAGGGCCATGTTTTGGAAAAACCGGGCTTCGTCCAGTTGCCGCGCATTGGCGCAAGGCGTGCATACCCCCACATAGACCTGATTTTCCACCAGATAGGGCAGATAGTCCCGAGGGCAATCGCCGGTCTTGGTCTTGACGCCGAGATCACGCTTGGAATCCGCCCACAACACCCCGCCGTCAATAAAAAAAATCCGGGTCTGATGCCCCTTGGAATGGGCCACCTTGGCCATCTGAAAACAGCGGGTCGCCGCCTCGTTGTCCTCGCGACTCAATACGAACAGAAAACTGGCCATCTCGCTCCTCCTTCATGCACTGAACTCTTGATCGGGGCCTGCCGCCCGCCGGAAACGAATCGATCCTCCTGAACGAGCCCAAAGACATTTGGGTACTTCAATTGTCAGGTGACCTTGATCAGCATGTTGAATGATCGGCCCACTCTTGTCAATCTTCGATCGCAGCCCCGCCCCAGGTGGTTTTGTTGTGCGGCCCGCTCTCCAGGATGAACGGCGGCGCCTCTCGGTTGATCGCCTGGATCGGCAGGAAATCCTCTATCCACGGTCCGCGGTCATGGTTTCCATTGGGTGGATGTTGCCGCTTCCATTCGTTGGAGCAGTGTTTCGGCAAGGTTTTTGAAGTCCTTATACGCCTCTTGGACGGCCTGCGCGTGGCTGCCGATGGCGCCGTCGGCGGAGGTAAGATGAAATATGGGTTTACGCGCTTCCCGCCCCATCGGGATCAAGCTGCGATAGTGTCTCAACGTGGCGAGACATTCCCCATCCCGCGATGGCATCGCGGCGGTAGTGGTATCCTGAAGCACGGTTTCGTGATAAACAGCCGGCATGCGGTTGACCCATTTGTCATGGGGCTTGACCGGAAGGCTGAGTCGCACGCTGTGCTGCTGAACGACATATCCAAGCGGTTTCATGCGCCCTTGGGGAAGCGCAAAATCCGGGGGGTTCCAATTATCCAGTCGTTTTTTCCAGAGCTCGCGCCACGAACGGAGTGTCGGACCCAGGTTTTTCAATCCCTGAAGAGAAAAAAGATCGGCCCCGAGAGGAATGGCAACATAGTCGGAAGCGATCAGGGCCGACCGATTGATGGCCCCAAGGTTGGGACCGACATCCACCAGGATGATATCGGCGCCAACCTTTTTTGCCGCCATTTGTGCGACCTGCCAGAACGCGCTCAGAATCCGAAAGGGGCGATACAAATTGGCGTCTCCCATGCTCGCCGGCCAAGATTCGGACAAGGTGTCCTCGAATGAAGCCAAGGCCACATCCCCGGGAATCAAATAGAGGCCTTGCTTCACTTCTTGGACCTGGGGCTCTACGATATCCCCCACTCGCGCGAGCGGTTCAATGGTCCGATAAATCGTTGTCGGCTTTCTTTCGTTTTCCCACAGGCTCTCAAGCTCGTCTTCATCGAGATAGGCCGCGGTCAAATTGGCCTGAGCGTCCAGATCAACGGCGACAACCGTATGGCCGAGTTCGGAAAACATCCAGGCCAGGTGATACACGAGGGATGTTTTTCCCACACCGCCCTTGTTGTTGAAAAAAGTCAGTACCGGAACGCTCATGGCCGCCTCCCGACCGTGGCCAGCACGGTCATGGGTTCAATTTGAAATTCGATATCGGGATTGCCGTTTTTTTTCATTTCCGCCCTTGCGGTCTGGATACCGATGCCGAATCGCTGTACGAAACCCATGACCCTCATGGCATCCGCAAGATTCGGGTTGCGGTAATCGGTGATGCCGGGGCGGCCGAAGTTTTCCCGGGTGACGGTGCCGAACGGTCCACCCGGATTGATGATTTCGATTCGGTCATCGAACCAATGGACCCGGACCGGCGCGTTGGTGTTTTCGTAAGTGCGATGCATGACCGCATTGCGAATCAACTGCTGAAGGGCCACCCGCGGATAGGGCCTGGTGCGTAATTCTCGATCGGTTGTGGTGATGTCGACCGCACTGCGGTTATGCGCATCGATTTTTTCCTCGATGCGACGCAAAACCTGCCCGAGGGCACCATCGATAGGCGCTTCATCCTGGATCGGATCGGTCATTTCTATTCCGGCGATACGAAGGAACTGGATATAAGCGCCGGGAATCCAATCCCGCGGCGATACGCCCAGAACCAGTACGCCCAGAATCGTCGGCGTAGGATCGTCCACGGAGGCGATCATCCGACAAGAGGCCAGCTTCTCTTCGTAAGATCGGTCATTGGTTGCCAGGATATCGGGGGCCACTGCACTGGGAAGATACTCCTGTTCGAACAGCACGCGACTCAGCGCCGATCGATCGCAATAAGGCAGCGGCTGCGCGTCGAACGGGATGTCTCGATATCGACGCCTTTCGTTCAAGATCCGCTCCTCCTGGGAAGTGACCACAGACCTGCGGGGTCCGATGCGAATCCATATC
>Ga0100398_1001675_pt1 | contig 18873 bp, 11 predicted proteins | sample CryGeymeta201522_FD_81568 | JGI IMG/M metagenome (GOLD analysis project Ga0100398, IMG submission 81568) | Groundwater microbial communities from Crystal Geyser aquifers in Utah, USA - Crystal Geyser metaG 2015-22 | ecosystem: Environmental > Aquatic > Deep subsurface > Groundwater | place: USA...
CGAAAACGTCCCGGAATGTATATCGGCGGCACCGGAGTCGACGGCCTGCATCATCTGGTCTGGGAAGCCGTCGACAACAGCATTGATGAGGTTTTGGGGGGCCATGCGACAACGGTACATGTCAGCATGCTGGAGGACGGCTCCCTTGCAGTCCTTGATGATGGCCGTGGAATTCCCGTTGATATCCACCAACCCACCGGTAAGTCGGCTCTCGAAGTTATCATGACTTACCTCCATTCCGGGGGAAAATTCGACAAAAAAAGCTATAAATTCAGCGGCGGGTTGCATGGCGTCGGCATTTCCGTCGTTAACGCCCTCTCTGAATGGCTGGATGTCACCGTTTGGAGGGATGGAAACACCCATCAGCAGTCCTTCAGACGTGGCGACCCCGTGGGAGAAATGACAGTCACCGCCGGCGCGGATCGGCGAGGCACAAAAGTCCGATTCATGCCTGATTCGCAGATTTTCCCCATCATCGAGTTCAATTTTGAGTTTCTTTCCCGCCGGTTACGAGAGCTTGCCTTCCTCAACCCGGGAGTGAAGATCGTCCTACGGCAGAAAACGACCCAGAAGTGTCATCTCTTCGAGTATTCAGGCGGAATAAAGAGTTTCGTCGAGTATTTGAGTGAAACGAAGACTTCCCTTTTTCGAGAAGTGGTAAATTTCCAGAAAGAAAAAGAGGGGGTTGAGGTAAACGTCGCTCTGTCTTACAACGATGGATATTCCGAGCAATTCTTTTCTTACGTGAACAACATCAGCACGGTCGATGGCGGAACCCATGTGATCGGCTTTCGATCGGCGCTTACAAAGGTCTTCAATGATTATCTTAAAAAAGATCCGGGCCTCCTCGGGAAAGAGCGTGGCAAGGATCACGGCAAGGAAAACAAGGAAATCAAGGTCACGACCGATGATGTCCGGGAAGGCCTCATCGCGGTTCTGTCGATAAAAGTTCCCGAACCGCAATTCGAAGGGCAGACCAAGGGGAAACTTGGGAATCCCGAGGTGCGGGGAATCGTCGACTCGGTTTGCGTCGAGTTTTTTGCGGATTATCTCGAACAAAATCCGATGGTCGCAAAACCTGTCCTGGATAAGATCATGACCTCGATGCACGCGCGTTTGGCCGCCCAGAAAGCCCGTGAGCTCACCCGTCGCAAAACCGCGCTGGAAGGCTCATCGCTTCCCGGAAAACTTGCGGACTGTTCCGAAACTGATCCTAAGAAGTGTGAACTGTTCATCGTCGAAGGGAACTCAGCCGGTGGTTCCGCAAAACAGGGCCGCGACCGGAAAATACAAGCTGTCCTCCCGCTTCGTGGAAAGATTCTCAATGTTGAGAAGACACGCCTTGAGAGGGTCGTAGGAAACGAGATCATCCAGGATCTGGTGGCCGCAGTTGGTACCAACATAGGGAAAGATGATTTCAATATCGCCAAAACCCGGTATCACAAGCTGGTGATCATGACCGATGCCGATGTTGACGGAGCTCACATTCGAACGTTGTTGCTGACCTTCTTCTACCGTTATATGCCCGAAATCATCGGCAACGGCTACCTTTTCATCGCCCAGCCGCCATTGTACAAAATAAAGAAGAACAAGGACGAGCGGTATGCCTATTCCGATGATGAAAAAGACCGAATCGTCGCAACTCTTGGCGGAATGGATCACGTCACCCTTCAGCGCTACAAAGGCCTTGGCGAGATGAACCCCGAGCAACTCTGGGAAACCACCATGAATCCCCAGACCCGCATTTTCAAGAAAGTCCGGTCACTCGATGCGCTCGAAGCTGACCGGATTTTTTCCCTTCTGATGGGCGACAAGGTCGAACCCCGTCGGAACTTTATCTCTCAATACGCCAAAAGCGTCAAAAATCTTGATATCTGAGGCCAACAAACATGGCTAGCGACAAAGACATCACACCTGATCTTCCGGCCCCAGGGGGGCCCACACCTCCACCCGAACTTCCCAACAGAGAGCTTCCCATCGACATCGAGAGCGACATGAAGGAGTCGTATCTTGATTATTCGATGAGCGTCATCGTGGGCCGGGCGCTTCCGGATGTTCGCGATGGTTTGAAGCCGGTTCACCGGAGGATTTTGTATGCCATGTTCGACAACGGTTTTACGAGCAAGCATGCGTATGTAAAGTCTGCCCGAACGGTCGGCGAAGTTCTTGGAAAGTATCATCCGCACGGTGACACCGCGGTCTACGACACCATGGTGCGCATGGCCCAGGATTTCAGCCTGCGTTATCCGCTGATCGATGGTCATGGGAACTTCGGTTCGGTCGATGGTGATCCGGCTGCGGCGATGCGATATACCGAGTCCCGGCTCAGTGCGCTTGCGGAAGAACTCCTCCGCGACCTTGAAATGGAAACCGTCGATTGGATGCCAAACTTCGATGGTTCTCTTGAAGAACCGACTGTTCTTCCGTGCAAATTCCCGAATCTTCTTGTGAATGGTTCTTCCGGAATCGCGGTTGGTATGGCAACCAACATTCCGCCGCACAACCTTTCTGAGATCATCAGCGGGCTTCTCAAACTCATTGATGATCCTGAGATTTCGATCGATGAGCTTATCAAGGAAGTTCCCGGGCCTGACTTCCCCACCGGCGCGATCATCATGGGCCGTGAAGGGGCTGAACTTGCCTACCGTACCGGTCGCGGAAGCGTAGTCATGCGGTCGGTCGTCGATATCGAGGAATTTGCAAAGGGCCGCGAACGGATCGTTATCAACGAGCTTCCCTATCAGGTCAACAAGGCGAAACTCGTGAAAACCATTGCCGATCTGGTACGTGAGAAGAAGATCGACGGAATAACCGATCTGCGTGACGAGTCGAGTCGCGAGGGAATGCGTGTTTGTATCGAGCTCCGCAAAGGGGTCAACACCGAGGTCATTCTGAACCAACTGTATCAGCATACTCCGATGCAGACGAGCTTTGGGATCATTATGCTGGTATTGGTCGACAACCGTCCCCAAGTGCTCGACCTGAAAAGCCTTATGGAGCAATACATCAATCATTGCATGGTGATCATCAGGCGCAGGACGGCCTTCCAGCTTAGGAAAGCCGAGGAAAAAGCTCACATTCTCGAAGGCTTGACCATAGCCCTCGACAATCTCGACGCGGTTATCGCGCTGATAAAAAGCGCGGCGAACCCGGCTGAGGCGAAACAAGGCTTGATGGAAACCTTCACCTTGAGCGAGCGTCAGTCCCAGGCGATCCTCGATATGCGGTTGCAGAGACTGACCGGGCTCGAGCGCGAAAAGATCGTCCAGGAATATCACGAAACATTGGCGTTGATCGAAAAATTGAAAGATATCCTGGCATCGGACGAAAAGATTCGCGAGATTATAAGGGGCGAGCTGAAGGAGATCAAAGATAAATTCGGCGATAAGCGCCGCACCCGCATCAGCGAGTCGGGGGCCGAACGCCTTGAGATAGAAGATCTTACCCAGGAACAGGATATCATCATCACGGTTACGCGAAATGGCTATATCAAGCGTATCGCACCAGACACTTTCCGGCAGATTCGTCGTGGAAGCAAGGGAAGCATGGTTTGTGGTGTCAAGGAAGACGATGTAGTCGAACACATGTTTCTTGGAACGACCCACTCGTATTTACTTGTATTCACATCGACTGGAAAAGCTCATTGGCTCAAGGGATATAAGATACCTGAGGGCGGTCGTCAGGCAAGCGGGCGGGCAATTGTAAATTTGCTGAACCTGGGCGAAAACGAGAAGATCACAGCTTTGTTGCCGGTCAAGAACTTCGACAAGACCCGCCGGATTTTCATGGTTACCCGACGTGGCGTGGCGAAAATGACCGAACTTTCAGCCTTCTCACACCCCACAGGAAAAGGGATCATTGCCATAAACCTCGATGATAACGATGAACTGGTTGGCGTCAAGACTTTATACGGCGGCGAGCAGATTGTCATTGCCACGATGGAGGGTTATGCAATCCGCTTCCCGGAGACCGAAGTCAGGGTAATGGGTCGGGTAGCCCGCGGAGTCAAGGCAGTCTCGTTCCGGACCAAGGAAGATTTCGTGATCGGAATGGAAGTCTTTTCCAAAAAATCAGACATTCCTGAACCGGCCGTCACTCCAGAGCTTCCTCTTGCCGAGGGTGATGCGGCGCCGGCTTCTTCATCCGAAACTGTCATCGAACTCGAACCCCTCGAAGCTCTTGCCGAAGAACCCGAGGAAGAACCCGAGGAAGAACCCGAGGAAGACCCTGGAGAAGAAGGGGAACCCCCGGCTGAATATGTGGCCTTCAACGGAAGGCTGCTGACAGTCACTGCCAAGGGTTTCGGCAAGCAGACCGATGTTAACGCTTACCGGGTGACACATCGTGGTGGCAGGGGCGTCAGAAATCTTCTGGTTCGCGAGAGAACAGGCAAGGTTCTTTCGATCAAACGGATGTTCGATGGCGATGAACTGATGATCGTCACGAAAGCCGGAAAAGTTGTTCGTTTTAATGCCGATACAATAAGAGCCACCGGTCGTGCGTCGTCTGGGGTGAAGCTCATTACCCTCGATGAAACCGATTGCCTGATCTCGGTTGCCAGAATTCCCGCAAATGAGGAGAAGACAGACTGATGTCCACCGCCCGCCCCCCCACCCTGGATGGAGTCCAACCGAAGAAGAAGCGGGTGCGGTTTTCGGCCGAAGTGATGTTTATCGTCTCGGTCATCTTCAGTGTGGCGTTGTCGGTAATATATTTATCGAGGTATTCGAATGTCCGTAATCTTCTTCAAAAAGAAGAGGAGCTCACCCGTCGGATCCATGATGTCGAGCGGGAAAACCGGCGTTTGAAAGAAAATCTGGATGTTCTTTCCACCCCGGAAGGGATCGAACGTCTGGCTCGTGAGAGGCTTGGCCTGGTGAAACCGGAAGAGGTCGTGGTCTTTCCGATTCCTGCATCAGCCCCGGATCCTCAGGTTGCTTCGCATCAAACGATGGGAACCAGGGATTAGGGAAAAGGTATGTATCATCTCAATAAGTCGGGGGAAGAGTAAAGGCAGACCGGAGGGCGCAAAGCGCCCGACCGCCGGGGATGAGCCTCGCGAATTCACTTCGCGAGGCGAAGGGGGGCGCGTGCCCCCTTTTTTGAGAAGTTACAAAGGTATCTGCTCAAAAAGAAGGGGCATTAGCTGATTCTCAACATAAAGCAGGATTCCTCACATTCGTTCGGAATGACAAACGATGCTGTCATTTCGACCGAAGGGAGAAATCTCTTGCGCCAGGAATCATTGAGTTTCCCCGGATTATTGAGCAGATACGGGAAAAGCCTGGCGAAAACAAAAGCTGAACGCATAATGAGAAGTTGTGGTCGCGTGCAAAAATCAGGTGACAAAATCTGACGCTTGGCTTGATTTTCCCTTGTACCTGTGATATCCTCACAAAACTTCGGGGAGGAATGGCCGAGCGGTCGATGGCGCCGGTCTTGAAAACCGGAAACCGAAAGGTTCGTAGGTTCGAATCCTACTTCCTCCGACCAGAATGGGGAGAGGTGGCCGAGTTGGCTTAAGGCAACGGTTTGCTAAACCGTCGTAGGGCCATAAGCTCTACCGGGGGTTCGAATCCCCCCTTCTCCGCCCTGGCGTATGCGCCTGTAGCTCAGCTGGATAGAGCACCAGATTGCGAATCTGGCGGTCAGAGGTTCGAATCCTCCCAGGCGCGCTGATCGAGGAGAGATGGCTGAGTTGGTCGAAAGCGCTCGACTCGAAATCGAGTAGGCGCGTTGATAGCGTGCCTCGAGAGTTCGAATCTCTCTCTCTCCGGTTGATTTTGTTTTTTTCTCCCTGGCTTTTGGAAAGGTGGCTGAGTTGGTCTAAGGCACACGCCTGGAGAGCGTGAGTGGGGGAAACTCCACCGCGGGTTCGAATCCCGCCCTTTCCGATGTCGTGCTAGGCGGAGGGCTCGGGGTCCTCTATCAACCGCAAATCCCCGTTATGGCGGGCTGAATTCCTATCAGAGGGCTTGGTTGGTGATCACAGCCTTTTCTTGAAGCGTCGAAGGATGGGTTCCACACGGCGGAAGTCCGTGAACCCCGCCAGGTCCGGAAGGAAGCAACGGTAAACGTAAGCTTCCGGGTGATGTGGAGGTGCCTGTCCCGAGTGGATGGTTAAGGATATGGGTCATTGGCTCGAGTTCGAGGGTGGGTGCACGATCTTTTTTTAGGGTTCAGCGGAAAAACAGGTTCCGCCAGCGCGAATTTTCTTTGAAAACATCTCTTCGCAGCCGTGGCATCAGCTCGATCGCCATGGATGCCTGTTCCGCCGGATCGGCATGAACCACCGGGCGCCAGTCTTCCCTGATTTTTCCCAGAAATTCGGAAACGCGTTCCGAAAGCCTGGGGAATTTGTCTCCAAGAATCTCATTCACTGCCATAAGCGGCTTGACGGCAGAATTCTCCAACCAAAGCGTGAAAGATGCGGGATTTTCAGATGTAAAAAGGTTTGATTCGAGGCTCATTGTCCAAGAGGAGATCATGTTTCCGCTTTCGGCCAGTTCTGCTGGGTTCACGAGAAGATAGAGGGGAAGGAGCGTGCTATCGCCGTCATCGTTGTCTGGAGACTGATCTACCAGATGACGAATCCCGTAACCCATCGTTCGCATTGCTGCGAGCCAGCTTTCAGATGAAATATGAGCGAACATCGGCGGTGGGTTGCTGCCATGCTCGAGATAGAAATCCACCCAGGCGTTCAGAAGCCGATTGGCAAGTTTGTCAGCATCCGGATGGCCGAGTTTTCTGGATACGGCCGCTTCCTGTACCTTGGCCGCAAGATCGCGACAATGGTCGTAAAACTGAAGCGGGACGAATGATTCGAGATTACAGGCAGAAGCAGGGTATAGAAACAAAAAAACCAGAACCAGCATGAAAAAGACGGTTGCAGCCCGACAGCCTCGGAATAAATCCGGACACCGGCTTTCCTGAAGTTGCGAAGAATGGCTACTGGCATGCAAGCAGCCCCATTCGCGGTTCGATACCTCCCCGCGAACGGGGCTGCTTGGTATCTGCTCAAAAAGACGGGGCATTAGCCGATTCTCAGCATAAAGCGAGATTTCTCACATTCGTTTGGAATGGCAAACGATGCTGTCATTTCGGCCGAAGGGAGAAATCTCTTGTATCATCTCAATAATCCGGGGGAGGCATGAGGGCGCACCGGATTATTGAGATGATACGTTATTTCCTCCTACCTACCGGCGTTCTTCCCGACTCTCGAGGACGCGGGTTTCGAACGAGCTGTCAATGACCTTCACCGGAATAACGAGAGATCGCGTATTCCCTTCAGCATCGGCTGCCAAGCACCGGATATTGATCTGGTATTCGCTCGGTTTTGTTTGGATAGGATCGACTTTCATCGGGGTATCCGCGCTAAAACGGGCTTGAGGTTCAGGATTGCTGACTGTTCCAGGATGGTTGGAATTTTCCTGGTTGTTAGTGCTCTCAAGATAACGGCTGGCAAGTGGAACCGCCGGCGCAGCTCCGGTGATGAGGCTTTGACCGAACTTGTCGCTAATCTTGAATTCGGCGGATGAGAAGTTCAGGTAATCGACGTTGTCCCAGAAACTGAAGTTGGCGAGGATACGGGTCGACCGCCGGACCACGGGAAGAAGGGCCAAAACATCCGCTGTCATTTCGGGGTTGGTTTCATCGAGGGTAACGGTTCCTGAGGCTGAACCAATACCCTTGGCGGTTCCAGTAATGAGAACTGTTAAAGAACCGATTGTCTTGTTCTCGCTAAGTTGGTAGGCCGCAACGCTCAGTTGGCATTTTCCCAACTGGCCGTCGGTCTTTGGATTGCAAACGAGGTCTCGATCTGCTTCCTGGAGTATGATTTCCCAACGCCGGTTATCGGCTTGCGACACAATAATGCATCTCAGGCTGGGTGGGTCGTTGTCATAGCGTTGGAGCCCGACTTTCGATGTGGAGATGCTCATCGGGAATTCATCCGCTGGGGCTGTGGCATAGAAATGGTGAGGAGTAGCCAGGTTCAACGGAATGCTGGCTCCGTAGCCATCCTTCAACTCCGCATCGACGGCGAAGTCGATCTTTCCAACCCAATTTTTGAAATCACCGTCGTCAGGATTGAAGGCATTCAAATCGGCGATCTGCGCGGTATAGGAGGCGCTTACCAGCCAATCATTCTCGTAAAACGAATTGAGAAGAGGCATCGGCCCTGGATCACCGGTCCGCGTAGAGGCCACGTAAGCCTCTTTCATCTCAGTTCTGTGACGCTTGTATTTCGGAAATTGGTACCAGATCTGAAGTGGTGTGCCAGATTCCGGCGGGAAAACCGCGTTCGGGTTATTGTCCGACAAACCTGCAGTGATCGTGACCGTTTCGACCGGATCACTGGTCGACTGAATGATTGGGTTCGGAGAGGTGCTTATGGAAGCGACACCGACTTCGAAGTCTCTGGCTCTGATGTTCCATGAGTCTCCGTTGTCGAAGAGGGCGTTGTCCAGATCCCAGGAAACCGGGTTCAGTGGATCATCAGTCCCTTTGACGGTGGTCACGATCCCGTTTGGGAGGGGGTCGGGAATAATGCTTCGATACTGGAACTGGGTTGCACCCGGGCCAGTTTTGTACTCGAACCATGTGACTCTTGGATAGACCAGTTCCAGGCGAACGCGATATTGGCCTGGATCGATCGGGGTCTTGATCGGGGCAAGGTCGGTCTTGTTGATATTGACCTTGATGCGGAACTTCCTCCCGCCAAGATCTTCAATATCGCTTCCCGAGGCGGTGGAACAATCCCCCACGCCGTAGGGAACCCCCGGCCCATCTAGCGGGAAGGCTGCGCCGTCGTAGGTAGGATAGATGTATAGCCTCCATTTGAAGGCGGCAAGATCTTTCGGGCTGAGCGACCCTTCAACCATCGTCCCATGTTTAGCGAGTTCGGCCGTGTCGTATTCCTTCACGAAACCAGGGTTGAATGCCTGAATCGGAAGGTTCGGCCCTCCGTAATTATAGACATGCTCTGAATCGCCGTAATCCCAGACGCCCACGCCGTTGAATGTCTTGAAATCGGCATCGGATGCATTGCGGTTCGCATCCCTGACGAACTGAGCTTCAAAGCTGAACGACAATGCGGTTGGCGACGCGTTTTCGGGAAGGTCGTAGGTGTCCCCGCCTCCGCTGATGGAGGAGACGTCTTGTAATCCGGTTTTGTAGATATGAACGTTGGTGACGTATTTGTCGGGATTAATTGCAGGGGCTGATTCCACTGCGTAAAGAACCTTCTGTGTTGTTTCGAAAACCCCGGCCCCGAGAGGGTAAGTGGTCGCAACAAGCTTAAGATCTGAAGGTCTGGGGTTGTCGAGATCGGCGAGTTTCGAGTAATCGAAATAGTTGTATTTGAACTTGGCGTAAACAGCGTAGTTACCCGGCTGAGGGAATTTGAAGAAGAAGGTCTGGTTGTCTCCTCCTGCGTTGGGGCTGCCACCATCTCCGACGAGGAAATGCTTTAGAACCTTTCCACTCGCAGGGTCAGTTGAATCAAGAAGATCGACGAACCAGTAGATCTGAGTTTTCAACGTCTCGCTTTCGAACATGCTTGAAGGGAACCCGCCGGCCACACTGTTGCTATCCTCATCGTAGTTTTCATACGGCGGAATCATGTTTACGGTGGTTATCCCCAGACCGGGAATGTTGCCGACGCCCCGGAAGTGCTGTCGCTCTCCGTTCGCGCCGAATGGCTTGTATCCTTCGAGTTTGAAGGTGACAACGTCATTCTCGAAAATTGGAACGCTGTTATTCGTCCGCTTTCCGGCCAATCCGGGGTCATCGCGGCAAACCGAGTAGGTACAATCAGTTGGGCCGTGATACATCGTGGGTCTGGCGGCGATGTTTACCACCGCGAACTCAGCTTTGACGCTGGCAACCCTTCCCACCACATTCTCGGAATGATACCAATCGTTGGCCCAACTGAACAACGCGCCGCCGTCATACCGAAGTTTGCGGCTGATCTTGTCGTAACCTGCTTCGACCTTTCCGCGCTCTTCGACCGATGAGAGGTTGTATCCGCCACCGGCATTGGCAGTATATTTCCGGGCGACCTTATATATCTTCTGACGGAAGTAGAGATCGAGATAATCGCCTGCCTGCGTCGGATCCGAGATCGGGACATCGCCGGTGCCGATCCCGGGGCGCATCCAGGAACCGTTTCCGAGAAATTCGGAATGGCCGGTAATATCGGAGCTCGGCCATTGGGCGGCCAGTACCGGGCCCTTTGGCATTCCTGCCGGATCAGGCCAGATCGGATCGTTGGGGCAATCGAGTTCGGTGAAGAGAACGTAAAGGTTTCCTTCCCCGTCGACTCCGATTGCATCAACGGAACCGTCGAACAAACCGACGTCTTCCGCATTTGGGTTGAGGCTGTCGAGATAATCGAGGCGGTAGATGTGCCCCTTCTTGAAAAGCTTGCCATTGGGAGTGCTGATATCCTGGCCGAAGTATTCAAACCCAACGCCACCCAGACCCCACCACGAATCCTGCATCACGAACTTCTCGGCAACCGAACCGAAAAGGTAATCAGGCGCTGAAACGACGGGAATGGCCGCCGGGTCGAAATTTGAGGAAACGCCCATTCGGCTGATATCCTTCAACTTTGCGTAGCCCAGAGTGGTGAGGAGATAATCCTGATTACGGATATTGGTTGCGCTCAGGTCGAGATTGTAGGTCGTCCCGCCGCTGACGACTCGCAGGGCGGCATCATTTTCTCCGTAAGGTCCCATGTCATTGCCGTAAGGGTTGAAGCCATACCGGCGGCCCGTGGTGGAAGTAAACACCTGAACGACTGATTCAACTTTACCGACGGCTTGAGGGTTCATCGGGCCGCCAGGAATGCAACCGTCACCGCAGGTCTTGCCGTATTCTTCTTTGATATCCAGATCAGTTGCGGACAGAACCTTTGCCGCATCAAGCCCGGGCTTGTTCGAGTATGGGGGGCCGTCAGGCGGGATAACGACGTCTTTGTAGGAATATAGATCCAGGGAGCGGTCGCGGGTCCAGTAGACGCGCTTCACCACGGCGGAAATATACCATGCATCCCAGTAAGGGCTCATCATCGGCACATACATGGAACCGCTCAATCGGCGGAACCCATCGGCCACATCGTCGTGCTTGAGCCTGAAGTCATACTGCGTGACCTCAGGGCGGCCGTCTTTGCCGTCGAGAAGGCCATTATATGCAGCCTCGGGGGCAGATGGGGGAATATTTTTCGTGGGGTAGGCGAACCATGAAATTCCGCCCCATTTGTTGGGGAGAATGACCTTGTAAGGGTCGGTAAGATGTTTTATCCCAGCCGAACTGCCCCCGGGGCCGTTCCAGAGGGGGATTCCCTTGTGGGATGCCGGGTTGATCGGGTTGAACTGGTATTGATAGGGGTTCCCGCTGGCGTCAACAAAACTGCCTTTGGTATAAGCAGCATGTGTGTGTGGCCAGCCGCTTGGGTAGTGGGGAGAGGCAGGATAGGGGCCGTAATCCCAGAAATCGCCGTCGTAGTTGGTGGTCCCGTGATCGTACTGTCGATTGGGCATTGGCCCGGTGATGTCGCGGGAAATCTGGGTCGAGTTGAACGGCTGGCCGATCAGCTTGATGAATGCAGGGGAATCCGGCTCGAAAGCGCTCTTAGGCAACCAGCCCTGCTTGTCGACCAATGTATAATCACCGCTGATGCTGGGGCTGATGAACAGATAGAGCCTGTTCTCCTGGTCAACCGCCAACCCGTTCACCGTCGTCGCAACGGAGAACTGCAGGTCGAAAATGCGCTTCCCCAGAGCTATCGGGCCGAATGGATCGCTGTAGGAGTTCAGGCGGTAGACTCCGTCCATTTTGGCCGGGATCTCCTTGGGAAGCAAAATATATGCTACGCCGTTGGTAGGCGCCGGATCCAAGGCCAGGAGGTCTTGTCCAAGGCAGCACAGGAACAGCACCACCAGCCAGATCGCTCGCTCATTCCATACTCGCCATGTTCGTTTCATATAAAACCTCCTCGAATCTGCCTTGCCCTCTTCCACGGTCATTCTACCCGAATTTTGCAAGTAAGTTGGATTTTTAAACGCACTTCAGCAACACTTGCAAAATTAAGATCTCTCGGGTATCAGTAAACTTGGCTGTCAATCAATAATTTCTGGCCTCATACTCAAGAAATTTTTGGATTACCTGTGAATGAATGGAATCGACCTTGTACTTCTGGTAGACAAAATCAACCACGGCCGGGGTCATGTTTACGCCGCCCTTGATAAACATTTTGTCCAGCCTCGGATCGTAGCAGTTGCGGTAAGCCCACCTCTGAGCCCCTGTCCAGTAGCGCAGGCCCATGAACATCGGCGGCCGGCCTTCTTTCCCATGTTTGTAGAGAATGTCGTCGGGGGTTCCTTCAAGAGTCATTCCGAAAAATTGAGCCATCGTATTTTCGGGGGAAATAGACTTCCCCTGGGCTGATCGATCGAGGCTGAAAGAACTGTTGAAAACAAAAGAAACCTTGTAATGCTCAGCAACCGCGTCAATGGCTTGGTAGACATCATCGAGCATGAGTTTGAAAGCTTTCTGGGTCTCTTCCATGTTCGTCAGATGCAAAACCTCATTTTCTTGTTTCATTTCTTCAAGGTTGTAATCAACAAGCTTCAACTCTTCCTGGAGGTCGGATCGGCGCTTCCAATATTTCCGGTCGATGATTCCCTTTTTTCTATTATATTCATTGAGGAGGGGGGTACGGGCGGTGGGAGGGAGAGCATTCAAGCGAGCCTGGAGATCGGCGATCCCTCTCAGGTCTTCCTGAAAACTTTTGTCGAGGTCATCGATCCCCTTGTTGGCCGTCTGCTTACGCTTCAAAAGTTGCTCTCTCTTTGATTCAAGCTCCTGCCGGGCTTGGTCGCGGTTTTTTGGAGCCCCATCGCCGAGGGCGGAAAGATCGAATCTGCCTTCCTTGACGCTCATCTTGGCCATGAGCGGATGGAAAGCCAGCGTTTCGGCAACGTCCACATACCCGAAAACCTGAGGAGTTTGGGCGGACAATACCGAAACGATCGTGCCGAAGCCCAACAACACCGAAACCAAAAGGCGTGAGATGCGCATTACTTTCTCCTGTTGAAGATCGATCGTTTCATAATGAAGAGTCGAACTCATAACATCACAAAATTGAACGCGTTTTTGAATAACCAATATCTAAGGGGTAGCCACGACCGCTGCCACATTTGGAACAACAGTCAGTCGGTCCAAACGAGTGGTTTTTCCGCGTGGGTAGAGGCATCCTATCTCGACGGTAACGGGAGTCCCGGTGGCCGTGGCGCTTTGGATACCGACATCCACGTGATCCACGTCGGTCACAAGTTCCTTGGATTCAACCAGGGTGGCGGACGGCGGAGGGATCGCCGGGCGGGAGAGGCCACTGATATACCCGCTTGAAGGATCCGACAGGGGGATGGTCTCCTGGAAACGGTGATAAAGAAATTGACCACCTTTTGAGAGCGAATAAACATGGTAAGTCAGAAATGCAGAGACTTCGGACTCGAATCCACGTTTTTCGGGAAAGGATTCGGTGAACCAAAGGATTTTGGTCGCCATGGATGTCTTGCTCTCAACGGCGAGACAATCGACCGCTTTGAGGCTTCCCGCCTGATTCACGTGCAGACAGAAATCGGGTCGCGTGTTTTCAGCGATCTTCCCCGGATAGACCAGGGTCGAAGGATAAGAAGATTTCTGAACTCGGTCTGACACGTGTCGCGTGGTGTTGCGCAATGCGGTAGCAGTCTTCTGAAGCCAAAAAGCGGCGCTGCTTGCGGACTGCCCACTGGAAAAAAGAGAGAACATCCCTGCCAGGAAGAGCGAAAGAATTCCGGTGGCGACTATGACCTCGGTGAGTGTGAAAGCACGTCTTGCGGTCATGGAGCGCGATCCCTGGAAATCCGGACTGTTCTGGTCAATTCCTGGGTGAACATTTCCGGTTCGGAGATGCTTGAATTAGTGAACGGCGATGTCGCTGTGGCGACGACCGTAAGCTTAACAACCACCTGATTGGTGACGGAATTGAGATCTTCGCTTTCGGCGATATTCTGCGCCAGCACCTCGACTGCGGTCAATTGGTAGCCAGCCACATAGGGAAACTTCATTCGGTCATGGATTTCGGTTGGAAGAGGGTTCATGGACAATGGCAGGTTAACATCTTGTTTTGAGGTAATATCGGTGCGAAAACACTCCAACCACGAGCTTGGGTTTGTCAATGCACCGGAAAGGCTGGTGGAGAGAGCGGCAGGAGAAATGAACCCGGTGGAATTAGGTGAAGCGTCTCCCATGAAAATACAAAATTTGGGGCCCGGATTGGTGAAGGTGTCGATGGGTTGATCGAAATTGAATAACGGGTTTCGCCCCTGAGCGAAACAAGCGGCATCGAACAGCCCTTTATGGAAATATTTGGCCTTCAGAAGTGCGTGCTCCATGCCTGCGCGAGCTGCAAATGTGGCTTGCAACTGGCTGAAACTGGTTCGGTTCTGGTGGAAATTCTGGGAGTTGCTTTTAATAACGAATGTCGCCAGAAGCCCCATGATTGCGGCGAAAACAAGAACGAGCGGCACTGCCATTCCACGGGTGGAAAGGGCTGTCTGCGATCCGGGTAGTTTCGTCACCGGCGCCCTTCGCAATGACAAAGCGCCGCCAGTTAATGCACTCCCGCGACTCGCGTTTGAACGCATCTCAGTCGTCCTTCTTCGAAAGGTTGGCTTTGGCGGTAAAGATTTCAAGGAATCTTTCCCGGGTCGGGGGCGTCTTCCAGCGGATGCGCAGCAGAAACCTTTTCATCAGGCAATACATTTCCGATGCGTTTGTTCCAGGAGAAACTCCAAGCCCGCGTGCGTTGACTTTGACGCTGCTCACTGCGTAATCATAAGGCCGCAAATTTCCGGCAGGAACATATTCATCCCCCGTGTACCAAGTCGATTTGTCGGATGCCGACGCATTCTCGAAATCCGGCCGCGGAAGATAGTTGAAGGTTACCTCAGTGTCAGGGTCTGGGGTGTCGCTATCGACTCCTTCGATCGGGAAAACCAGAAGCTTCACCGAATAATTCGTCCCGCGCCCATCGACGAGGGTTCCGCGGCCGAGCAGGTCTGCCGTGTTCCCGAGGAGGGCCACAAAGGATGCCACCTTAAAGGTGCCTGAATCTTTGAAGCTTGAAACATGATCTTCACTGTTCGTGCCATCAAGATCGCTGACAGACCCGGGCTCCAGGTGGACGCACTCGAACGGGACGTTGTCCAGGAGATTTTCGAGAATGGTTCGCGCGGCTGTCTGGGCGAAAATATAGGAGTTGGTGACATCAGTATCAGTTGCCCCGGTTCCGATGACTCCGACGATTGGAATGAAAGCGAAAGCCAGGATCATCATGGCCGCCATGATTTCCAATAAGGTCACCCCATCTCGGAAAGGATTTCCGGGGGGGGAACAATGCAATATTCCAGTAATGGGCGAAATTACCGGGCACATTTTACATTCGACCTGAATTTGTATCTGCTCAAAAAGAAGGGGCATCAGCTGATTCTCAAGTAACTTCTCAATAATTCGGGGTAACAAATAGACGCGGGCATCTTGCCGCGTGGTTCTCAAGCGGCTGGAAGCCGCTTCTACTTTTTTTCTTCCCATCTTTTTGAGATGTTACATTCTCAACATAAAACGAGATTCCTCACATTCGTTCGGAATGACAAACGATGGGTGGTGGGGAATCCTGAGTGATAGGTTCATGCCATTGCGAGCGAAGCGAAGCAATTCCGCTGAACCAGATTGCTTCGTCGGCGCTGCCTCCTCGCAATGACAAACTCCATCAGTCATCGATTCGCCATTACCAAACGATGCTGTCATTTCGACCGAAGGGTGAAATCTTTTGCGCCAGGAATCATTGAGTTTCTCCGAATTGTTGAGCAGACACCTGAATTTGGCAACCGGAAATTCAAAGTCGTTTACTTGCAAAATTTATTTTCGACAACGGGCTTCTTCATTCAATACCAATCCCCATTTAAACTATAACACACCCCGTTTTCGAAGGCAATTCGAACTATCGATTTACAGTCTGCCCATTTCATTCATCGAGCTTGAAAATGTTGATTTCCATGGCTTTCCCTTTGACCTTGACCGATGGAATGGGGGAAACTTTTGGCAGTTTCCCGGGCAAGGAGTAGCTGGCAATAACGGCGCCACCCGGCATTTCAGCGGCGATGTCCGCGAGTCGGGAAGCCAGGTTGACCCTGTCCCCGATGACGGTATACTCGAGGCGCAATTCAGGGGTTCCAAGAATTCCTGCGAGAACCTGGCCGGCAACGATTCCCACGCCGAGGCTTCCGGCAAAAGGCACTTCAGAGGTTTTCCGGGCAAGCCGCATCTGCTGAGCGGCTCGAAGCGCTGCTGCCCCGGCCCGGGCCAGATCACCATCGGGCGAAGCATGGAAAACCGCAAGAATCTTATCGCCGATGAATTTGTCGATTTCCCCCCCTTGATCCCTGATTAAGCGTGACATGGTTTTAAGATGTTCGTTGAGATCTTTGATAACGGTCGTCGGATCGGAGCTTTCGAGAACCTTCTTGAAGCCTGACAACTGCGCGAACATAACCACCGCGTTGCGTGCTTGCCCTTCGAGAACAGCTTGGTCGAGGGAAAGTCTTCCGGCAATGTCCCGGACCGAATCGGAAACGAATCTTCCGATCAGGCGGCCTTCCTGGGCTTCGAGAGCCATCTTGTTGAACGCTAGTGCCAGGGTTGAAAACTCGCCCGACCAGAATCGGGATCAGAGTGGCCAGGAAAGCGACGGTCAATTGTCCGCGAAGGTGGAAAAATGTTTTCCTTTTCCCTGATGACTTGTTGGAAACCCAGATCATGCCAGCCAGAATCCAACCTGAGAGGAATATCCAAGGGACTTTTGACACTCTGGAAAAAAGGTCTGAATAGACGAATTCCTTTGCAAGTAACAACCTGACGCGCTTGTTCAGCAGTGAAAAAGAGTCGCCGGTAAAGATAACCCACCGGCCGGATTTCGAAATTCCGCTTATCGGTCTGACGATCGATGAATGGAGTGCTCCGCCTTGCAAAAATTCCGGCGAAGCGTAAGAGGTTCCTTGGAGGCGTTCCTCTTGGAGAAACGCCATCTTGAAGCCTGCGGAAGCCATATCTGCGGCCACGAGAGTGCCAGCCGCCCCAAACCAGGCAGAAGGTGGGTCAAATTGAAAGGAGGAAAACTTCCATTTTGATGTTTCAGGGTCGAAATTTTCTTCGGCCTGATGGGCTTTCTCAAATAGTTGCTGCCGGATCTCCTGCTCTTCGTGTTCCTGCGCGGTTCCTATTAGAAGCTGTGTTGTCCCAAAAACAATCAAGAAAGTGAGGCACCAGAACAGGATCGGATACGCTGCACCGATGCCCGATGAACTTTGGGTTCCAATGCGGGAAGCTCTGTCGGAAATTGTCGGTTTGATTTGGCGGGAAGCGTCTTTCAAGGAGATTGCGAAATCTTTATTCTCGAATGCTTTCCGGTCCGAATACGAATTCGTTGGCGTGGGCGCGGGCGCGGGGGTTATCGTGGGGATGGGCGTGGGTTCCGCCGCCTCACCGATTTTGCCTTCGAATTCCCAAACATCGGTTTCACCTTGTACGGGGAGAAACCGTGCCGATTGTGGAAGGATCCCTCTGACGTGCTCAGAGACAACAATTCGACTCGCGTGCCCCTTTTTTGAAAGGTTTTCAAGTTGAGCAGCTTTGGTAGCGGGCCCACCGATGACGGTGAAATCGAGGCGGATTTCCTCGTCGCCAACGGCTCCAGCCAGGACAGTTCCTGAATCTATGCCGATCCCGATGTTATATGGAAACAGTGCCTTTCCCTGTCGTATTCTCAGCAGGGCTTTATGAGAGTCCATCATTTCTTTGGCCGCTTCGAAGGCCCGGAGTTCTGGCATTGTTTCGGTCGATGGGTAAAAGACCGCAATGACGGCATCGCCGATGAAGCGGTCTATGACGCCGCCGTGCGCCTGGATGGCCGTTGTCATGGCCTTCAGGTGATCGTTCAGGGCGGAAAAGACCTCGCGTGGAGGGTTGCTCTCAGAGATGGTGGTAAAGTTCCTGATATCCGAGGCCAGGACTGCCACGTCTCTTTTGCGGCCTACCATCGATTTTTCCAAATCAGCACCGGTCACCACTTCGAGAACCTGTGGGGCTACGAATCGGGTAAGGAGACGGCGCTCCCGCAGATTTACGGTCATTCCATCGAGGATCCGGCCTGCGTTTCCAATCTCGTCGCTTCGGGCTTCGGCGACCTCCACATCGAGGTTCCCTTGCGCGATGAGATCGAGCCCGTGGCTCATCTGTACCAGCGGGATAGCCAACCATCTCGATATGGCCGCGGCGGTCCCGGCTACGAGCAGAATTGATGCGACCAGGAGAAAAACCATGATCCGGGCTTCCCATCTGGCTTTCTGTTTTACCCGATCGAGGGGGGCCCAGGCCACGAAGATGAATCCTGCTACTCGCTGACTGGGAAAGACCTGCAGGAGAGTCGGGACCCCATCGACGGCTCCTTCGAAAAGGTATTTTGTACCGCCGAACTGCGTTGCGCGGATACGTATACTTTTCGGGAGGTTGTCCGGGGAAACAGTTTCAAATCTCTGATTGGAATTCTGGAGAACACCGATCCCAAAGGGGATCTCTTTCCCGGCTGAGCGATCCGCGATTTCCTGAAGATTCTGTTTGAAAAAGATTTTGTATGCATCTGCCCGTGAGTAACAAATCGTGTTAAATGCACCTCAGGCCGACAAGCGGGAAACTGTCATTGCGAGGCGCTTTGCGCCGAAGCAATCTCGAAATGGGGGAGATTGCTTCGCTTCGCTCGCAATGACA
>Ga0100398_1001682_pt1 | contig 18807 bp, 16 predicted proteins | sample CryGeymeta201522_FD_81568 | JGI IMG/M metagenome (GOLD analysis project Ga0100398, IMG submission 81568) | Groundwater microbial communities from Crystal Geyser aquifers in Utah, USA - Crystal Geyser metaG 2015-22 | ecosystem: Environmental > Aquatic > Deep subsurface > Groundwater | place: USA...
ATGATGGTGATGGAAAACTGGCGGTAAATGACCCCGGTCGAACCGGGAAAAAACGCCATCGGGCCGAACACCGCCGAGAGTACCAGACCGATGCCGATCAGCGCGCTGGTGATCTGATCCATGGACTTGGCGGTGGCTTCGCGCGGTGACAGGCCCTCCTCGCCCATGATCCGTTCGACGTTTTCCACCACCACGATGGCGTCGTCCACCAGCAGGCCGATCGCCAGAACCATGGCGAACATGGTCAGCATGTTGATGGAAAACCCGAACGCTCCCAGCACCGCGAAGGTCCCCAACAGCACCACCGGCACCGCGATGGTCGGGATCAGGGTGGCCCGGATATTGCCCATGAACAGCCACATGACCAGAAACACCAGCAGGATCGCCTCGAACAGGGTCTTCACCACTTCATCAACGGCCACGCGGATAAATGGGGTGGTGTCGTAGGGATAAACCACCTTCACGCCCGGAGGAAAATAGCGGATCATCTCCGCCAACCTCTGCTTGATCCGATCGGCGGTGTCCAGCGCGTTGGCCCCGGGTGCCTGGCGGATCGCCATGGCGGCGGCCGGTTTGCCGTTAAAATAGGCCTGAACGTCGTAGGCCTCGGTCCCCAGCTCCGAGCGCCCCACATCCTTGATCCGCACAATGGAACCGTCCGCGTTGGTGCGAATGGGGATGGCGGCGAACTCGTCCGGGGTCTTGAGCAGGTTCTGGACGATGATGGAAACGTTCAGGCGCTGGCCTTTCACCGCCGGCGCACCGCCGAACTGGCCGGCGGAAACCTCGACGTTGTAAACCTTGAGCGCCTGCATCACGTCTTCAACGGTCAGGTGGTAATCGGTCAACTTATCGGGGTTCAGCCAGATGCGCATGGCATACTGCGAACCGAAATTCTGCACTTCGCCGACCCCGGGCACCCGCGCCAGCACTTTTTCCAGGTTGGACTGGGAATAGTCACGCAGGTCGTTGCCGTCCATGCTCTCGTCTTCGGAGATCAGACCGACGATGATCAGGTAATTGCGGGTGGATTTGCTGACCATCACCCCTGCGCGTTGGACCACTTCCGGCAGACTGGCCATGGCCAGCTGGAGCTTGTTCTGGACCTTGGCCCAGGCCAGGTCCGGATTGGTGCCCGGCTTGAAGGTGAGTTCCACCCGCGAGGCGCCGGCCGAATCGCTGGTGGCCGACATGTAGATCATCTCGTCGAAGCCGGTCATCTTCTGTTCGATGATCTGGGTCACGCTGTTTTCCACCGTTTCCGCCGAAGCACCGGGATAGAATGAATCGATGGAGATGGATGGCGGGGCGATGGGCGGATACTGAGAGATGGGCAGGTTGTAGATGGCCAGGCCGCCCAGCACCATCAGGATGATGGCAATGACCCAGGCGAAAACCGGCCGATCGAGAAAGAACTTGGACAACATCGCGAGTCTCCTTCAGTTGGATCCGCCGGTCGGCGCCGATGCCTTCCCGGGTTCCCCGCCGTCTTGCCGAGCAACATCCCCAGGCACGGCCTTCACCGCCACCCCGGGACGCACTTTTTGCAAACCCTCCACAATCACCCGGTCCCCGGCGGCGAGCCCCGTCGTCACCAGCCACTGGTCGCCGATAGCCTGATCGAGGGTGAGCATCCTGCGCTGGGCCTTGGCTTCGGCGTCCACGATCAGGGCAAAGGGATTGCCCTTGGGATCCCTCGACACCGCCTGCTGCGGAACCAGAATGGCCTGCTCTCTTACCCCTTCCTTCACCACCGCCCGGACGAACATGCCGGGCAAGAGAAGGCCTTCCGGATTGGGAAAGACCAACCGCAGGACCACCGATCCAGTGCTCGGATCCACCGTGACATCTCGAAACTGAAAGGTGCCATCCAGAGGATAGACGATGCCATCCTCCAAAATGAGTCGGACCCGCTTCTGCCGCGTTCCGTTTTGATCCAGCAGACCGCCCTCCAGGTGTCGCCGCAGGCGCAGCAGTTCGGTGGTGGACTGGGTCACATCCACGTAAATGGGATCCAATTGTTGAATGGTGGCCAGCGACGTGGGCTGAAACGCCGTCACCAGGGCGCCGTCGGTCACGCTGGACCGGCCGATCCGCCCGGAAATGGGCGCGGTGACCCGGGTGTAGCCCAAATTGATGCGGGCCGCCGCAACCGCCGTTTTCCAATACTCAATCTCGGCCCGCACCTGGTCCACCGTGGCTGTGGCGTCGTCGTAATCCTGCCGGCTGACCGCCCGGTCAACGAGCAATTCCCGGTAGCGTTCGGCCCTCGATCGGACCGCCGGCAGGCTGGCCTCCGCCTTACCCAGCGAAGCCTTGGCGGAATCATGCGCCACCTGAAAGGGAGCGGGATCGATCTGGTAGAGCATCTGGTCGGCTTTGACCTCGGAGCCCTCCTGGAACCGGCGCTTCTGGATGATGCCGTTGACCTGCGGCCGAACTTCCGCCACCAGAAAAGCCGTCGTGCGGCCCGGCAACTCGGTGGTCAGCTCGACCCGCCGCGGCTCCATCACCACCGTGACCACCTCCGGCACCGGAGGGGGCCCGGCCTGCTGTCCGTGCCCCAGGTCGCAGCCCGCGAGCAAGAAAAGGCCCACCATCGCCAGCAACACCAAGGTCCCGTTGCCTGGTTCATCATCGTTGCGGTTCAATCGCATCGGAAATCTCCTCGAGCCTGGGGATGCCTGGTCGCCGTGCTCCAAGCCGAATCACGCATTCACCAGTCCCTTGAAAAAAATATCTAGGATGGCATCCGGGTCTTCCGGATAAGGATGGCGCTCAGGCGCGTCCAGCCACAGAAGATGAAAGGCATTGACGGCGCTGTCAAGAGCGACGGCCAGATGATAGGGCTCGGCGATGTCCCGGAACCGGTGCCGCTCGATTCCACTTGCAAAGACCGCGGCCAGCCGGTCCAGGAGTGCGTCGTATCGCTTCCCCACCTCCTCATCCATGCCGGCCTTGATGGTGAAGCTCACCCCCCGGCTCTCGGCCAGATACAGACGAATGAAGGGAAGATGAGCACGAAACAATTGGCCTTTGGTCTGGACGTAACGGCGCAACTGCTCGACCTCATCCCGAGAATCCGCAAGCGCCCTCACGATGGCATCGTCGAACTGGTCGCAATGCTCCAGGACTAGGGCCTTGTAAAGTTCCTCCTTGTTTTGGAAGAACTTGTACAGGGTCCCAACGGCGTACTCGGCCCGCTCGGCGATCTGATGCATGGAGACATTGTGGAATCCCTTGTCGGCAAAAAGATCGAGAGCGGCCGCAAGGATTTCCTGCCGCTGCCGTCGTTTCTCCCGTTCCCGTCGCGGGAGCTGATTGATGTCCATCGCTTCCCCTCCCCCAAAAAGAGTGCCGTCCTGAATGAAGCATCATCTAATAGAACATATCGTCATCTTTTGCAACCTTCAGTTCATCGCTCGGCCGGCCCTGGATTCGTTCCGGAACCGCCGGCCTGCTCGCCGCCGACCGGCCGCGCGCTATTTCCCTTGCAAGAAAGCCGGCTCACGCAACAGTGCAAAGCTGCGGAAAACTCCGGTTGGTGAAGGTCCATAAAGCGTTGCACCACCACTGTCGAATATCCAGCGGTGGTTGCCCAAGCTACCTGACGATCTTGGCGTGGGCGAGCATCTTCCACCGTAGGTCAGGTTGCGACCAACGGGAGCTACCTGACGATCTTGGTGCGGTGGCTTCTCCACGGAGGTCGGGGAGCGCTGCGCGCACCCTGACCTATACCGGTTTAGGATCGGATGTTTCATTTTCAAAAGCGGGCAAGATGCCCGCGCTCCCGGGAAAGAGCGCACACGAAATGAAACTTTTTACCCTTAACCAGTATACAATCGGGGCTACAATCGGGGCTTGATCATCGTTTGGGCCATTTCAAAGGCCCTCTCCTTCCACCAAGGACACGAAGAGCACGAAGGAATTGAATGGCTTTGGAATAAGGGGGTTTTCTCGGTGCCTTCGTGGTGAGAGCTGTTGGCACTGGCCGAAGCGATGATCATGACCTCCGGTGGCGATGATCATCGCTTCGGCCACTTTGTGGGAATGATTCACCACGGAGAGCACGGAGGTCACGGAGAAGACTTCGAAAAGAAAGGGTTTTCTCAGTGTTCTCCGTGAACTCCGTGGTTGATCTTTATTCAAATTGGCCGAAACGATGATAAAGGCCGGCGTTCGGACTGCTCAATCCGTGACGGAATGAATACCGATTCTTGGGCGCCGGCGGTGGCGCTGTCAGTTCAGTGCCTTGAGTTCCTGGCACGCGGGCTGACGGCAATGCAGGCAGCGGTGGAGGGTTTCCTTATGCCGTTGTTCCTCGGCGATCAAGTCGTTCAATTGCTGCAAGGTGGCCGCATCGGTCACGAAGTCCCGGATCATTTCCATGAACAAAATGGTGTCGTTTTCGAATTCGATCGCGGCTTTCAGGATCTTCCATTCCGAAGTGAAGTGGGCGGGATCCAGCTCTTTCAGGGAAAAGGTCTGATCACCCACCACGTTTTGCAGCATCGAACCGCCGATATCCTCGGCCCAGTGGAATTTTCCGCTTCCCTCGGACGCCTCCCGAAGTTCCCGAAACATCTGCTGATGGCGCACTTCCTCCTCGGCCAGGCAGAGCAGCACCGAAGCCAGGGATTGATCGGAAATCCGGGCGATCGCCTGGCGGTAGAACCGTTCACCGTTTTCTTCGATGCGAATGGCCATGCTCAGGATTTCTTGAATCGAAAACATTATCACGTCCTCCCTCGGCTGGTTGCCGCCGATATTGGCTCCCGCCGCACCCATAAGTGGACGCGCAAGCGATCGCGCCGTGATCGTTCACCCGTCGCGGTGCGCAACGTCTCTCCGGGCGCTCACCGTCCGGAGGTCTTTGCGGCTTTGGGCGAGGCGGCTTGTTCATGTGCTCCGAAGGCATGGCCATTCAGGTGAACGCTTAGGTCTCATACATCTGGGTGCTTACCAACGTCAAGCCGGATAACCAGGGGGCCAAGGTCGAGGTCATCAAAGCCATGGGAATTCATACCGGTTGTGGATAAGATCTTTCATTATCAATAGGCGGGCAAGATGCCCGCGCTCCCAGGAAGGAGCCCACACGGAATGAAGGTTTTTTACCTGAACAAGCATGGATGAAATGCGTTGTTTTTCCCAACGGAACAGAAGCACCCTGGGAGGCGCGGGGATCAAGTTGACCCCCCGATCGATAGCTGCTAAAGCTGGGGCCGGCAACGACCATGGGAAAGCGTGATGGGTCGAGGGATGACTCCTTGACCGTCGCCGATCCAGAGGTATCCAAAGGGAGGCGAACATGGCTGAGATCATGGAATGGGTAAAAAACCGGGACCCCGAGCAGCGGGAATTCCACCAGGCGGTGGGCGAGGTGTTGCTGTCGGTGCAGCCGGTGCTGGAACAAAACCCCCAGTATCGTCACCTCAAGGTCATGGAACGCTTGGTGGAACCGGAGCGGGTGATCCTGTTCCGGGTGCCCTGGGTGGACGATCGGGGCAACGTTCAGATCAATCGTGGCTTCCGCATTCAGATGAACAGCGCGATCGGGCCCTACAAAGGCGGGCTGCGCTTCCATCCGTCCGTCAATCTCAGCATCCTCAAGTTTCTAGCCTTCGAACAGGTGTTCAAAAACGCGCTCACCACCCTGCCCATGGGCGGCGGCAAGGGTGGTTCGGACTTCGATCCCAAGGGCAAATCGGACCAGGAAATGATGCGCTTCTGTCACAACTTCATGCTCGAATTGTTTCGCCATATCGGGCCCCACTGTGATGTCCCGGCCGGTGATATCGGCGTGGGCGGTCGTGAGATCGGTTTCCTCTTCGGCATGTACAAGAAGCTGCGCAATGAATTCACCGGAGTGCTCACCGGAAAAAGCCTCAATTGGGGCGGCAGCCTGATTCGACCGGAAGCGACCGGTTACGGCTGCGTCTATTTCGCCTCGGAAATGCTGGCGACCCGCGGGCAAACCCTGGAAGGCAAGGTGTGTCTGGTGTCAGGTTCCGGCAATGTGGCCCAGTATACGGTGGAAAAGATCCTGGACCTGGGCGGCAAGGTGGTGACGCTTTCGGATTCGTCCGGCACCATCTACGATGAAGCCGGAATCGATCGCGCCAAACTGGCTTTTGTCAAGGAATTGAAGAACGTTCGTCGAGGCCGCATGAAGGACTATGCGGATCGTTATCCGGATGCGGTCCATACCCCAGCCGATCCCACCCGCGATCACAACCCGCTGTGGACCCACCGGGCGGATTGCGCCTTCCCGTCGGCCACGCAAAACGAGATCAACGCCGTCGACGCCGGTAATCTGGTGAGCAACGGAGTGGTGCTGGTGGCGGAAGGCGCCAACATGCCGACCACCCCCGAAGGGATCGATGTTTTTCTCGACAGCGGCATCCTCTATGGCCCCAGCAAGGCGGTCAACGCCGGCGGAGTGGCGGTATCCGGCCTGGAAATGACCCAAAACAGCATGCGCCTCAATTGGACCCGCGAGGAAGTGGACGGGCGCCTGCGAACGATCATGAAAAGCATCCACCGGGCCTGCCTGGATGCCGCCGAACGTTATGGGAAGCCGGGCAATTACATGATCGGCGCCAACATTTCCGGCTTCGTCAAGGTGGCCGAGGCCATGGTGGATCAGGGCATCGTCTGAGTTATCACGGTCGGTATCGGTATCGCTATCGCCCAGCGGGAATCCGGTCATCCAAGGGGCGCTGGGCCGGATGGCCGTCCATCGATTGCGGGAGTGGCGCCAATGACGGTGGCCATCTAGGGGTTGGCGGATCGCCCCGCGCCGATCCGCCGCTCCCGCGCCCCAGTTCCGCGCCCCTCCGATTCCCATTCAAACATAGTTCTCGTAACGCGGCTCGAACATCAGCGACTGGATGAACTCTCTCAGATCGCGCGGCTTCGGCCGGGTGGCGAGGCCGCGTTGATAGGCCACTTCCGCCACGGCGACGGCGATTTCCAGGGACCCTTGCCGGACCTTGGCAAGCGGCGGGTAGACCCGACCCGCTTCCAGGTCGGCCGGTGCCACCATCCGAGCCAGGATGCCGGCCGCCACCAGAAACATTTCGTCGGTTACGCGCCGGGACCAGCAGGCGATGCAGCCCAGACCGACTCCGGGGAAGATGTAGACGTTGTTGCCCTGCGCCGGGCTCACCGTGGCGCCATGGATGGTGACCGGATCGAACGGGCTGCCGCTGGCGAAGATGGCCCGACCGTCCGTGCAGTGATAGGCCTGCTCCGCCGTGCATTCGGTTTTGGCCGTCGGGTTCGACAGGGAAAAGACGATCGGGCGATGGTTGATCCGAGCCATGGCCTCGAGCACCGGTCGGGTGAACATCTGGGGTTTACCGGAAACACCGATGATCGCCGTGGGCCGGAGGGATTCCACGGAACTGAGCAAATCCGGGCAGAATTCATGGTCGTGCGCGAACAACTGCTTGTGTCCCCCGAGATCGGTCCGGCTGCTCACCACCAGACCCTTGGAATCCACGTACCAGCAGCGCGACCGGGCCTGTTCCAGCGACAGCCCCTCGGCCATCATCGCCGAAACCATCAGATTGCCGGCGCCGATTCCGGCTTCGCCGGCGCCCAGAAAGAGCAATTTCTGGTCTTTGAGTCGGCTTTCGGTGATCCTCATGGCCGAGTAGATGCCCGCCAGGGTCACCGCCGCGGTCCCCTGGATATCGTCGTTGAAGCACAGAATTTCGTCGCGGTATTTGTGCAGCAGGCGGAAGGCGTTGCTGTTGGAAAAGTCTTCGAATTGGATCAGGCAGCAGGGGAATACCCGCTGCACCGCCACCACGAATTCTTCCAGCAGGCTGTCGTAGGCTTCCCCGCGCAGCCGCCGCCGGCGCAGACCGATGTAAAGCGGGTCGTTCAGAAGCTGCTCATTTTCCGTGCCGACATCGATGGTCACCGGCAGGCTGAGCGCCGGATGAATCCCGGCGCAAGCGGAGTACAGGGCCAGTTTACCGGTGGGAATTCCCATGCCGTCGGCGCCCAGATCGCCCAACCCGAGGATCCGTTCGCCGTCGGTCACCACAATGATCCGGATCTTCTTTTGCGGCCAGTTGCGGAGGATATCGACGATCCGCCCGCGATCGTCGGCGGTGATGAAAATGCCATGGGGGCGCCGGAAGATGTGGCCGTATTCCTGGCAGGCCTGGCCAACCGTCGGCGTGTAGATGATGGGCATCAATTCTTCGATGTTGTCCACCAGGACCCGGTAGAACAGGGTCTTGTTGCGGTCCTGAAGACTGGTGAGGAAGATGTATTTTTCCAGGTCGTTCGGCTTCTTGCGCAGATTTTCCAGCACCCGGGCCACCTGTTCTTCCATGCTGTGCACCCGCGGCGGCAGCAGGCCGCTCAGACCCAGAGCTTCCCGTTCCTGGGCCGTGAAGGCGCTGCCCTTGTTGAGATTCGGATTGCGCAGCAGGTCGGCACCGCAGGGCAGGCGGTCACGGCGCGTTTGACTCTTCAGCCGATTCGCCGTATCGGCGAAGGTGCTTTTCCGAAACAGGGCATTGACGTTGATGTGCCCCAGAAAGGCTGACAGCGCTTCGTTTTCCACCAGGTCCTGATCGAAGCGGATGATCATGTCGTTGTCGTCATAGCTGATCTTGTACATGGCTTCCTGCCTTTCCCATCGAACCGGTTACGGGAACTCCGTGGGATGCTCCCTGGCCCGGCGGTTGGTATACTGGTTAAGGATCGGATGTTTCATTACCAAAAGCGGGCAAGATGCCCGCGCTCCCGGGAAAGAGCGCACATGAAATGAAACTTTTTGCCCTTAACCGGAAGAGTAATAAAAAAACCCCGCGGCGATTTCGACCTGATTTATCGAGTCGCCAGTTTTGCTGGGTCAAAGTTGGTTCATGGCCACGGCTTCTCCGTGGCCTGGGCCGAGTGTAGCACATCCAGCAGGTTGAAGCACGGATGGTCCCGCACGTGGCGGTGGGATAGACCTGATGATCCGGGGCCGGCTGTGCTATAAGGGCTGGGGCAACGATCGAGGCGGGAACCCGAGGTGGCGTAAGTGAAGGCCTGACATGAAGCGAATCCGCATCCTTATCACCCAAACCCTGGCGGGACCGCTGCTGATGCTGGCCTCGGCGCTGCTTTTCACCGGCTTGAATCTCATCATCAAGCTGCTGGGAGCGCACTTTCGGGTGTGGGACATCGGTGTCTATCGGTTCCTCGGCGGGATGGCGATGATCCTGGTGATCGTCGGGCCGCGCCGGAACCCGTTTCGAAGCGCCCAGGTCCCTTTGCTGGTGCTGCGCGGCTTGACCGGTTCCATCGCGTTTCTGGCCCTGATCCTGGCCATTCGGATGCTGCCGGTTTCCACCGCGCTGATTTATTTCTATACCTATCCCGCCTTCGCCGCGATTTTTGCGCCCCTGATCTACCGGGAACAGGTGACCCGAAGCGGGATCATCAGCATCGCCCTGGTGTTTGTGGGGACCCTGATCCTGTTTGATTTCACCCTCGGCGGCGGCTGGCTCGGTCAGACCCTGGCGGTCACCGGCGGTCTGTTCGCCGGGCTCACCGTGGTGCTGATCCGAGAACTTAGGGCGAGCAACGATTCGGCCATCATCTATCTGTATTTTTGCGCCATGGGGCTGATCTTCTGCCTGCCGGGTTTCCTCACGGCGCCGGTGATTCCTTCCGGGCGGCAGGATTGGTTCTTGTGCATCGGGCTGGTGGCCACTTCGCTCACCGCCCAATTGCTAATGAATCAGGGGTTTGGCTATTGTCGGAGTTGGGAAGGCGGGTTGTTCATGAGCACCGAGGTGCTGTTCACCGCCCTGGTCGGGATCACCTTTCTGGGCGACCCCATGACCTGGCGGTTGGTGGTGGGCGGCAGCCTGATTCTCGGCAGCGTGATCGCGCTCAACCTGATGGAAGCCTTCCAGGTGAGGCGCGCCATGGCCGCCCTGAAGCTTGGCCAATCGCCGAAAACACCGGTCGGTAAGGTAGCGGGCTGACGGCGGCGGGGCCGCGCCAACGAAAACCCCAACCGGGATCGACCGGCTGGTCGCCCCGGTTGGGTTACCTGCCACCAGCATCCGCCCGCTCACACCACTGCATTGGGAAACCGATGAGCGCGCGGGTTCGGTCGTGCCTCGCTCAGGCCCCGGCTTTCTCCAGATAAACCAGGATGTCCTTCACCGTTCGGATGTTTTCCGCGTCTTCGTCGGAAATCTCCATATCAAAAGCTTCTTCCAGGGCCATCACCAGTTCCACCACATCCAGCGAATCAGCGCCCAGGTCGTCCACCACATTGGCTTCCGGGGTCACCGCTTCCTTTTCAACGCCCAGTTGATTGACGATGATTCCAACCACCTTGTCTAACAATTCAGCCTTGGCCATCTATTTTCCTCCTTGTTGAGTAGCAGTTGCCTTCACTTCATCGCGCACAAAGCCGTAGAACAGGACCTGCCGAACCGTGGGCAGTTCCTCCAGAAGCGAATAGGCGCAATCGTTGGCCAACCACCTCTGGATGACTCCGTGCATGAACCCCATGACCCCATAAAATACCGTTTGGAAATTCACGTCCTTCACGATGTTGCCGACCCTTGCTTCGGAAATCTTGCGCTTGAGCAACGGCACCCGGCGCATCAGTTTTTCGATGTAAAGGTCCTGCACCCGGTGCCGGAAATCCAGCTGTTCCTGCACCATGACCCGGTAGAAGCGCTGATTCTGATCGAAGAACTCGAAATAGAGCCGCATGTATTTGCTGATCAGCGTCAGCACGTCATCGTGCCCGTCCAGGATTCGTTCCGCCTTGGTTTCCAGTTCCTGCAGCCGAACGTTGACCACCTCGTTGAACAGGGCTTCCTTGTTCTTGAAATAGCGGTACAGGGTGCCCTTACCGACCCCGGCGAGGTCGGCGATGTCATCCACCGTAGCCAGGTGGAAGCCTTTTTCGGAAAAGACTTCGAGGCTGGCCTCGAGGATTCGGTCCCGAGTGGTTGGGCCGCAGCCGGCTTTGGCATCATCCGCCGGGGTCTGGCTGTCGAATAGACGGTCCATGATGAGCGGGTAGAATTCCTCGGGCGGAATGCCTTTCTTCGCCGCCGCCGCTTGAAACGGCAGGATCAACCGAGATATCGGCCAATGCTCCCCCCACGGCTGATTCTTCAGTTCCTTGCCGAATTCGGTGAAGCACTCGGCCAGGTCTTCCAGGATCACGGCGCGGTCGGATTCCCTGGCGATCCGATGATGCAAGAGCGCGGTCAGGGCCAGCACGTCCTTATCGGGGTCGCGAGCGAGCTTGCGCAGCAGCAATTGGACTGCCTGTTGTTTATCCGGCATCGATCGAGACCCTCCAGATTGGTTTGCCGGTGCCTATGACGGACCGGTCCGTCATGGGCAGAAAAGAAAGACCTGTCAAGTCAAATATCGGACGCCGGCGGGCCCGCGTCGTGGGGGCGCAATCGATTTCGCCCCGAGGGCGGGTGGCCCCGGGTCAGGTGCCCGGTCGATACAGCGGTTTGGGCGATTGGCCGCGGTTGCTTGCCCAGGCTCGACGGATCACTTCCTGGGTGCCGGCGGTCATCGGATAGCTGTCGAGATCAGCCAGGGGCACGAAGGCACCGGCCAGGGCATCGCTCGAAGCTTGCGGCTGCTCCGTGTCCGACCGACAGCGGCAAACAAAATCGAGCAGTACGTAGTGGTACTCGACCCGCCCATCATCGGTTCGAATCACCCGGTCGAGCGCCGCCGCCAGGTCCAGCACCTGGACCTGGATTCCGGATTCCTCCAGGACCTCCCGCTCAATCGCCTGGTCCAGCCGTTCGCCCAGTTCCACCAGTCCTCCGGGCAACGACCAGAGGCCGTAGCCCGGTTCCCGGCCGCGTTGAACCAGCAGCACGCGCTGGTCTCGAAACACCAGGGCACCCACTCCCACCAGAGGATGCCGCGGAAAGCGTCGATTCACTGAAACGGCCGGCGGAACCCGTAATCGAGCCATGGCGTGTCTCCTTCGCATATACTTGTGAAGGCTTAAAAGTTTCATTTCCGCGCGGAGACGCAGAGACGCGGAGGTTGATTTCAGGGCTCTTCTCCGCGCGCTCAGCGCCTCTGCGGGAACACAAAACGTAACTTCTCAAGTAAACAGGTATAAAATCTTGGGCACGGTTCAGAAAACCCTGGTTTTGGGTAACCGTTGCCCCCGTCATTCCCGCTAGAATCATGCGGAAATGACGATCCGGTGTTACCCTCAATTGAACCATGCCGAATCTTGCGTCAACCGGATTGCGACCACTCGAGACCAATCCTTCACTCGGCGCCCATCATCATCTCCAATCCCATGGCATCCTTCGTGCCATTCGTGGCGGAAAAGAACGCGTAAGCGACGCCTTGGTGTTAACGATTGGCAAGGGTTCCGCTATGCTATAAAGTGCTGCCGATGGTGCGCGGCACTACGCCGGGCTTCGGCCTGGGCCGGATTCGACCGGGCCCGCGGGGCCCTGCAACGATTCGTTGAGACCGGCCCGGCGCTCACGCTCACGGTGTGGCTTCGGGCGCTTTACACAATACCCAATTGTGGGAGCGGGAGGAAAGAGTGGCAACACGCAAAGTCCGCATTTTGATGGCGCGCTTCGGCGCCGGCTACGAGCAGGCACTGCCGAAACTCACCAGGGCCTTCAGCGAGGCCGGCTTCGAAGTGATCTATCTGGATCTGGACGACCCCGAGGCGATCGTGACCGCGGCGCTTCAGGAATCGGTGGACCACATCGGCATCACCGCGCTCCCCGGCGCTCGCGTCGAACAGTTCGCCGACGTCCTCGAACGCCTCCAGCGCCACGGGATCGAAGAGGTGGCGATCACGGCCGGGGGATTCATGGATCCGGACTCGGTTGAGCGCATCAAGGAACTGGGAGTGCGCCAGTTCTTTCCACGGGAAACCACCTACGATCAGTTGATTCAATGGGCGCGAGCTAATATCCGGTCGCTCGCGGCTTGAACCGGAGCGCCCTTTTCCGCCTGTCGGCGAGGAGTTTTCCAAATGTCTGAAACCAATTGGCCCTACCCCTTTCCGGCGCCACCGGACCAACTGGTCCAGTACGTGGGCGGCGGCGATTTCCTGGCCATCGGTCGGAGCCTCCGTGATGAAGTGATTCGGGCCGGTCTGCGGCCCGATCATTCGATTCTGGATGTGGGCTGCGGCGTCGGCCGCCTGGCCGTGCCGCTCACCGATTACCTCTCACCAGTCGGTCGGTTCCGTGGTTTCGATGTGCACCAACCCTCCATCGACTGGTGCGCCACCCAGCTGACCCCGCGGTTTCCCAACTTCCAGTTCAGCGCCCATGATATCCGCCATCCCCATTACAACCCCGGGGGAGCCATCGCTCCGACCCGCTTTCAGTATCCCTACCCCGATCAGAGTTTTGATTTCGTCAGCCCGTGGAGCGTCTTCACCCACCTGCAACTGCCCGAGGTGCGTCATTTCCGCGCTGAAATCCGCCGCGTTCTGGTCGCCGGCGGGCGACTCCTGGTGAGCTGCTTTCTCCTCACCGAAGAGCGCGAAGCCAGTGCCCGGAAAAGCGACTTCTATCGCGGTATGACCACCGTGGCTCCAGGAATCAAGGCACTGGACCCCCAGGTCCCGGAAAAAGCCCTGGCTTACGCCGAACCGCTGTTCCTGCGGGAACTGACCGCGGCGGGTTTCCGCCTGGAGGAAAAACAGTACGGCACCTGGTGCGGGACCGATCGGCACACCTTTCTGGGTTATCAGGACAAGCTGATCTTGCGCCCGCGGCCATGAGCCTCGACGGTTGCCCGCGGCGAATGTTTCATTGTATATCTGGTCAGTATGTTTTAGCGTGCTTATGTTCACCGTAACGTTCATGCGGAGCCTGCCTGGTGCGGCTCCGAATCTGAAGCGGCCGGAACGAAGGGAGTCGATCGATGTGGGAATATACGGATAAAGTCAAGGATTACTTTCTCCAGCCGAAAAACGCAGGGGAAGTGGAACATCCGGATGGCGAGGCGGTGGTGGGTTCCATGGCCTGTGGCGATGCCTTGAAGCTGACCTTCAGGGTGGGGGAAGGCGGCAAGATCGTCGAGGCCAAGTTCAAGACCTTCGGTTGCGCCAGCGCCATTGCGTCGGCTTCGGTACTGACCGAGATGATGATCGGCAAAACCATTGAAGAAGCCAAGACGATCACCAATCAGGACATTGCCGATTCTCTCGGGGGTCTACCCAAGGAAAAGATGCACTGTTCGGTGATGGGTCGCCAAGCCTTGGAAAAGGCGATCGGTGCTTATGAGGGCAAGCCGCCGCTGGAGCAGGAAGGCGAGATCGTCTGTGAATGCTTCGGGGTGACCGATCGGGAGATCGAACGGGCGATCCGGGAAAACGGCCTCAAAACCATTGAAGAGGTGACCGATTTCACCAAGGCCGGCGGCGGTTGTCAGAGCTGTCACGAGACCATTGCCGATATCATCGCCCGGGTGCGGGCGGAAGCGCGGCCGGTGGCCAGGCCGCGGATGACCAACCTGGAAAAGATCCGGCGGATCGAGGAAACCCTGGAGCGGGAAATTCGACCCTCGCTGATCCAGGACGGCGGCGATATCGATCTGATCGATGTGGTGGGCAACCGGGTGCTGGTGGCGACACGCGGGGCCTGTGCCAGTTGCCGGGCGTCGCAGCAGACGCTGAAGAATTTCGTGGAAATCAAGCTGCGCGAGCTGGTAATGCCGGAACTGGTGGTCGAGGAGGTGGTGCAATGATGCCGATTTATCTGGACAACAACGCCACCACCAGGGTCGCTCCGGAAGTGATCGAGGCGATGCTGCCTTTTCTTCACGAGCACTACGGCAATCCGTCCAGCATGCACAGCTTTGGCGGCAACGTGGCCCGGCACCTGCGCGCGGCTCGTGCCGGCATTGCCGCCCTGCTGGGGGCTCAGCCGGAGGAAATCCTGTTCACCAGCTGCGGTACCGAAAGCGACAACGCGGCCATTCGTTCGGCCTTGGAAACCCAGCCGGACAAGCGCCACATCGTCACCAGTCGGGTCGAGCATCCGGCGGTCAAGGCGCTGGCGGCGAATCTCAAGAAGCACGGCTACCGGGTGACCGAGATTCCGGTGGATAAATTCGGTCGGCTCGATCTGGACCGCTACGAAGCCAGTCTCACTCCGGATACGGCCATCGTCAGTCTGATGTGGGCGAACAATGAAACCGGGGTGGTTTTCCCGATCGAGCGGGCGGCGGCCCTGGCCAAGGCCCAGGGGATCTTGTTTCACACCGACGCGGTGCAGGCGGTGGGGAAAGTCCCCATCGATTTGAGCCGCGGTGCCGTAGACATGCTTTCGTTGTCCGGCCACAAGCTGCATGCTCCCAAGGGCATCGGCGTCTTGTACGTGCGCAAGGGCACCCGGTTCGCGCCGTTTCTGATCGGCGGTCATCAGGAACTGGGCCGGCGCGGCGGGACCGAGAACGTTCCCGGGATCATCGCCCTGGGCAAGGCCAGCGAACTGGCGGCAGCCAAGATGAGCGACGAAAATGAACGGGTCAAGCGGCTCCGCGACCGGCTCGAACGCGGCTTGCTGGAACAGATCCCGAATGCTCAGATCAACGGCGACGTTGACAGCCGGCTGCCCAACACCAGCAACATCAGCTTCGAATCGGTGGAAGGCGAAGCCATATTGCTGCGGCTGAACGAGTACGGCATTTGCGCTTCATCGGGTTCCGCCTGTACTTCCGGTTCCCTGCAGCCGTCCCATGTGCTCCGGGCCATGGGCGTGCCCTTCACCATGGCGCATGGTTCCATCCGGTTCAGCCTGAGCGTGTACAACAGCGATCAGGACATTGACCTGGTGTTGGAAAAGATGCCGTCGGTGATCGAAAACCTCCGCGCTCTGTCGCCCTTCTGGACGACGGACGGAGCGGCCTGCTCCGGCACCTATTCGGTTCAGTAACCGGTGCGGAAGGCTCCGCGGCCGGAGGTTTAGCCCCTTGAGCGGCCACCCCGAAAGGGGGCGGCCGCGGCACCGGGGGCGGAAAGGAACAGGGGTTCAAATGGCCGAGCGATCATCGCAGAATCATTGTCGGGAAGAACTGGCGCGGGCACGCGGCACGCGGGAACAAATCCCGGAGGTGGTGCGGCGTCTGGTGGCTTCCTGCGAAGGCGCGGCCTGCTTCGATCATGTGGGACCGGAACCGATCCCATCGCGGTCGGCGGTGATCGATATCGTTCACCGCAGCCGCCGGATCCTTTATCCGGGCTACTTCATTCAGGATCGCCTCGACGGGATCAATCTGCAGTACTATCTGGGTCAGGAAGTGACGGCCCTCTACGAGGTGCTGGCCGAACAGATCGCGCTCGCCTATCGTCACGACTGCGTGCGCCTGGAGCTTTCCTGCGTTCGCTGCGAGGAACAGGGGCAGCAGACCGCGGTGGCGTTCATCGACAGCCTGCCGGAACTGCGCGGGCAACTGGCCGCCGATGTCCGTGCCGCCCTGGAAGGGGACCCGGCGGCCGCCAGTTACGACGAGATCATCTTCAGCTATCCCGGCCTCTATGCCATCACCGTTTACCGCATCGCTCACCGTCTGGTGCATCTGGGAGTGCCCCTGCTGCCGCGGATCATGAGTGAACACGCCCACAGCCATACCGGGATCGATATCCATCCGGGAGCGCACGTCGGACACAGCTTTTTCATCGATCACGGCACCGGGGTGGTGATCGGCCAGACCACGGACATCGGCGATCGCGTGCGCATTTACCAGGGGGTGACCCTGGGCGCCTTGTCGCTGCCGAAGGATGCGGTGGAAAGCCTGCGCACCCAAAAACGCCATCCGACCATCGAAGACGACGTGATCATCTATTCGGGGGCTACCATTCTGGGTGGTGAAACCGTGATCGGAGCGCGTTCGGTGATCGGCGGCAACGTCTGGATCACCGAATCGGTGCCGGCCGACACCAAGGTGTTCTTGAAGCGGCCGGAACTGGTCTATCGCGGGCCTCGGACCAGTTGAGCCGGCGGCCGCGGGAAGCCCTGCGGCTTGGAGCGGCAACAACGGCTGTGATCGGTGGCGGATGCCACCAGGGGAGGACGTCATGGAAGCTCTGGTTCGGGATGTGACCTTTACCGTCGGTCACACCCCCATGGTGACCCTCAACCGGATCGGTGCCGGACTACCGGCCGCGATCGCGGTCAAGCTGGAATTTCGCAACCCGCTGGGGAGCGTCAAGGATCGGATCGGTCTCGCCATGATCGAGGCGGCCGAAGCCGACGGCCTGATCGACCGTGACACCTTGATCGTGGAACCCACCAGCGGCAACACCGGGATCGGTCTGGCTTACGTGTGTGCGGTGAAAGGTTATCGGCTGGCTCTCACCATGCCGGAAACCATGAGCATGGAACGGCGCAAACTGCTCCGCCATCTGGGCGCGGAATTGGTGCTCACGCCCGGCGATCGGGGCATGACGGGAGCGATTGCCGGGGCTCGCGAACTGCTGGCGGCGACCCCCAAGGCGTTCATGCCGGATCAATTCAGCAACCCGGCCAACCCGGCCGTTCACCGGCGGACCACGGCGGAAGAAATCTGGCGCGGCTGTCAGGGGCGGGTGGACATCCTGGTGGCGGGGGTGGGCACCGGTGGCACCATCACCGGGGTCGGCGAAGTGCTGAAGGCGCGCAAACCTTCGGTTCAGGTGGTGGCGGTGGAACCCGCGGCTTCTCCGGTGCTGGCCGGTGGCAAGCCGGGCCCGCACAAGATCCAGGGGATCGGTGCCGGGTTCGTACCCGAGGTCCTCAATGTGCGGATCATCGACGAAGTGGTGGCCGTGGAAAACGAAGAAAGTTTCGAAACGGCCCGCGATCTGGCTCGCCTGGAAGGGATCCTGTGCGGCATTTCCTCTGGCGCGGCGGTGGCGGCGGCGCTGAAAATCGCTCGCCGCCCGGACAACCAGGGCAAACTCATCGTCACGATCCTGCCCAGCACCGGCGAACGCTATCTCAGCACCGAACTGTTTCGCTCCTGAAAAACCTCTCCCCCACCCTGCGCATCCATCGTTCAAGTGACGCTGATCGAACTGCCGGCCAGCACCCATTTCGGTTTTTCCACCGGAGCATCGGCCCCGAGCCGTTCATGGACCTGGTCGGCAACCCAAAGGAGGACCTGGTATGAGTCGATTCATGCAAATCGATCTCAAATTATTGCCCTTATACGGTTCCGGAGGGCTGCGCCACGCCTTTCCCAATCTCGCTTCCTGGCTCAAGGCGTGCGGCCGCGACCGACTGCTTCGGGAGGAACCGCCCTTGTATCAGCTGGTGGAAAGCCTGGAACGACTGGCAACCGACCCGGCGGTGCCCGCGCCCACCAAGGCCGGGTTGATGCGCCTGCTGCCGCGGTTCAGCCGCATCCGTGATGAAGCCCGAGAGCATCTTCTAAGTTACCGGCTGAAAGATCTGGATGCCTGTCTTTACCGGCTGGAAGACCTGTTCCAGGACCTGGAAAAAGAATTGGAATGGTGATCCCGGGCGGGAACATCCAGGTTTTTGCGGGCCGAACGCTCCGGCCTACCGACCCGCCGGGCTCGATCATTCCACCCGGGTAACGCTGTCAATCAAAATCGGGTCCACCGGCACGTCTTGATGGGACCCGAACGAACGGGTCTTGATCTTGCCGATGGCCAGAACCACGTCCATGCCTTCGGTCACCTTGCCGAACACGGCGTAGCCGAACCCCTGCGGGGTCGCGTTCTTGTGATCGAGGAACTCGTTGTCCGCGATATTGATGAAGAACTGCGACGTGGCGCTGTTCACCTGATTGGTG
>Ga0100398_1001683_pt1 | contig 18805 bp, 14 predicted proteins | sample CryGeymeta201522_FD_81568 | JGI IMG/M metagenome (GOLD analysis project Ga0100398, IMG submission 81568) | Groundwater microbial communities from Crystal Geyser aquifers in Utah, USA - Crystal Geyser metaG 2015-22 | ecosystem: Environmental > Aquatic > Deep subsurface > Groundwater | place: USA...
AAACAATAATGCAGTACAGGAAAGCAGCATGCTACGAGAAAGTTGGCCGCCCAGTACCATTTACGCCAACCATTGGGAAAGGGTCATTAAGAGTCTTTCCATTTATGGTTCTTCTTCTTATTCTTCCTCCTCCTCCTCCTCCTCTTTATCGCTTGCTGGTACGGTACCAGTATCTATTCCGGCCAACAAACGACAGGAAATGGTACATCAAATTCAAACCATACTAGAAGAGTGGTGTCAGACTCCACTCGTGGCAACCAGCATTCAAGGCATTCGAGAATTTCGACGAAATGCTGTTGTAGTACCCTCTGTCAATCAATTGCCCTTTGTGGTTACTGCCTTGGTCCATGTCGGAAAACAAGGTGAGCAAGAACAAGAAGAAGAGGAAAAGTGGCCACTGGAAGTGATTCAACACGATGGGAAACGCATCAACATCACCACCGAAGCAGGAGATATGGTTCTGTTGGAGGGCGCGTCAGTAATTTACGGAAGACCGTATCCTCTAAAGGGACGAATGTACAGTGAAGTATACTTTCATTTTGAACCTGTCGGATACAGCCAGCGGCATGCAGGTAATCTGCGACGGGATCCCCAGAAATTGTTTGAAGCTGCTTTGAAACGACAACGAGGCGCAGATAGTTTGGCGGATCAAGAACATCAACAGAGAGTCAACGAGGTGTGGCAGCGAAAGCAAAAGGAACCACCCTATTACGTGCCACAGTATCTTCAAGATCGGTGGGAGCAAAAGTATGTCTTTGTGAAACGTCCTGCTAAACCCCGCACAAAAGAGACAGTAGATGCTGGCAAAGAAAAACAATACATTGACAAGGGCGTGGATGAGGAACGTTTTTTTCATAACCTGGCGGCCAAAGGATTTCTTGTTCGAATGAAAGAACTGGTCGCCGAAGATCCAAGCATTCTAACAAAAAGGGATGCAAACGGCTGGACAGCTCTCCACGAAGCTGCAAGAGCAGGTCATACGAGAGGTACGTTATCGCTTTGGATTTCTTCGGTCGCAAGTTTGTTTCTTTAATAGCGATGACTATTTCGTTGATGCATGCTTACACTAGCCATACTCTTTCCTTTTATTTACTCACTCCTTCCTGGACAGTGGTCGAATACCTTTGTGGACTCATGGATCAAGCGGAAATCAATATTAGAACAAATGATGGAGATGGTGGCACGGCGCTGTGGGTATGTATTAATTGGCGCAAATGCATGCACGATTCTCTTGTTAGCGGCTTTTTGTCTGACACTGTCATGTCTCTTTCTTTCGCTAAACACAGTGGGCATTGCACATGTTTGACGAAGATCACCCAACTGTCAAAGCACTGCTCAAATGTGGTGCCAAGAGCATTGCGCCACATGCACCTTAGTTCTTTTACGCATTTATAGCGTAATCGTGAAAGCATTTGTTTATAGTCTTCTTGCCTGCGACTTTGCGATCTTGCTGCCTGCTATCCTTCAAAAAAGTAACATGTAATATGTTGTTAGCTTTACCAAAAGCGTAGAAAATCAAAAGCACAAAATGTCATAAATTCGAATGCTGCAACACAGTTGGGATGCGTCTGGTCATAACGATCAGATAAAATGGTTGTGTGTTGCAGAAAGTGAATGAATCTATGTAGGTCTTTTCTGGCGCAATAATGGAGGGAATGATTCATTGTGCCCTGTCGGACAGAATCCATCACCAATGAAATCGCGCGTCGTCTGTTGCCTCACTCTGTATGATACAAATGCTACAGTGCTGCTTACCTTTTCTTATTCCAATTCACTACAGCACAATCCTGCTCAGAGCTGGCGATCTTTGGTGTCCTCGTGATAATTGCTCCAAGGCCCTCCGTCCTTACTGTAAAAGTCCATGGGATACACCTCTTTCCATTCTGTCTCCCCCAGACAAACTGACAATTCATACGGTGTAAGCACTGGTTTTTGACTGAGAAAGTGTCCCCAGTCTACACTCAATCGAGGACAAGCAACTTGAACCCATGCATCTACCTTGTCACCAAACAGTTGCAACTTGGCGGGAGTAATTTCCGACAGCAGCATCAAGAATGATCGTTTTTGGTGCGAGCGCAATTGCGTTTGGATTTGCTTGACTATGGCAGGATTGCCTTGTCTACCCAATGTTCCCAGAATAATGCCAAAGATATTGGCGGATTGAGCCGTCCTGGCAATGGCTTGTTTCCGTATTGCGTGCATGGCAGAATGATCATAAGACTCCTCCGTCATGGTCTTACCGTAGGGGTCGTATCTATAGAAGACAGCAATATGGGGATTAGAAATGAGCGTGGATTCCAAATGAAATCGTCCATCTGCCACAAAGCAGACGACAGCTTTCCTGGTGGTATGTTGGTCCAATGTCGGAGAGGTGCATCCCAGCACTTCGCCCGGCGATAGTGGCTTTACTTGGGGAATGGAAACATTAGGATAACCTTTTTGGGTCATCAGCAATTCTTTGGCCTCTACAAGGGCATGTCGAAATTGGACCGTCCCCAATATGTAAATGTGAGGTGATTCTTCGTCGCACTCCAAATTGTTGGCTTGCTTTAAAGTTGCACCCAGGCAATCCACTAAATGAGGAATATCGAGCTGAATTTCCACAAATACGTATAGACACGGCAATGCTGTATGTTGCAATGGCACCAAACATGAATGCCCGTAATGAATGAGCAACTGAGCCCCAAGGGCTTGCGCATCCAGATCCCCTACACAACATGCACCGTAGGTTACGTCGCCCAAAATGGAGACTTGTTGGAGGACGGGAGCTGCCAATCTTGTCAATGCATCCACCAGCACCGTCGCGTACAACAGAAGCCCTTCTGGCATTTGGAGTGCCACGTGTGAGGCCTTCAAGGATAATATGCGTTGCACCGACTTTTCCAATTCGAACGAGTACGCTTTGGGCAATCCCGATTCTTTCACGACCTTTTGCAACAAGACAGGATCAACAGGAGGTACTTCCGACGTTGCTGAGCGTCGTTTGCGACGAATGACACGACGCGGTTTTTTCGTGCTCTCGTTCTCCTCTATCATGGTGTTTCTTTGTGTTTGTGTGTGCACGCCGTTTGCAAGTTGCAAGTCCAGTACAGTACATTAAAAGAAAGATTCGTCAAGAAAATGAATACTCGAGTAGATAAAAGGGTGGTTAAAAGGCATGAGACCAGTCAGAGTTTGGGTCATGAGCTCAAAGATCTTTTTATTCGACTCGTAGGACGATCCACGAATGAATCCTGAATCCTGATAGACCAGGCTACTAGCTAGTACTAGTAGTAGTACCCTAGTAGGTACTACTCTAGCTAGCTACTACTAGTCTAGTACTACTATTCTACTACTAGCTAGCTAGTAGTAGTAGCTAGAATAGTAGTACTAGTGTAGGTAAACCAAAGCATTGCTACTCTGGCTGGTGATCGTCAAGCTCATAATAGATCAGTTGAAAGCATGAAAACGAAGACAATATTGCTTGTTTTAGAAATAATATTATATTTCCGTTCTTCGTCTATAATTCACAGAACGCGCAGCTAGCAAGAACAATTTCTATTTTTCATAATGAAACGACATGACTATGTTATGTCTAGGTCTCCAACTTATAAACTGTCGAGATCAAAGTCGTCTTCGTCATTTTCCTTCTTCTTATCGGTTGGCCTTTTGAATTCCTTTTTGGGTGGCTCCTGCACCTCTGGTTCGTTTTCTTCGACTTGTTCTATAACACCCTCGCTTTCTTCGACCACATCATCAACATCCTCAACAACTTGCTCCTCGTCAATTTCAGCATCCAAGACCATATTCACTTCCCCGTCGTTGCTTTCACCATTATCGTCGCTGGATGCAGTAGCGTCGTCACTTTGATCTGATGACATTCCAGTGGTTCGCTCTGCCAAGATTCTGTTGGCCACTTCTTCGTCACCTTTGGCTTCCTTCAGAAGCTTACGTCGTTCTGCTCTGGATACAAAATCCAAGGGTCGCTCGTAGTCAAAATAATCGTCCTCATCGGCCACTATGATGTCGATGCAGTGAAGGAATAAAATGGTTAGGAAAATCAAAATCGATCAAAACGGAATTTAAAAACCAGTACAAGATACTAGTAATGAGCATTTTTCTGCCTGTCCGCAGTACCATGCATACTATACACTGAATACAACAACACAATCCAACATTGAACCAAACTCTACATAAAAACGCACCATCTTCTACGATACGATCACGGTCCATGACAAAGTTGTCCTTTCCCTTGGCTCCGCAGGTAAAGCAGCCAAGTCCTCCAATACCTGTGAAAGCAATAGCATGATAGGAGAGATGAGCATTTCAAAACAGACAAAACAAAATACTAAGCACAATCGCATACAACCATGATACAACTTTGAACAACTAACCTGTCGATCCTTCGAAGAAAAATTCGCGTGTCTTGGCAATGAAAATAGTCGATCCACAATTCTTGCAGGTAAAGGCTTTCAAATCCTTCTCTTGTTCCTTGCTGGTAATAACGTTGTTCCAGTTGGGCTGTCGATCCCAGACGGGAATTTTGTACACGTACCGAGCCCGGTACCATTTGATGCAGAATCCCATGGCAAACCAAAAGTAGGGCGATTTGAAACACCAGTCCCATTTCAAACCCGACAGTAATCCCAGTACCAGGTAGGTTTTGGGATCGTGCAATTTCTTGACACGTTGCAGTGCACTCCCGAACAGTCCCGCCGTTAATGCATGTTCCAAATTAGCAGCTGCCAATGTATCGAACTGAGGTTTGGGAATGCGTTGCAGTAGCTTGGATGCAATCGATCTTTGGGTTCGTTGCTGCTGTTGTTGTAATTTCTTGTCGTACGATGAGATGCCGTTGTATTTCTCGTTTGGTTGCCGAGGATGATGAAACAGTGGCGAAATAGATGCGGGTAACGAACTTTTAAAGTGTGGCTTTGAATTTACGGATGTTACGGTTGGTATGGGCGCCATGGCACGATCATTATACCGAGATACGGTCGTGAATCCAGTAGCTGGATCGTTGCCCAATTTGGATACCAACAGCAGAGCCAATGAGGCCAGGAAATTGGAGATGGATCTCATAATAATTGCAGCTATTTCTTCTACGAGTAAGATGAGATAAGATGCTTTGCCTTCAGTCCTGGGTTTCAATTGGTTGTAGGTATTATATATTGGTCTCTTCCAATGGCTGTGGCTGCTGTCTGCTGTTGTGCTTCCTGGAAATGTGTTTTTGTTTGGGATATTAAGATTATGGAAATCCCAAAGAGCGCAAGAACTGAGTCTTCCACCTGGAAGATCCGATCTTGAAGCTGCAGTTTGGTACAATAGGGGTAAGGCTACCGTTTTTGGAGGCGGTGCAATACTATTTTTTTGAAAAATCAGATGCATGATGAGAGAGGTTCATCGGAGGAGGAGAACCCCATGAAAATAAAGAGGCAGACCTAGCTTGACTCGTCTAGTCTACTAGTACTGATATTATCATTATTATTCTGTCGTCGTTAAGTTATCATTTTTGTGCCCGTTGAACGACTCTCAAACCGATTAACCACAACACGTGTTCTAACAGTAGCATTCAAAACAGTAACGATGGTCCTGTCACACACACAACTACGACAATGGTTCGGTCTTTGGTTGTTTTCCTCCTCGATGACACCGACGGCTGCCTTGCATTTGGCCATGTCGTCGTCATCCTTTTCTTCGTCGTCCAAAAGTAGTAATATCAACAACAATCTCAATAACAACAATATTAATAGCAATAGCAACTGGAAACCTCCAGCTCATTGGACATTTACAGGATTCCGACATAAATCTGGTGCTGGCATCATTAGTAGTAAGAAGAGGAGTTCTACCAGTATCAACAGTGCCTTTGACGACGATGATGAGGATTTTTTATCGAGTTATTATGATGATACAGAGCCAAGAGCCAATGCCATATATCCTGATGGCGGTCTCAGTCCCTGTGTCATTAAGGTGATTGGTGTCGGAGGAGGCGGATCCAATGCCGTCGATCGTATGCTGGATACTGCCGTTGGGGGTGTTGATTTTTGGGCCATCAATACGGATGCCCAGGCACTGGGCCGATCCAAAGCCAAGGGCGCCAAAGTTCTGAACATTGGAGCTTCAGTGACGCGAGGATTAGGAGCAGGAGGAAATCCAGATATTGGACGAATGGCGGTATGTTATCGAATATCTAATGACTGTGTGTGCTGTAATGCTGTAATAGTACAGAGTAATGTTTTGCCGCGACATCATTGTCCCTCATTCAAACTCGAAACTATTCTTTTTTCGTGTCGAAAGGCGGAAGAATCACTCCATGAAATTGAAGCCATGGTGGCTGGAACTGACTTATGCTTTATCACTAGTGGTATGGGAGGAGGAACTGGGAGTGGTGCTTGCCCTGTGGTGGCCCAGGTAGCCAAGGAACAGGGTTGTTTGACTGTTGGCATTGTCACGAAACCATTTGCATTTGAGGGAAAGAGGCGCATGAAGCAAGCTATCGCCGCCATTGAGCGTCTTCGTGAAAATGTAGACACTGTCATTATCGTCTCCAATGATCGACTTTTGGAAATAATCCCTGATGACACGCCCATAGAAAGGGCCTTTGCTGTAGCGGATGATATTTTAAGGCAGGGTGTGGTTGGCATTTCTGATATCATTGTCAAACCTGGTCTTATCAATGTGGATTTTGCCGATGTTAGATCTATTATGCGGGGAGCTGGCACTGCCTTGATGGGAATTGGAATTGGTAGTGGAAAAACTGCGGCAGAAGATGCAGCAGCTGCTGCCATTTCAAGTCCACTGCTGGATTCAACTATCGAAAATGCTAAGGGTGTTGTCTTCAATATTAGTGGAGGACCCAATCTATCATTGAATGAGGTCAATCAAGCTGCCAAGCTGATTTACTCTACTGTGGAAGCAGATGCCAATGTCATTTTTGGAGCCCTAGTCGATGATACCTTGGAAGACAATATTTCGATCACAGTGTTGGCAACAGGATTTGAATCTTCCGATGGACAACTCGAAGCCATTGCACGAAGGAACAAGGACGTAAAACAATCTACTTCTCGCCAGGAAGAGCCTGCTTTTAATGATGTACGAGCGGAGCAGTCCACCAAAAAGCGTGCTCCTGTCAATAGTAAACAAGCAGCGCAACCAGCCACCGCAGGCAAGCCAATCCCTGCACCGCGGTCCTCCAAGCCAGCTGGTGGACCAGGTGCTGACAAACTGCCCTCATTTTTGAAAAGTCTCAAGAAAAAATAAAGCAAATTTTCAACTTAAGCTGGGGTCAGAGTGATGCATGTACTGTATTTATCTCTTTAAGTGAATTTATAAGAGTAATGATAGGGAGTGAATATTCATGCCATGGGCTACAACAGGTACTGTATGAATGAGAGGAATTAGGGGATGACTCCTTGATCTGCATAGCCAACAGCTGGATTACACACAAAGAATGCTATCAACATACCTAAGCTTCCTGTTAGTAGTAGCGCATACTAATAATATTAATGTGTTGCTGGAGATTCATGTTGTAGTCTCTGTAGCGCGGCGCTAATCAATAGTAATAGTAGTACAACTGTAGGTAGAATGTCGGTCACGGTCATTCGTGAATGAAAAATGACTCATGACTTTCCGATTCCAACTTCGCTATTCGTGTTCCTTCTTGCATGCCCTTTGGCTTCGCATTATCACTCTCTGTAACTTGCAATTGGCAACCATCATAACTTGATATCTCTTCGATACTCTGTATCATATTACGATCACAAAGATCTGTATCATAAATAACGATCACAAAGCAACCGTTCATATACAAGCAACAAGCTAGCTACCAGGCGATGAAATCGTGGCTTTCTTCCGGTATTTTTCACTCAGTATGCGCATGCCTTTCCTGGCTTCGCCCCGGTATTTTTCTTTCCACATGCCTTTTGGCTGTGGCTTCTGTAGAACCGGGTGTTGATTACGGAGTTGATGTAGTAAGTAATTTCTCTTCTCATTTAAAGTTCGTAGTTTGACGGCCTAGTCTAACACAAATATTCTCTGCTTTTTTTCGCTCCAGTCCTATCCTATGCACCACGAAAACGTATCATCCAATTATCCGTGGTTACCACACAACCAAGATCCGTCATATCGAATGCCCGAAGAGTACGCAACTAGCGCCCTGCAACCCCTTGGCGACCGTCAAGCGTTTTACACACATTACATTCAAGGGTGCATAAATTTTTACGGGGAGGCAGGCGAAAGATGTCTATCCAACGAACGTGCTAGAATTTCAATGTCTCTGCGCCAACCACAGTCCATGATCAATTTTACAAAGACTGGTTATACGAAAATTCGAGCCCCAGAAAGGGTCATGAATCTATTGAGAGGGTTTTGGGAACTCAACAAAGACGCAGCCAGCTATGAAAACTGGAAGCCAGGGAACACCTATACAAATCATTGGGAGTCGTAAGTTCATGCCGTCTATTCGTGTTGATAAAAGTGAGCTGCGACTTTTCTTTGCTGACCCAGCTACTTCTTCTTTTTTTTTCGCTCAACGAATGCTTAGACACAGCAAAATGGTTAGTGTAGAAAACAAGACTTTGAAGGGAGGGGGTTTTGACTTAAAGCAGATGATTTGGGATACCACCAGGGATTCTATACAAGAGTGGACTGGTATGAGGCTGGCGGAAGTGAGCTTGTATGGAATACGAGTTTACGAGACTGGTGCTGTGCTAGCCCCACATGTTGACAGACTACCTCTTGTAAGCTCTGCAATTATAAATGTAGACCAAGACGTAGATGAACCATGGTAAGCCAGCAGTTGTTTTACGTAGTGTTCTGCCCAATGACATTCTCTGACACGTTTGCAGGCCATTGGAAGTGATAGGGCGAGATGGAAAAGCTCATAATGTTACCATGGAGCCTGGTGATCTTGTAAGTGCAAACGCTAATTCTGCTGCATTACCTGCAGGTGAAAACATCTGAATTACTCACAACTGCTGTTCTCCTTTTGCAGGTACTGTACGAGTCTCATTCACTCCTGCATGGTCGCCCCTTTCCTCTTAAAGGCCGTTTTATGGCTAACATTTTTGTCCACTTTGTAAGTCCTGCTCCTGTTGATGAATCTGATGCTTGGTGCTTGTATGGAACTGTGCACTGCTGACGTTATTCTTTGTCACATAATAGGAGCCAGTGGGGCCACTCAAGACGACGCCCGATCTCAATGTCACTGGGGAGTTCCCTCCTTATATCATACCAGGATCTGAGGAAGAATTCGTCTGGCGCCGGCAACATCCAATGGGTTGGAAGTTCAATGGTCAAACGCCTCAATTCACCAGTGCATCCACAGACGCTCATAAATCTGCCATTCGAGGCAATGTCGTTGAATTGGCTCGTCATATCGATACAAATCCTGGCTTAGTGGAAGCCAAGGACCAGAATGGATGGACTGCGCTTCATGAAGCTGTTCGCTCTCAATGTTCTGATTGCGTCTACTATTTGCTCGAGAAAGGCGCGGATGCCAATGCATTGACCAACGATGGGCGTTCTCCTCTCCACCATGCCCGAAAGTACAGCAAAAGGATGACCCACAAGTAAGTTACTGCACTATTGTCGCTTTTTCTTGAAAGCATGGTTGCGCTTCAACGATGAATCTTCATCTCACGGTCATTTTCTTGTTTCTGCAGCAATAAAATCTCGCACTTCCTGCAAACATTTGGAGCCCGAGAGTTTGGCCCAGAGCTATAATAGCAGACGCTAGATGCGTGCACAGCCGAACCAGAGCCTACGAGTGCCTACTCGATATAGCATCTGTACCTACTCGATATAGCATCTGGTGAAGCGCTCACAAAAAGACTATAGACTACGTACTCGTTGGGAGTACTCTTCTCACTTTAAGTATTACTCGAGTAGACCCTATGTTGGATTCGGAGGAGGGGGGCGAGAGTTGAAACCTGAACTCGTGATTGAGAATCGTGACAAAGAGCTTTGCGAAGAACGAAGACATCTGCACTTTTCAAAATGTCTTCCACACTCTTCTCACTTTATTATTACTCTATCTCGCAGTCTCCCCACTAAAATAAATAGTTGTATTCGTCTACTAGCTAGTAGTAGAAACAAAGCAACAATGGCATCTTTTTTTAGAATGACTTCGTCCCCACTTCTGTTAGCGTCAATTGCTCTACTGGCTCCGCATGCTGCCATTGCCGCGGAATATGGTGTCGATGTGGTATGTCTTTTAACTCTGTTAGTCATTTTCCTTTGAGTTGCCGGTGGCATTTTTGCTCCGAGATTAATTTCTTTACTTCTTTCTTTGGGCTCACCCTTCCTTTGACAATCGATTCAGTCGTACCCCATGCACAGTGCCGAAGTACCCACTGATGGGCCACTGGGCGATCGCCAGACTATCTACCAAAATCTCATCAACGGATGCCAAGAGGAGTACGGGAAAAAGGGATTCCGTTGCTGGCAAAATGAACAGGATCGCATTGAAATGTCTCTCCGGCAACCACAATCCATGGTCAATTACACGAAGATGGTAGGACTATTGTTTGCATTTATATTTGTGAATATTTCTTTTAAGCACGTTTGCTTACATACTGTAACGTGTTTCTCCGATATTTACAACCATTACAGGGATTCACCAAAATCAGGGCACCTGACGAAGTTTATTCCCTTTTGAAGGAATTTTGGGATCATAACCGAGATCGTGCCAAGAAGGAATCATGGCCAGTAGGGTGAGTTTTGGGCAAGATTGTTTCTGCTCTATTGTACTTGTTTTTGGAGCATCATTATCTGACACTTTCCCTTATAAAATTTGAAAAATATGAAATCGCAACAATGAATTTACTGTACACAACAACCCGCTTTTAACATGACAAAGAAATACATACGTGAACCATTGGGATAGAACATCCAAAATTGTTTCCGTCGAAGATCCTGACTTGAAATATGCAGGTCGTGTCCTCAAACAGAAGGTATGGGATGCTGCAAGGAGTACAATCCAGGAGTGGACAGGGCAACGACTGGCTGAGTGCAGTCTCTACGGCATTCGAATTTACGAAGAGGGAGCAGTACTCGCAACTCATGTGGATAGGCTTCCGTTGGTCAGTTCTGCTATCATCAATGTCGACCAGGACGTCGATGAGCCGTGGCCTCTCGAAGTTATCGGGCACGATGGAAAGGCGTACAATGTGACTATGGTGAGTAATAGTGAGTGGGTCGGGATAGTCAGTTTGTTCTTACGAAATCTCTTGGCAATCTTACACGATGTAACATTAAACGTTGAACAACAAGGAACCGGGAGATCTGGTGCTGTACGAGAGCCACAGTATTTTGCACGGTGTAAGTCAATCTCACTTCGTACAAAGAAACTGCATTGGATAACGCGTACAGTGCTCAACTGGTTTTCCTCTGTGTTTCTGTGAATGTTTTTAGCGCCCCTTTCCTCTCAAAGGACGGTTCATGGCGAATATCTTTGTTCACTTTGAGCCTGTAGGGAAGCTTGGAGAGCCATCCATTCCTGAGGGCGATCTACCCCCTTATGTCATTCCAGGTACTTTCTGAGCGACATATCTTCAACTAAACAAAGTGCATATAGCAGGATCTCATTTGTATTTCCTTTATTTTGCAACGCCCACAGGTTCTCCCCAAGAACCAGTTTGGAGAGCAGAAAATCCAGGTACGTTGGCTTTTTGCTTCTTATTGCAAATTGCCACTCTGTATTATCGCATTAATGGCTAACCCCTTTCCTTGCACGCTATTATGAAAAACCTTGGTACTGTCTGCTCGATCATAGATGGATGGAAACTCATGGCAAAGGAAGAATTTACGACCGGTGCGACCGAAGCTCATCGTCTCGCCGTGCAAGGAAACTTTGGTCTCCTCACCAAGGCGTTAGAGGCAGCACCCGAGCTGGCAAACGCGAAGGATGTTAATGAATGGACTCCATTGCATGAAGCTGTACGAGGAGGGACATCCGAAGCCATTATTGAGTTGCTAGTGGAGAATGGTGCTAACATCAATGCCAAAATTGATAGTGGATTCACAGCTCTCGACTTGGCCCATCAATATCATGGCAAGAATCATCCCATAGTCCAAGCTTTGAATAGTCTAGGGGCCAAGCTGGGGCCGGAACTCTAGTTAGCTAATCCTAGGTAGACGTGCTACTAGATCTCGCTCCACAGTCTCTGCGGCCTGCCTGCCAGTTTAATAATTTACTAGAAGTACGGTACGAGTACCAGCCACCTATCTCCAGCTGCTTCCTACTCTGATCCCGCCTTTTCACGATTAAAATCTAAAATTTTCGCTTGTTGAGCTTTTATTTATTAGATTGAATCATAAAGCTTTTGGTCATAATTCAGTGATGTAAAGTTCGAGCGCGAGGTAGGCAGATGACCGTTTGCGCCTCTTAACTGCTACTCTATTGTGGCCTGCTGGTGAATCAGCGTTCGCCGGTTTTACTTCCGTCTTCTCACGACGAGACCCGCTACAAAATAAGACTGCAGAATTAGAGTACCGTAACAGCTGCGAGTTCACCACTTGGTCCTCCTCCCCTTGTCCTTCAACAACTCTCACACACCGCAACGCAGATTAATTTCATCATGACAACAGGAACATTGCAGCGCCTTTGTGCTGCATCTTTTCTACTTGCCTCAGCCATCCCTGCGGTGATTCGTGCGGAAGAATCTACGATCGAATACGGCGTGGATGTGTCCTTTCCGATTCATCACCGCAGAATCAGCGATAACTTTGCCTGGTTGCCCCACAATACGGATCCCGACAACCATCCGACACCGCCAGAATTCAAGGACATGGTTGTGAATCCGTTGCCAGGACGTGAAGAAATGTACCAAGACTTTATCAAAACGTGTGAAGAAGCTTGGCCTAATAAGAAGAACCGATGCCGCATGACCGAACAAGACAGGATCGATATGAGTTTACGCCAACCTCAGAGTATGCAGAATTACACCGAAATTGGATTTAAGAAGATCCGAGCACCCGAAAAGGTTTTCAAGTTGATCAAGGAATTTTGGGAGGCCAACAAGGAGAAACAAACCATCGAAACCTGGGGTGTTGCCAATACCTATACCAACAACTGGGTCTCTCCTTCCTACTTTGTCTCGGTGGAGGATAGCGGATTGCGAGGAGGTGGGTATGCTCTGAAAAAGAAAATTTGGGACGCTGCGAGGGATACTATTCAGGCGTGGACTGGAGAAGAATTAACCGAGTGTTCGTTGTACGGAATTCGCGTCTACAAGGAAAATGCGATTCTAGCGACCCATGTCGATCGTTTGCCGCTCGTGAGCTCTGCCATTATCAATGTAGCATCTGATTTGGATGAACCGTGGCCACTTGAGGTATATGGTCACGATGGTAAAGCAGTCAATGTTACTATGGAGCCTGGAGACATGGTACTTTACGAGTCTCATTCGGTCCTTCATGGTCGCCCCTTCCCTCTGAAAGGACGCTTTGTTGCCAATATTTTCATTCATTTTGAACCTACGGGCCACTCTCTCAGACACAATGCAAAAACAGCTGAGGATGATGTCCACGCTAAGTACAAGGCGGATACCAAAAAGGGATATGGTGGTCACGAAAACGAAAACAACGGATTGCCGCCCTACATTATTCCGGGAACTCCCGAGGAGGCGAACTGGCGACGAAGCCACCCCAGTGGAAGCAACCGCGGAAAGGCCGCCAGCTTTACAACGGGATCGACTCCTGTTCATATTGCTGCGCAACGTGGAGATTTGAATACCATCGAAGAGCATGTTGGCAAGGCTCAAAATAGTGTGCATTTGAAGGACAGCAATGGCTGGACTCCTCTCCACGAAGCTGCGAGAGCAGGTCACGTAGAGGTCGTGAAGTATTTGGTAGAAAACGGTGCCAACAAGGATGAATTGACAGGCATTGGAGAATCCGCCTTGTGGTGGGCCAAGCACGAGCTTGGTAACGACCACCCAGTCGTTGAGCTTTTGGAAAGCCTTGGAGCAATAGAATCTGGTCCTGATCTCTAGGACGGACTAGAGCATGAAATGCGATAAACCGTATAAAAAATCTCATTTCCTATTTATAAGCGATACTCCTATGATATTAAATAATACTGTACACTATTCGTAGGAACTAGACCACTACGTACGGCCAATACTGTACCTGGTACCACTTGAAGAATACTGTACCTGGTACTTAGAATTGAAGCGCTCCCATAAAAGTATTATTTTTAGACTAGACTACTATTGGTATGATTAACAGTAAATTTGCCCTTTGCTACCAACGACTCGCTTTTCTAGCACTGGTCTGCCTGCCTGCCCTCTACGTGAAAACTTGTGGACCTCAAGAATTCCTTGAGTCTTCGTGGCACTTCTCAGCTTGACGAAGCAGCAGCCAAAAAATTACAAGAATTTTCGAGGCGCCTCGACCACGATCCTTTTTAACCCGGTCAATCAACGACACAAATACCAAACAACCTTCGATTAAACAGCTACCAAAGTTGTTCATCGTCGTCTTTGTTTGTTACTAAACTAAGTACTCCCCACAAACACAACCGAGAGTTCCCGAGAAGTGTATGTCTTTCGTTCCTGCCCCGCAGCAGGCGAATGTTGCCAGCGCCAATAACATCAACAATAACAACAACAACAACAAGAGCAACAATGAAGTGGCACTAAAGTCGAACAACCCGCAAGCGGCTGCAGCTGCAGCTGCTGCTGCGGAAGCAGCCGATGGACTCAACGATGAAGAACTTATCTTTAAAATGCGTACTTTTGATGTCTACTGGGTGGATAAGTACGCTCTCATGTACAAGGCCGGTATTGATAAGGTACGTGTGATTGTGTGATTTTACGTGAGAACTAGTTTGGACTTTGATGAAAGTGATTCGCGTTCGCTTCAAGCGATACATGCTCGTGTTCTTGGTTTCTCGCTGCTCACCCATTAAAAACCGTTCATTGTATGTACCAACAGACGTTCAATAAGGAAACCAGAAAAGCCGTGATTGTGACGAAACAACGTTCTTCCATTCCGATTATCCTCCGCGATATGGCGCCGCCCGAAGGCTCCATCTTTGACCCTGCCAAAAAGTGGGAAGAAGAAAAGAAGCGCCGCGAGCGAGAAGCTGCTAGGACGGAGAAGGACGACGCCGCTGCGGCCAAGCAAGCTGTCGCCGACGCCAAAGGTAAAAAGGGCAAGAAGAAGGACGGCAAAAAGTCCACGGCCGATTCCATTAAGGAATCCAACGCTATTGAGAAACTCAAAAAGGACCACGAACGTGATTTGCAAAAATTGAGCAATCTGAAAACCCTGAAATCGCTACAGGATGCTACCTGCGAAACCACCGGAGGAAAGATGCATCGCATGATTAAGATGCTTCACATGGCGGTCTGTGATTTGCGTCAAGGTTCTGTGCACGGCAGTGAAGCCGAGGTGCTCGATATCTTGTGGGCCCTCGAAGAGATGGAGTCCTTCAAGCGCGCCGATGAAGAGGTCGCCAAAGACAAGGCGCTAAAAAAGGAAGCGAAGGAACTGGAAAAATCTGACAAGAAGGATTCTAAAAAAGACAAGAAGGACCCCAAAAAGGACAAGAAGAAGGATAAAAAGGACGATAAGAATGATAAGGAGAAGTTTGTTTTGAGTGCGGATGGTAAGGCCTTGCGCGACTTGTACAAGGATGGATCGGACAGTCGCGGTAGCTACAAGGAGTCCATCAAGTATGCTCGCAAGCTCATGAATGGCAAGGAGAATTTGATTTCCTTCCAATTGACGGAAATGGCGGATCGCTTGCCTCCTCTGAGTCGCTACAATCGCGCGTTTCGCCTCGAGGAATGGCAGTGTTCTATTTTAGATGCCATTGACAAGAAACAGTCGGCGGTGGTTTGTGCTCCCACATCCTCCGGGAAAACGCTGCTCAGTACCTACACCTGTAAGAACGCCGGTGGTACGGTCCTGTTTGTCCTCCCCAGCGAAGTACTGGTTTGGCAGGTGGCCGCCACTTACTATGAATTCTTCAAGGGGAATGTCACGGTCTGCACTGATTTGATTACGTTCCAGGAAGTTACTGGAGATGCCCAAGTCTACATTGGAACTCCATGTGCCCTGGAAAGATCCTTGAGCAAAGTGCGGGGTTGTGCAGGAGATGAAATGACCAAAGGAGAACGCGAATTCATGATTCTGGATGGTGGCTACAACCAATTTAAGTACTTGGTGTTGGATGAGGTGCATACCTTGAACGGGCCTGAGGGAGATGCTCTCCAGCGCATCATCAAGGCGTGTAGCTGCCCCGTGCTTGCCCTGAGTGCCACCATTGGAAATGCCAAACAACTCCGTGACTGGTTCACGTCTGTCAACAAGACTCACGTGGAAGCAACAGCCATTGATGCTCCCAGCAAAGTCCCAGATGTTATTTTACAGGAGCATTATGCCCGGTTCATCAATCTGCAGCGTTACATTGTCACCAAGTCGGAAGGCAAGGATGGGAAGATCAAACATAAGCTCGTTCACTTGCATCCAGTGGCGGCAATGACTCCCAGTCGTCTCAAGAACGAGCCTGAATTGATTGGCGGCCTTTCAATGACGCCTCATGATTTGATGGATTTGTGGAAACGCATGAGAGCCATTTTCCCTGGTACCGCCTTGGAGGAATTGGACGACCCCGACAAGTTCTTTAGCCAAAAAGTAGACGAGAGCAAGCGCGTCAACCTCAACCAGACCAAGGAATATGAAATTCGTCTCAAGGCTCGCCTTGCCGCCTTGTCCGAATCTCATCCAGATCTGTACGAGAGGCTTCGGAATGCCCAGATCCCCCCTCCCTTGGAATCCAAGCAAGATGTCAGCGATGAACTTTACGGGGTTGTTGAGCAGTTGAAGCAGAACGAACTCATTCCAGCCGTTGCCTTTCAGCTCAACACCTACGGAGCATTCAACATGTTTAAGACACTTCTTCAGGATCTAGAAAGTGCTCAGCTTGCTGAATTTCCAAGCTACCGCCAGGATTTGATCAAGATAGCACGCGAAAAGGCTGCTTTGCGAAAGGTTGCAGCAGGAAAGGCCGACCGTGTGAATGCCGCCGAAGCAGAGGAAGAAGCCAAATCAGGTTTTGTAGACGATTCGTTAATTCAAGAAGATACCACCAAGCCCCACGAAAAGTATGTGCTCGCACCCGCCGGAAAACGTCTGGGTTTCAATGAAGTCGAGGACATCATTGCCGATATGAAGAAGGCTGGCGAGGCGGTTGACATTAACCATGCCCTGATCCGCGGTCTTCGTCGTGGCATTGCTATTTACACCAACGAAGTTGGTTTCGCTTGTTACCGTCGTCAAGTTCAAATATTGGCCCAAAAGGGACGTCTTGCGGTGGTCTTTTCCGACGACGCTCTTGCCTACGGAGTCAATATGCCTTTCCGTTCTTGTATCTTCTGTGGAGATATGGGCGACGCCTTGACTCCTTTGATTGCTCAACAGATGCAAGGTCGTGCCGGTCGTCGTGGTCTCGATGTCCAAGGTAACATTATTTATCTCGGTATGGAATGGCCTTACATTGAGAATCTTATGCTTGGACAGATTAGTCATGTAACTGGCAAGCAACCCCGATACCCTTTTATGAACTTACAATATGCATTGGCGGCATCGAATGATCCCGATGATACCAAGCACTTCGTTCACGAGGGAAAACTCTTTGGCAATGCTATTCGTAAGATCCAGAGGAATCAAATGTGTTTTCCCACTGTCAACGAGACTCAGATGGAATGGATGTGCAGCACCACATTGGAAGACTTCTGTGAGGGCAAGGAATCAGACTATTTTGAAACATCTAACAAGTTAATTCAAGGACTCGGATACGTCAACGACGACCTGACAATTGCTATGGACCATAATGTCCTGTCGTGCGTCTGGGAAATGCATCGGACTGTACCCGAAGCTGTGCATCTCTGCGCCTGTCTTGAACAGATGTATAATCGCTTTTGTTACATGAAAACCAAGGGTTTCAAGGAGAGCGACTCTACCCAAAACGACTTCCTCTCAGTCTTGTTGCACATCGTCGACCGTGTCCCTGCCAAGGAAGGCGAGGAGAGTCTGCAGCAATCACTGCGTGTTGTGAGCTCGGAAGATGGTAGTAAGCCTGTCGATCCAGACAACCGTGCCATGTGGCTGGAAACCGAAAAGACCCTTCGTGAACAGACCGACCTCATCGACTCACTTGACGTGCCACAATCGGATAAGGATGTCATGCACCTTGTCTTGCCTCCTGGGAAGAACGACGGCGAGGATGTTGGCCCTCCATTGGACAAGGGCGTGTACGAGATGATCATTTCTAAGCAAAAGGGTTTCCTTGATAGTCAGTCCACCGAACGCCGCAACGAGTTGAAGAACCGAATTGTGGCATTGGGTCAAATCTGTCAGATTGCCCATAACAACTTGCAGCAGCCTCATGGAAAGTACTGCGAACTCGAGGTTCATTTCCGTCGTATGTTCAACAATATTAAGTACAGTGTCGCTGATATGATGAAACAGATTACAGATCAAGAGGATCTAACGGAGGTCTAAGCTTTAAAGACGTTTGTGTTGATCCCCGTGTAAGATTATGCGGCATGCCAATAGGATAATTAAGCACTCGCAACTATATGCACTCACTTTACGATAGTTTCATGGCGAACATTCTGATTATCCGACGCTATTATTTGTCTACTTGCCTATTAGTAACACTATCATGTGTTTACGTATTACTGCTACTAAGTAAAAAAAGTGCAAATACACTACCAGATCTCTTTCATAGACTAAGACCTCTTCACAGCGCAACTACTTCTTTGGTTTCAGAAATTGCAACTTGACATTTCCCAGCAGCTTTCTCACTGTTTTG
>Ga0100398_1001689_pt1 | contig 18764 bp, 18 predicted proteins | sample CryGeymeta201522_FD_81568 | JGI IMG/M metagenome (GOLD analysis project Ga0100398, IMG submission 81568) | Groundwater microbial communities from Crystal Geyser aquifers in Utah, USA - Crystal Geyser metaG 2015-22 | ecosystem: Environmental > Aquatic > Deep subsurface > Groundwater | place: USA...
GCTACATGTTTCATTGCTGGATGAAATAAAGGCGCGTGCAAAATACAAATTCCCGCTTGATCGAGAGTTCGTTTCAATTTTGAAAGGTCATTGGTGAATTTAATCCCCAAATATTCAAGTACATTTGAAGAACCACAAACCGATGAAACACCATAATTTCCGTGTTTGGTAACTTTTACGCCTGCGCCCGCCACCACAAACGACGCTAAAGTTGAAATGTTAAAGGTATTTTTTCCGTCGCCACCGGTACCACATAAATCTACCGTATTAAAATCGGATAAATCAATGGGCAAACAGAGTTCTAACAAGGCATCTCTAAATCCGGAAAGCTCTTGAATACTGACACTTCGCATCATGTAAATGGTTAAAAATGAAGCAATCTGACTTTCATTATAAAGTCCATTTGAAATGTTAATCAAGCTTTGTTTTGCTTCTTGATTGGTGAGTTTTTCTTGATTTATTAAGCGATTTAAAATGCTTTTCATTTTTTAATATTTTTTAAATAATTATCAGAACTATCATTTATAAAAGTTAGCATATTAATGTGTTACCCAGTTTTTAATAATTGTTTTACCATCGGGTGTTAAAACCGATTCTGGATGGAATTGCACGCCACGGACATCAAAATCACGATGACGTAGCGACATAATTTCACCATCAGCATCAATAGAAGTTGGAATTAAAACGGACGGTAATTCTTTGGCTACCACCCAAGAATGATAGCGCCCGACGTGTAATTTATTTGGCAAATCCTTATATAAAACTGCGTCAAAATTGATTAAATTAATTTGTGAAGCCACACCGTGGTAAACAGTTTTTAAATTGACCAGACTACCTCCAAATACTTCGGCAATAGCCTGTTGACCTAAACAAACGCCTAAAATAGGTTTTGTTGGGGCATAGGTTTTTATAATTTCTTTTAATAAACCGGCTTGGCTTGGCAAGCCTGGCCCTGGCGAGAGCACAATTTTATCAAATTCAATTACTTGCTTTAGGTCTAACTTATCATTCCGCTTGACGCTAACCTCACAATCTAATTCTTGTAAATATTGCACCAAATTATAGGTAAATGAATCGTAATTATCAATGACTAATATTTTCATAATTTATATTTTTTCTGCCAATTTTAGGGCATTTTTTAAGGCTCCCAATTTGTTATAAACTTCTTGTAATTCATTTTCGGGAGTTGATTTAGAAACAATTCCAGCACCAGCTTGATAATACAGTCGGTAGTTTTTACTCAAGAATGAGCGGATAATTATGGCGTGATTAAAATTGCCATCAAAATCCATAAATCCAATTGCGCCACCATAAAAAGAGCGGTTTACAGGTTCGTATTTTGCAATCAATTCCATGGCTTTGTATTTTGGAGCGCCACTTAAAGTGCCCGCCGGAAAGGTATCGGCAACTACTTGCATGGTGCTAACTTCCTTGCGTTTTATACCCACTACTTTAGAAACCAGATGAATGACATGAGAAAAAAACTGAATTTCTTTATAATTTTTTACCTTGACGGATGCGCAACTGCGACTCAAATCATTGCGTGCCAAATCGACTAGCATGACGTGTTCGGCATTCTCTTTTTCATCGGCTGCCAAGGCTTTGGCTGAAGCCAAATCAATTTCATCATTTCCCGAGCGTTTAAAGGTACCGGCAATGGGATGAATTTCGGCTTGACCCTTTTGAATTACTAGCTGAGCTTCGGGCGAAGACCCGAATATTTTGAAATTTCCATAATCAAAATAAAACAAATATGGAGACGGGTTAATTGACCTTAAGGCACGATAAACATTGAATTCATCACCTTTAAATCCCTGCGAAAACCGCCGTGACAAAACCAACTGAAACACATCTCCAATGAGGCTATGGTGGATGGCTTGTTTTACCTGAGCTTTAAATTCACTATCGGTTAAATTACTCTCTTCGTCGTTTAAATTGGCATAGTTAAAAGTGCTGAAGTTTGCTGCCGTAATGATTTGAGAAATTTGTTCTAAATTATCTGGTTTTTCAAAACTATGTGAAAACAAAAAAGCCTCATTATTGAAGTGATTAATGGCGATAATATTTTGATATACGGCATAGTAAATATCTGGAATGCCCAGTGAATCATTTGTTTTTGGCAGGTCAATTACTTCAAAATAACGCACGGCATCATAAGCAATGTAACCAAAAAGTCCGTTATTTATAAAACTAAAATCTTGTTTTTCGGTTTTAAACTGCTGGCTAAACAATTGAATTTGTTGCGCCACATCAATGTTTTTGGTAATTTTTAAAGCGCTTTGTGTTCCGTCGGGAAAGCTGCTCGTAATCACATTGTTTTCAACCATAATTTGGGCAATGGGATTAAAACAAATATAGGAAAAACTATTTTTGTTTCCTTGATAATCAGAACTTTCTAGCAATAAACTGTTTGGAAATTTATCTCTAATATTCAAATAAACTTGAACCGGTGTTAGCGTATCGGCCAAAATTTTTTTATAACTTGTTTTTAAGGTGTACATATTCTTTTAATTTTTTTGACAAAAAAAAGGCTTGTCGTGAAGACAAGCCTTTTTGTATTTTTAAAATACTACAATAGCTAACTCACGACCATTTTTGTTCGTATGTCCACCACCAAGTATTTACTGTTAAATTCATTTTTTGTTTTTGTTTCGACAAATGTAAAATTAATTTTGAATTATAAAAAGGATTTGCCTATTTTTTAAGAAACTATTTTTAAGCTATGGCCTTTTTCAATTCTATGACTGTAATTTCTGGCCAAATGCCTACCCTTCCGGGAAAACCTAAAAATCCAAAACCGCGATTGACGTATAAATATTGTGTAGCTTCTTGATAAAGCCCTGCCCAACGTGGGTATAAATATTTTATAGGACTCCATTTAAAACCCGGAATTTCAACGCCAAACTGCATACCATGGGTGTGACCCGAAAGTGTTAAATCAATATTGGTAGGATGTGTAAGCACTTTATAATCCCAATGGCTTGGGTCGTGTGAAAGCAGAATTTTAAAATCGGCATTATTTACATTTTTGAGTGCTTTATCTAAATCCCCATGTTGTGGAAACGGCGGTTTTCCCCAGTTTTCAACGCCGAGAATGACAATTTTTTCACCCTTATTGGTAAGCTCCACATTTGAATTGTTCAACAATTTAAATCCCATTGCCTGATGGTGCTTAAATAAGGTTTCCAAGTTTTGTTGCTTTACTTCTTTTGATTTCCAATGTTTATAATCGCCATAATCGTGGTTGCCTAAGCAAGAATAAATTCCGTATTTGCTTTTTAAAGCCTTAAAATCTTGGATAAAAGGCTCAATTTCTCGTGAATCGTTATTTACCAAATCTCCTGTAAAGCAAATAATATCAGCATTTTGAGCATTTATTAAATCAATTCCACGTTGCACTGCTTCAAGACTATCAAAACTACCGGAATGAATATCAGAGATATGAACCAATTTCAAACCGTCGAAGGCACTGGGCAAATTAGCAAAGTCGAGTTTAATATTGATAACCTTAAAATTGTATTTTCCTTTAGTGCTTCCGTAAAGCATCGATAAAAATGGAATGGCTGCAATACCTAAACCAATTTGACCAATAAATTTTCTTCTATCGGGATAGCTTGAATTTGCAGTTGATTTATCAAATAAATGAATGATAAAGTTTAATATATAACTCAATAATCGCACCGCATCATCAATAAAAAGAAATAAGATAAATACCATTTTAAATAAGAGAAACGCAAAAGCAAACCCTATAATCAAATTCCGAAATGGTGTAGAATATAAAGGGTGGTTGGCAAAATATTTAAACAAAAACAAGATGCCAACATAAGAGATTGCACTAAAAATAAGAAAGGTATATTTTCCAATTTTTTGATATTGACTATTTGATAACAAGACTTTTAAACCAAAATAAGAATACAAATCAAGTGCCAAAATAAATACCAAAAAAATGAAAATTCTCATAAGCTCTAATTATATTTTTCGGCGTTTTCTTTCTTTTTTAAGCAACTCTAATTCGCGATTGGTTTGTCCGGCAACTGATGTGTTTTCTTCTGCTCTTCTAATTAAATAAGGCATGACGTCTCTAACAGGACCGTAGGGTAAATATTTTGCTACGTTATAGCCATTTTTTGATAGGTTGTAACTAATGTGGTCGCTCATACCATAAAGTTGGCCAAACCAAATACGGTTATCATTTTTATTAAGATGATATTTATCAATGAGTTCCATCAGCAATTCGGAACTTTGCTCGTTGTGCGTTCCCTCAAAAATTGCCATGTCTTCAAGATGTTCTAAAATATAAATTACCACCGCATTATAATTGGCATCGGTTGCCGCTTTTGAATCGCAAATCGGTGATTTATAGCCTTTTTCGGCGGCGCGCTCGCGTTCTTTTTCCATATAAGCACCACGCACCAATTTCATACCAACATGAAAACCTTGTGCTTTTGCCCGTTGATGTAAATTTTTAAGATAATCTAAACGGTCCCAGCGGTACAGTTGAAGCGTGCCAAAAACAATTGCTTTATCTTTGTTGTATTTAGCCATCATTTCCTCAATCAAATTATCGGCGGCTTCTTGCATCCAAGATTCTTCGGCATCAATTAAAATATGAACCCCATTATCATAAGCATATTTACAAACGGTATTGTAACGCGTTTTAACTTTATCCCATTCAAGTTGCTCAACATCACTGAGTTCAATGCGTTCAGTTATCTTTTGATATAAAGCCAATCTGCCAAAACCGGTGGGTTTAAAAACAGCAAACGGAATGCTTATATTCTCCTTGGCAAAGTCAATATTTTTGAGTGTTTTGTTCATGGCCAAATCAAATTGCGATTCTTCTTCAGCCCCTTCAACCGAGTAGTCTAGCACAGCGTGGACTTGCTCAGAATACATTTTTTTTATGGTATCCATACAATCTTCCTCGGTAACACCACCGCAAAAATGATCAAAAACAGTCGAACGAATTAAACCCTCCACCGGAAGGTGTGCTTTTAAAGCAAAATTTGTAGCCGCGGTTCCAATTTTTACAAGAGGCTCACTCTTAATCATTTTGAATAGAAAATAGGCGCGTTCTAATTCTGAATCAGACTTTAAAGCGAAGGCATTTTCTGTATTGTCAAAGGGGTTAGTCATTTTTCGTAATTTTTTAGCAAAGATAATATATGTGGGTGCTTAAATTAAATTTATTATGATTATTTTGCGTCAAATTTTATCATTTTATGAAATCCATTCTTGCCAAAGATTATCAAATTCATTTTAGTGATTACGCTTACGCGGAATTAAATAAAATGATTGAAAACACCGCTATTTCAAAGCTATTTATAATTGCCGATAAAAACACCTTAGCGTTTTGCTATCCGCGTTTAAAAGAAAAATTGTCCATAAATAAGACCGTTGAAATTTTGGAAATTGGCATCGGAGAAAATCAAAAAACCATTGAAACGTGCGAGCAATTATGGATAAAATTATGCGATTTACAAGCAGATAGATCCGCTCTTATTCTAAATTTAGGAGGTGGCATTGTGAGCGATTTGGGGGGATTTGTAGCCGCAACTTTAAAACGTGGCATTCGTTTTATTAACATTCCAACCACCCTATTGGGAATGGTTGATGCTGCCATTGGAGGCAAAACAGGCATTAACTTAGGCGCTTTAAAAAATCAGGTAGGCGCTTTCTATAATCCGAGTATGATTGTCATTGATACCGCTTATTTAAAAACGCTGCCTCCGCGGGAATTTAGAAGTGGCATGTCGGAGATTTTAAAATATGGCTTATCGTATGATGAAAATCTTTACCAATTGATTAAAGCCTATACGGAAACTGATTTTGTCACACTAGAAAAACTCATTTACCGCTCAATTGAAATAAAGAATGAGGTTGTTTTAAAAGACCCTCAAGAACAAAATTTGCGCAAAGTATTGAATTTTGGTCATAGTTTAGGCCATGCCATTGAATCACTTTTTTTAAGTAAATTAGAAGAAAATCATATCACTCATGGCGAAGCTGTTGCTGCAGGAATGGTTTTAGCGGCTCACTTATCATCTCAATATTTGGGATTTAGCTTGGAAAAAACAGCTGAAATTAAATGCCATATTCAAAAATATTTTGGTCAAATTGAAATTCTAAAACCCGATTACCATTTAATATTAAACTTATTAAAACATGATAAAAAGGCAGAAAGTGGTTGTGTAAAATTTGTATTAATAACGCAAATCGGACGGTTTAAGTTGAATTGTGAAGTTGGCGAAACGGCCATTATTAAAGCTTTAGACTACTACAATACTTAGCAACAACCTTTTTTAACTGCGCGATAAACGGCTTCGTATTGGGGTAAAATGACATCTAACTCAAAATCTTTAGAATGTAAATAAGCATTTTGTTTAAATTGTTGTAAAACAGAAGGGTCTTTAAGAATTTTTAAAGCATTATCTGCCATCTCATCAACCGCACCAACAGCGCTCAAATAACCGGTAAGTCCATTAACATTTACTTCAGGCAAACCGCCACTATTTGAAGATATTACAGGTGTTTTTGCCGCCATAGCCTCTAAAGCAGATAATCCAAAACTTTCGGTTTGTGAGGGCAATAAAAATAAATCGGCATAACACAAAACCTTATTGATTTCTTGGCTATTTCCTAAAAACAAAACCTTATCTCTAATGTTTAATTTTTTTACTAACAAATCTGCTTTTTCACGTTCCGGTCCCTCACCTACCATCAATAATTTTGCGGGAATTTGTTTTAAAATTTTATCAAAAACCAAAATGACATCCTCAATGCGTTTTACGGGTCTAAAATTGCTCACATGAACAATAATGCGTTCATTTTCATCTGCTAAGGTTGAACGCTGGCACTCTTCTTTTGAATGCTCCGGATATTTATTGAGTTCAATAAAATTATAAATAACGTGAATGTCTTTTTTGATGTCAAATAGGCGCAAGGTGTCGCGCTTTAAACTTTTAGAAACGGCGGTAACATAATCTGAATTATTGATACTAAATTCGACTGCTTGTTTGTAAATGGGATGGCTTCCAACCAAGGTAATATCTGTTCCGTGAAGGGTTGTAACCACTTTTATATCTATGCCTTTTGACTTTAAAATTTGCTTAGCCATAAAGGCGGCATAAGCATGCGGAATGGCATAATGTACATGCAAAATATCTAAATGATAACGCTCAACAATTGAAACCATTTTGCTTGAAAGTGCCAATTCATAAGGCTGGTATTGAAACAAGGGATATTCTTCTACAAAAACTTCGTGAAAATAAACATTTTTAGATAAAAAATTTAGACGAACCGGTTGGTTGTAAGTTATAAAATGGACTTCGTGACCTTTAATACCAAGTGCCATGCCCAATTCAGTTGCAACTACGCCACTACCCCCATAAGTAGGATAACAAACAATTCCTATTTTCATTTTAAAAATTTAGCCTAATAATCACCTAAAGTTACTGGATTTTGATCTAAGGCGCTTTGCAACTGCGCATCATTAGGCGCTTTGCCATGCCAAGCGTGCGTATGCATCATAAAATCTACCCCATTACCCATTATAGTATGCAACAAAATACATATCGGTTTTCCTTTGCCCGTAAGTGCTTTTGCTGCTTTTAAAGCCTCAACAATGTGGTCGATATCATTCCCTTGAGGCACGTCTAAAACCGTCCAACCAAAGGCTTCAAATTTGGCTTTTAAATCCCCTAAAGGCATCACAACCTCTGTAGGCCCATCAATTTGTTGACCGTTATAATCTACGGTTGAGATGAGTGTGTCAATACCTCTTGCCCCTGCATATAAAACGGCTTCCCAAATTTGACCTTCTTGCAATTCGCCATCTCCGTGAAGGGTAAAAACCAAACGCTTATCACCGTTGAGTTTTTTTGCCTGTGCCGCGCCAAGTGCTACTGACATGCCTTGGCCTAAAGAACCCGAGGCAATTCTCACACCCGGCAAAGCTTCGTGTGTTGTAGGATGCCCTTGCAAACGGGTGTTTAGCTTGCGAAAGGTTGACAATTCCTTTACGGGAAAGTATCCGCTGCGTGCCAAAACACTGTAAAAAGCGGGAGAAATATGACCGTTGGAAAGAAAAAATAAATCTTCGTTTATTCCGTCCATCGAAAAATCCTTTTTATAATCTAGAATTTCTTGGTATAAAACGCTTAGAAACTCTGCACAACCCAATGAGCCACCTGGATGACCAGATTGAACGGCATGAACCATACGAACGATATCGCGTCTAACTTGTTGCGTAAAATCTTTTAATTGTGCTGTTGAAGCCATATTGCAAATATATTTTGGACAAAAATAAGGGATTAATTTAAGAATTTGGTCTAAAAAAAATTAAAATTATCCTCTTGCTTGGGCCTTTACTAATCAAAACTTCTAGCGTTTTGAAGACTAAAAGTTGTGATTATTTACGCTTCAAAAAACCTATCAAGTCAAACGCTAAACCAAAATTAGCGTTATTAAAAAACCTATGAGGTTTTAAAAAGCTCATAGGTTTGAAAGGTTAAAAAAACCTTGCAGGTCAATAAAGCACTCTTATGCAAGGTTTTGAAAACTTTGCAGGTCGAATAGGTCTAATTAACTTTATGTCGCGCTTTTAAAACGGCTTCCACATCTTTAAGAAAAAAACCCTTAGCTTGAAGCAAAATTAAATAGTGAAAAAGCAAGTCGGCCGATTCGTTTAAAAACAAATCATCATTGTTATCTTTGGCTTCAATAACTACTTCTACTGCTTCCTCGCCTACTTTTTGAGCCATTTTATTGATACCTTTTTTGAATAAAGACGCCGTGTATGATTTTTCAGTAGGATGTGATTTTCTATCGGCAATTACCGCTTCTAAAGTCGATAAAAAACTTTCCTTTTCATTAACCTCATTCCAACAAGTATCGGCTCCTGTGTGGCAGGTTGGGCCAATTGGATTGACTTTGATTAAAAGGGTGTCTTGATCGCAATCATTTTTAATTGACACCACATTTAAATAATTTCCACTTTCTTCACCTTTTGTCCACAACCTATTTTTGGTACGGCTAAAAAAGGTTACCTTGTTTAAAGTGAGTGTTTTTTGGTAGGCTTCGGCATTCATATAACCGAGCATCAGCACTTTATGAGTATTAGCATCTTGAATAATGGCAGGTACTAAACCATCGCTGTTTTTTTTGAAATCAATTGTCATAATCTTATTGCTATTTTTTGGTTTTTTAAATATTGTTTTAGTTCCGGAATGCTTATTTCGCCAAAGTGAAAAACACTTGCGGCCAAGGCTGCATCGGCATGACCGATTTGAAAAGCGTCTTTAAAATGTGACATAGTTCCCGCGCCACCACTGGCAATAATGGGAATATTAATTAAATTATTTAGCTTATTTAAGGCCTCTAGGGCAAAACCATTTTTAGTGCCATCGTGATCCATTGAGGTAAACAAAATTTCGCCCGCACCGCGTTGTTCGGCTTCTTTTACCCAATCAAATAAACGCCATTTGGTTTTTAAAGTTCCCCCATTGAGATAAATAAACCATTCGTTATCAATTTGTTTAGCATCAGCAGCAACTACCACACACTGGCTTCCAAAAGCCAGACTCATTTCGCTGATAAGTTGTGGATTTTTTACTGCAGCTGAATTGATAGCCATTTTATCAGCGCCCAATTTTAAGAGCACTTCAACATCTTGAACTGATGAAATGCCACCTCCAACGGTAAACGGAATATCAAGTGCCTGTGCGACTTCACTTACCCAATTACACATTGTTTTTCTTTGATTTATGGTGGCCGTAATATCTAAAAACACCAACTCGTCAGCGCCTTGCTCGGCATATATTTTGGCAAGTTCAACTGGGTCGCCGGCATCGCGGAGGTTTTTAAAATTAATACCCTTAACCGTTCTGCCATTTTTGACATCTAGACAAGGAATGATACGCTTTGTTAACATAAGAATTTTGAATTTTTTAATGGCTCATTAAAAGGTACTTTTCCAGTATTTTTAAACTAATTTTATGTTCATAAATGGCTTTGCCAATAATAACGGCTTCGCATCCCAATTCGGCTAATATTGGCAATTCATCAAAGTGAGAAATTCCGCCCGAAGCGATTAATTTCAAATTAGGAATCTGTTCAATAATTTTTTTATACAGCTCAAAACTAGGTCCTTGAAGCATTCCATCTTTTGAAATATCCGTACAAATAACCGTGCTTATTCCTGCTTTGACATAGTCTTTTATAAAGGGAATCAATGCCTTATCAGAAGTTTCAAGCCAGCCATTTACCGCAATGGTTTCGTTTTTAGCATCGGCTCCTAAAATAATTTTGTCAGCTCCATAAATTTGCAGCCAAGTTTTGAATAAAGCAGGATTTTTAACTGCAACACTACCGCCTGTAATCTGGTTTGCTCCCGATTCAAAAGCAATTCGCAAATCAGCATCCGATTTAAGTCCGCCCCCAAAATCAATCTTTAGGTTTGTGTTTTTGGCAATGGATTCTAAAACCTTATAATTGACAATCGCCTGTGCCTTAGCTCCATCTAAATCAACTAAATGCAAATATTTAATGCCGTGTGCTTCAAATTTTTTTGCCATTTCTAAGGGATTTTCATTGTATATTTTTTGCGTGTTGTAATCGCCTTTTGAAAGTCGTACACATTTTCCGTTTATAATGTCTATGGCAGGAATGATTCTCATTTAAGTTTTTAGTTTTGAGTTTATAATTCTAAAAAGTTTTTTAAAAGTTGCGCCCCTACTTTTCCACTTTTTTCGGGATGAAACTGGACGCCATAAAAATTATTTTTTTTCATTGCTGAAGCATATTTTAAACCGTAAGTGCTTGTGGCAATAGTATCTGCATTTAAGGGCGCGAAATAACTGTGAACCAAATACATAAATTCGTTTTCGTCAATGTCATTAAACAACTCGGATTTTAAATTGCTTATCTGGTTCCAGCCAATTTGTGGTACTTTAAGCTGGTTGTCAAATTTAATCACATTCCCCTCAAAAATTTCCAATCCTTTGCTATCGCCCTCTTCGCAATGTTTACACATGAGTTGCATCCCCAAACAAATCCCCAAAACGGGTTGTTTTAATTGTGGAATAAGCGCATCTAATCCGGTAGCTTTTAAACTAATAAGTGCTCTTGCAGCATGGCCTACGCCTGGAAAAATGACTTTATCCGCTTGACGGATAACAGCAGCATCACTTGTTATTAAAACCTTGCAATTAAGCCGTAACAAAGCATTTTTAACCGATTGTGTATTGCCTGCTCCATAATCTATAATGGCGATTGTTTGCATTAAAATATACCTTTTGTTGTTGGTAAAACGGTACTCGTCACGTCTTTAATAATTGCCATTTTAAGGGCTTTAGCAAAGGCTTTAAAGATGCCTTCTATTTTGTGATGCTCATTGGTGCCTGTTGCCTGAATGTTTAAATTGCATTTTGCCGCATCGGAAAACGATTTAAAAAAGTGCATAAACATTTCGGTAGGCATCGCTCCTATTTTTTCTCGTTTAAATTCAGCCTCCCAAACCAGCCAATTTCTACCTCCAAAATCAAGCGCAACCTGAGCTAAACAATCGTCCATAGGCAACACAAACCCGTAGCGATTCATTCCTTTTTTATCTTGCAAAACTTCATAAAATGCCTGTCCTAAAACAATGGCAACATCTTCAATTGTGTGATGTTCATCTACTTTTAAGTCGCCTTTAACACTAATATTTAAATCTACTTGGGCGTGTTTGGCAATTTGTTCTAACATGTGATCAAAAAATCCAAGTCCGGTGTCAATTGCATTTTGACCTGTTCCATCCGCATTTAAATAGACCGAAATAGCGGTTTCTTTGGTTGTTCGGGTAATGCTTGTCGTTCTAATTTTAGTCTTTAAAAAAGTATAAATGGCTTTCCAATCTTTTGTTTCTAAAACAATATTATTTTTTAGAACTTCCTTATCGGATAAATCAGTTTGCAATCCGCCACAATAATTTATCAAAATGCCTTTTGAACCTAGGTTTTGAGCCAATTTCATATCGGTTAACCGATCGCCAATGACAAAGCTGTTTTGTAAATCAAAATCGGGAGAAAAATATTTGGTCAATAAACCTGTATTAGGCTTGCGAGTTGGTGCATTTTCGGCTGCAAAAGTTCGGTCTATTAAAATTTCACTAAAGTTAATCCCTTCATTTTTAAATGCTTTGAGCATAAAATTTTGAGGAATCCAAAAATTACTTTCCGGATAAGCGTCTGTTCCTAAACCATCTTGGTTGGTAACCATCACCAATTCAAAATTGAGCTCTGCAACAATTTTTTTAAGATAATAAAACACCTCGGGATAAAATTCTAATTTTTCGAGGCTGTCAACTTGCTCATCGGCAGGTTCTAAAATGAGTGTGCCATCGCGGTCAATAAATAAGATATTTTTCATTTGTCAAATGTTTTTAATGCGTTGATAAGTGTGTCATTTTCAAGTGCAGTTCCGATGGTGATGCGCAAACAATTTTTACACCCTAATTCCTTAGAACGGTCACGAACCACAATGCTTTTCGATTTTAAATCGTCAAAAACTAAAGTGCTATTTTTAAAGCGCACCAACAAAAAATTGGCATCCGATTTAAATATTTTTTCTACGCACTTTAATGATTCCAGTGCCTTAATAAGTCGCGCTTTTTGTTGCTTAACAGATGCCAATTCAGCCTTAAAGTGCTCCTGATTTTTCAAGCGCTTCAAGGCTGCCTCCGCATTAGCGGTACTAATGTTATAAGGCGGTTTTATTTTGTTGAGTACGGCAATAATTTTAGGAGAAGCAATGGTTAAACCGATTCTCACACCTGCCAAACCCCAAGCTTTTGATAGCGTTTGAATGACTACCAAATTTGGATAAGTAGCCATCAAACTTATAGCCGACAGGCTTACTTCTGTAAAATCGATGTAAGCTTCATCTACAATGATTAAACCACTAAACTCCTGGCAAAGTTTTTCAATTTCGACTATAGAAACAGCATTTCCGGTTGGATTATTTGGTGAACAGATAAAAATGAGCCTTGTTGTCGGTTCTAAATTTTTTAAAGCCAAGTCAGCTGTAAACTCAAAATCTAACAATAATGGGATTTCCTTAACTGCCACGGCATTAATTTGCCCCCAAATTTTATACATACTGTAAGTCGGCTTAAAACATAACATACTATTTTGTTGGGGTTCACAAAAGGCTCTAAGCAATAAATCGATGCTCTCATCGCTGCCATTTCCAAGTAATAACTCATTGCAATTAACGCCTTTTAGTTGCGCTAAGGTTTCTTGCAAAGTCTTTATTTGTTTTCCCGGGTAACGGTTAAAGGGCGATGCAAACGGATTTTCGTTAGCATCTAAAAACACTTCGGCATCTCCTTTAAATTCATCTCGTGCCGATGAATAAGCCGTTAATGCCTTAATATTTGAGCGGATTAAATTTTCTAAATTAAAGTTCATTTTTTCAAAGATTTTAATCGGATTGTAACGGCATTTTTATGAGCATCTAATCCCTCGGCTTGCGCCATAATTTCGATGGTATTCCCAATATTTTGAAGCCCTTTTGCCGATAGTTTTTGAAAGCTGATTTGCTTGACAAATGCCTCTAAAGCTACGCCTCCACTAACACGCGCATAACCATTTGTAGGCAAAGTGTGATTGGTTCCTGAGGCGTAGTCACCAGCGCTTTCGGGTGAATAATCGCCTATAAATACCGAGCCGGCATTGCGGACATTATCAGCGTAATACAGGCTGTCTTTTCCACAAATAATAAGGTGTTCGGGCGCATATTGATTGATTATTTTTAAAGCTTCTTTTTTATCTTTTACAGCTATCATTTTAGAATTTTGTAAAGATTGTTCGGCTATTGCTATGCGCGATAATTTTGGCAATTGGATTTTGATTTCACAAGCAACCATTTTTAAAAAATCTGAATCGGTTGCAACCAATATTACCTGACTATCAGTGCCATGCTCTGCTTGCGATAACAAATCAGAAGCTACAAAAGCAGCGTTTGCCGATTTATCACAAACCACCATCAACTCTGAAGGACCGGCAGGCATATCTATGGCAATACCTTCTTTTTGCACCAAGGTTTTTGCAAGGGTTACATAGCTGTTTCCCGGACCAAAAATTTTATAAACCTTCGGAATACTTTCCGTGCCAAACGCCATTGCCGCAATGGCTTGTGCGCCACCCACCTTAAAAATATTTGAAATACCTAAAAGTTGGGCCGTATATAATATTTCGGGTGCTATCAAACCATTTTTATTGGGCGGTGTGCATAAAATTACCGTTTTGCAACCTGCAATTTGTGCCGGAATTCCCAACATCAAAACCGTAGAAAACAAAGGTGCTGAGCCCCCGGGAATGTATAAACCTATTTTTTCAATAGCCACTTGTTTACGCCAACAAAATACGCCCCGAGTGGTCTCAACCCGCGTTGAAACAACTTCTTGTGCTTTGTGAAATTTATAAATGTTTTGATAGGCTTTGTTAATGGCTTGTTTTAATGGCGCTGAAATTTGATTTATGGCATATTCAATTTCGGCTTTAGTTACCATTAAAGAAGTCAATTCAACTTGATCAAAGGCTTTGGCATATTGATATAAAGCGCTATCTCCCTGCGCTTTTACGGTATTTAAAATCGTTGCCACCTGAAGTTCCTTTTCGGCTGACTGTTGGCTTTTTGGGCGTTGTAAGAGCAGCTCTAATTCCGCTATATTGGGTTCATTGAAAATTTGCATATTCTTGAATTTATATTACCATTTTTTCTATCGGAACTACCAAAATACCCTCGGCTCCTTGGGCTTTAAGCGCGTCAATCACCTCCCAAAAGGAGCCTTTATTGATGACGGTATGGATGGAACTCCACCCTTTTTGCGCTAGGGGTAAAACCGTTGGACTGCGCATTCCCGGTAGGATTTTTACAATATTGTCAATTTTATCATTGGGAACATTCATCAATACATAACGCGAATTTCGCGCTTTTAATACCGACTGAATTCTAAATTGAATTTTATCTAAAATCTCTTGAGCCTCCTTAGTTATAACCGGTGATTTTGCCAAAACTGCCTCCGACTTTAACAAGACTTCCACTTCTTTTAAATTGTTTTTAAATAAGGTGCTACCACTACTCACCAAATCACAAATGGCATCGGCAAGGCCGATATTTGGGGCAATTTCTACAGAACCCGAAATGTGGTGTGTTTTGGCTTCAATGTGCGCGGCAACCATAAATTTGGACAAGGTATTGCTGTAAGAAGTTGCAATGCGCATCCCATCTAAATCGGCTAATGAGCTCACTTTAGAGGTTTTAGGAACGGCAATACTTAAACGGCATTTAGAAAATCCCAATTTTTCAACTAAGCTTGCCGTGCTATTTTCTTCAATCAAGGTGTTTTCGCCAATAATGGCGCAGTCTACCACCCCATCTTCAAGATATTGCGGAATATCAGAATTTCGCAAAAATAAGATTTCGGCCGGAAAATTGATGGCTTTAGCCTTTAATTGGTCTCTGCCATTATCTATGGCAATACCACATTCATCCAGTAAACGCAAGGAATCTTCCTGCAATCTTCCTGATTTTTGAATGGCAATTTTTAAATTTGTTTTCATTTTATTTTCTATCGTTAATTGTAAAAAAAAAAGCCCGCCTATCAGGCGAGCTTTATATTATTTTTAATTTAATTTTATAGCATCAACACCCGATAATCTCAGTTTTTTTTGAATGATGTTGGTGATGTAAATTATTAAACATTTATTTTTCTGTTTTGAGAGGCAAATATATACGTTTTATTTTAATATGCTAAAAAAAATGAAATAAATTTTTACAAGAGCTAAACGTGGTGAAAAATGCTTTTAACTATTAAAAACCATTTTTTGTTTTGCTAATTTCGCATCTTAAAAACAATCATAAAATGATAAAATCACTTTGGCTACTATTAGGTTTATTTGTGTTAAGTTGTTCAACAACCAATAAAATAGCCACTATAAAACCAGAACCAGATAATTCAAGTCCGTTGGTTTTTGAAAACACACCTTCTTTTATCAATTTGCCGGTGCGCATCAAACTTAAGGATATTGAATACACCACTAACAACCTATTAACCGGCTTAATTTATGAAGATAATACGATTGAAGATGACAACATTGAAATGAAAATTTGGAAACAAGCTCCTATTTCAATTACTAATGAAAACGGAAAAATAAAAACAGTTCTTTCATTAAAAGCATTGGTAAAATATAGAATTGGCACAAAAACGCTAGGAATAGACCTTTATAAAACTAATGAGTTTAACCTCAATGGGGTGATTACTTTAATAAGCAATGCAACGCTCAATAATTGGAAACTCAGCACTTATACTTCATTGCGGTCACTCGAATGGAATGAAAGTCCAACGCTTACTGTTTTTGGAAAAAATGTTCCAGTTACTTACCTCATCAATCCGACCATAACACATTTCAAGTCTAAAATCGAAAAAAGTATTGACGCTGCTATTGAAAAATCAATGGATTTTAAACCCAATGTTTTAGATGCCTTAGAAAAGTTGAGCACGCCTTTTTTAATGAACGAAACCTACGAAAGTTGGCTTCAAATTGTTCCAATTGAGGTATATGCTACTAATGTCCAATTAAAAAATGATTTGCTTTTAATGGAAATGGGAATGAAATGCACTATGGAAACGGTAATTGGAACAAAACCAAACTCAAAATTTGATGCAACAAAAATTGCTTTAAAACCGGTTTCAAAAATTCCAAGCCAAATTAATGCAAATGTTATGGCTATTTCCACTTATGAAGAAGCTTCAAAAATAATAACAAAAAATTTTGCCAATCAAGAATTTAGCTCCGGAACAAAAAAAGTGAGTATTAAAAATGTAAATCTTTGGCAAAAAGGAGGCAAATTAGTGATTGCTTTAGAGGTGATTGGAACCATAAATGGCACCATTTATTTAACAGGAATTCCGCAATATAACGAACAAACTAAAGAGTTATATTTCGACAAAATGGATTATGTTTTAGATACCAAAAACCAATTAATTAAGGCTGCCAATTGGCTTGCTCAAAGCATCGTGTTAAAAAAAATTCAAGAAAGCTGCCGTTATTCAATAACGCCTAACTTAGAAATGGGAAAAAAAAGTATGATGACCTATTTAGATAATTATTCACCAATGCCAGGTGTTTTTGTAAATGGGACAATAGATGATTTTAAATTTCAAAAAATTCAATTGACGAATCAAGCCATTATTGCCTTTGTTCAAATAAATGGTTCCTTAAATGTGGCCATTGATGGTTTAAAATAACACTGATATTGTTACATTTACAGAATTTATATTTCTAATTTTTAGAAAAAATAAAAACAAGTACAGATAATTAACAAAAAAATTACACGTTATTTATTGGTTTAAATTAGAACTTATTTAAAAGAAGATGATAAAACTTTTTAGAAACATCCGCCAAAAACCTTCTCAATGAAGGCCTGCCTGCCGGACAGGCAGGCAAAACCAGCAATTACCTCAAATACGCCATTGGTGAAATTGTGCTTGTGGCGATTAACAAAAAAGCCTTATGTCCCGTTAGGGACACCCTATTGGTAGCAGAATACAAAAAAATCATCCAGCGTGCCTTTAGGCCTGCCTGCCGGACAGGCAGGTACGATATATATAATGTACCAAACGACACATTAAACCAACGCAATACATATTTGCTACCAATATAAAGTCCCTAACGGGACAAATAAAATTGAATCAATATGATAAAAATATTCCGAAATCTGCCTCGCCGGCAGGCAGGCATCCGAAAAAACCTTCTCAATGAAGGCCTGCCTGCCGGACAGGCAGGGAAAACCAGCAATTACCTAAAATACGCCATTGGTGAAATTGTGTTGGTGGTTATTAACAATACAGTTTTATGTCCCGTTAGGGACAACATATTGGTAGCAAGAAACAATACAAAATCAAATCCTCGTGCCTTTAGGCCTGCCTGCCGGACAGGCAGGTATAAAATATAAACACGCAATTATGGCAAACACCTATACACAAATACATATTCAAGCCGTTTTTGCGGTGCAAAACAGACAAAGCCTCATTAAAAATGAATGGAAAGATGAATTGTACAAATACATCACCGGCATTATCCAAAACCACGAGCATAAAGTATTGCAGATAAACGGAATGCCAGACCATATTCATATTCTGTTTGGGATGCGGCCAACACAATCGCTTTCAGATTTGATGAAACAAGTAAAACAAGATTCCTCAAAATGGATAAACAATAAAAAATTTGTAGATGGTAAATTCTCGTGGCAAGCTGGTTTTGGCGCTTTTTCATATTCCAAATCGGAATTGCCTAATGTGATAAATTATATCAAAAACCAGGAGCATCATCATAAATCAAACACATTTCAAGAGGAATATCTACAATTATTGAAGGAATTCAATATTGAATTTGATGAACGCTATATATTTAAACCAATTATATGATTATATCTTGTACCTAACGGCACATTAAATCAACGAATTAAATTTTTGCTACCAATATAAAGTCCCTAGCGGGACAAAATAAAATTGAATCAATATGATAAAATTCTTCCGAAAAATCCGAAAAAAACTTCTTGAACAAGGTAAAACCAGCAATTACCTTAAGTATGCCATCGGCGAAATTGTATTGGTGGTGATTAACATAACCATTTTATGTCCCGTTAGGGACAACCTATCGGTAGCAAGAATAAATACAAAATTAAATTCACGTGCCTTTAGGCCTGCCTGCCTGACA
>Ga0100398_1001694_pt1 | contig 18743 bp, 14 predicted proteins | sample CryGeymeta201522_FD_81568 | JGI IMG/M metagenome (GOLD analysis project Ga0100398, IMG submission 81568) | Groundwater microbial communities from Crystal Geyser aquifers in Utah, USA - Crystal Geyser metaG 2015-22 | ecosystem: Environmental > Aquatic > Deep subsurface > Groundwater | place: USA...
GCGCGTTCTTCGGAGACATGATTCATATGAAGCCCGTGATCAGCCCTCTCCCCGAGGGGGCCAGGAAGGTGGGCGTCGTCCGGAACCGGACCGAACAATTGAAGTTCGCCATGGAGAAGCTGGACGACGGCATGGAGCGGAACGGGCGCGCCCTGATCATGATCGAGTATACCGACAACCTCGCATGGGTGACGAAAAAGGCGCAGCCGGAAATCGCGTGGCGGTGGCCGGAGGCGGAGATCATTCTCCAACCCATGTCTCTCACTTCCGGGGCACACATGGGACCGGGAACATGGGCTGTGGCCTTTCTGCCGGAACGCGTATGACGGGGGGGCGTACATACGGGACTTCGGTCGGTCGCTTCGTCGTTCTGATTCCCGTCTATAACCATGCCGACGGGGTCATCCCGGTCATCGAGCGCGCACGCTTGCTGGGGCTGCCGATCCGGGTTGTGGACGACGGCTCGACGGACGGGACGGCACAACGGCTGGAGGCGATCGGGGGGATCACGGTGATCCGCCACGAGGAGAACCGCGGCAAGGGGGCGGCCCTTCTGACCGGTTTTGCGGCCCTCGTGGGAGAGGCGGAGTGGGCCGTCACGCTGGACGCCGATGGCCAGCACGACCCTGCGGATGTCCCGAGCCTGATTCGGGCGATCCCCAAGGGTCAGCGGCCCATCGTCATCGGCCGGCGGGAGGGGATGGTCGGGGAGGATGTTCCTTGGACGAGCCGCTTCGGGCGGAAATTCTCCAACTTCTGGGTCCGGTGCGCCGGCGGGCCTGCTCTGGCCGACACCCAGAGCGGGATGCGCATCTATCCGCTGCCGGAGGCGGCGAGTCTCGGGGTTCGTGCCCGGCGTTTCCAGTTCGAGGTGGAGATCCTCGTCCGGGCCCGGTGGGCGGGGATTCCCGTCGTCGAGGCGCCAGTGCGCGTTTCCTATACGCCCGGCATGAAAAGGATTTCCCATTTCCGCCCCTTTGTCGATTTCTGCCGGAACTCGGCGACGTTCACCCGGCTGATCTTGCTGCGCTATTGGGGGACAGATTTAAAATCTCCCCCCCGGGATCGGGACGGCGACAGATTTTAAATATGTCCCCCAATTAGAACGACTCCGACAGATAATTTTCTTACCCCGCCCCCACCCCGGCCCTCCCCCTGAAGGGGATGAGAAATACTGGGTTTCTTTCCCTTCATGAGAGAGAGAAAATACCGGGCTTTTCCCTCTTCAAGGGGGAGGCAGGAGGGGGATGGGGTTACTTGTCGGAGTAGAATTGATGGCCTCGTAAAAAGTCGTCATTCCCGCCTTCGCGGGAATGACAGAATATGTGGTTTTCAGACTTTTTACGGGTTCGTCAGAATTAGGAGGCACGATGTTTTTCCGACGCTACCGACTTCGCTGGTCGCTGATGCTTGCCGTCGTGGCGGTCCTGGGGGGCCTTTTGCTGTACGAATCCCAGGGCGGCGTACGGATCGAAACGGACATCCTGGCATCGCTCCCCCGTCACGATCCCGTCCTGGCGGACGCCCACCGCGTCATCCGCCATCTTCCCGTCCAGGACCGGCTGATCATCGATGTCGCGGTGAGGGCCGAGGGGGCGGGGACAGATTTAAAATCTGTCCCCGCGGAGATATCCCAGGAGAGATCCCGGGACGTCCTGGTCGCCGGGGCCGGTATAATCGAGGCGGGGCTTCGCGAAAGCGGTTTGTTCCGGCAGGTGGGGATGCAGCAGATGGAGGCGTTCTTCCCGGAACTCGCAGACCATGTCGTCGGCCATCTCCCCCTGCTTTTCGACGGGCCGCAACTAAAAGCGCAGATCGCGCCGCTCCTCGCCCCGGCCGAACTGCGCCGGGTCCTGGAGGAAGATCTCAAGATCGTGCAGGGGCTCGAAGGGATCGGTCAGGCCGATCTCATCGCCCGCGACCCCCTGGGCCTCCGAAACCTGGTTCTGTCCCGGATGTCCCAACTCCTGCCGAGCCGGGACGCCCAGCTCTACCGGGGGAAGCTGATCTCCCGGGACGGGGAACATCTGCTCATCATGGCGGAACTCAAAGGTTCCGCGACGGATACGACCTATTCCCGGGCCATCCCCCCACTCGTCCAGGCGCTGGCGGAGAAGCTCGATGGGCAGTACCGGCCCCGCGGCATCCGCTTCACGCTGACGCCGGTGGGGGCCTACCGGGCCGCGTTGGACAACGAGAATGCCGCCCGGCGGGACATGCAAACGGCGATTGTCCTGACGACACTCGGGATCGCCTTTCTGCTGATCGTCACCTTTCCACGGCCCCTCGTCGGACTTCTGGCCCTGCTCCCTTCGACGGCCGGCGCCATTTTCGCCCTTTTCGTCTGCTCGTTCCTCTTTCCCTCCCTCTCCATCCTGGCGGTCAGTTTCGGCGGGGCGATCATGGCCTTCACGGTGGATCTGGGGATCGCCTATCTGCTGTTTCTCGACCGGCCCTGCGAGGTTTCGGGACGCCAGGCCGCCCGCGAGGTACGGGCGGCGGAGATTCTGGCCGCCCTGACGACGATCGGCGGTTTTCTGCTGCTGCTCTTGAGCCGATTTCGCGTCCTGGCCGAGGTCGGCGTCTTTGCGGCCTTGGGGGTGGCCTTTGCCTTTGCCTTTGTTCACTGGGTCTTCCCCCGGATCCTGCCTGTCATGCCGCCGGCCCAGAAGACCCGGAATCCTTGGCTGAGCCGGATTCTGGACCGGATCGCGCTGTCGGGGGGAAAGGCGAAACTTGTGGCGGTTGCGCTTTTCTTTGGCGTCATGCTCTGCTTTGCCCGTCCTGTTTTTCACGCGGACATCAACGCGATGAATTCCCTGAGTGCGGAAACAGTTTCCGCGGAAAAGACCCTCCAGCGGGTCTGGGGGGACTTGACGAGCCGGGTTTACCTCATGATCGAGGGGGGAAGCCTAACGGATCTCCAGACCAAAAGCGATCGCTTGGCCGGGATGCTCCGGGACGATCTCAACCGGGGAACAGTCGGGGCGGCCTTCGTACTTTCCGATCTCTTCCCGGGGGAGGCGCTGGCGCGGCGCCATGCAGCCGGTTGGAACGCTTTCTGGACGCAGGGCCGCGTGGCGGGGTTCCGGCGGGAGCTCGCGCAGGCGGCACGGGGAATGGGGTTCGCCCCGGACGCCTTCGGGGCCTTTATGAGCTCCCTGTCCGCGACCCCGCCCGTTGCCGCGGCGATCCCGGAGAAATTGGCCGGTTTCCTGGGCATTGCGGCGGAGAAATCCTCCCGGGTGCAGGTCTCCATGTTGACGCCGGGCCCGGCCTATGATGCGGAACCGTTCTTCGCCCGGTATGCGGCGACGAACCTTGTCAGCGTCTTCGATGCGGGTCTCTTCAACCGGCGGCTGGGGGAGGTCCTCGTTTCGATCTTCACCGAGATTGCCCTCATCACGGGTCTCGGAATCGTCCTGGTCGTCTTTCTCTTCTTCCTGGACGGACGCCTCTCCCTGATCGTCCTGGCGCCGGTGGCTTTCGCCCTCGTCAGCACCTTGGGGACCCTGAAGCTCCTGGGCCATCCGGTGGACATCCCCGGGATCATGCTCTGGATCGTGATCATGGGGATGGGGATCGACTACGGCATCTATTACGTCTGCGCCTATCAGCGGTATCTCGACGAGCGCCATCCCTTCATGGGGCTGATCCGCCAGGCGATGTTCCTGGCGGGGGCGACCACCCTGATTGGATGCGGCGTCCTGGCCCTGGCCCAGCACGCGGTCCTCAAGAGCATTGGCCTGACATCATTGTTGGGGATCGCCTATTCCCTCGTCGGGGCCTTCCTGATCGTTCCCCCGCTGGTGAAGCGGGTCCTTGTCCCGGTGACGCTGCCGGCGGAGAAGGTCCGGCCCGGATCGGCGAGGCATTACGAACGGGCGCGGCTGCGGTATCGCCATATTGCCGCTTATCCTCGTGTTTTTGCGCGCTGCAAGATGCGCCTCGATCCAATGTTTCCCAGTCTGGCGGCCTTCATGAAGGCGCCCCGGCGCATCCTCGACATCGGGTGCGGTTACGCCGTCCCGTCCGTCTGGCTCCTGGAACTGTTCCCCGCGGCCACGGTCTGCGGTCTCGATCCGGATGAGGAACGGGTCCGCGTGGCCCGGTCTGCGCTCAGGTCGCGGGGCGATGTCCGGGCGGGCCGGGCGCCCGAGCTCGCCGATTTGCCGGACCGCGCCGACACGGCCCTGATCCTCGACGTCATCCACATGTTAGACGATGCGGCGTTGCGCGAGACGCTCAGAATTCTGCACGAAAAGCTCATCCCCGGCGGCCGGCTCGTCATCCGGGCAACGATCCCACGGGCAGGCCATACCCCCTGGATGCGGAGGCTGGAGGAGTTCCGGCTGAGGAGACACCGCCTGTCGCCCCATTACCGGACCCGCGAAGCCCTGGAGACGATAATCCGTACCGCGGGCTTTCAGATCGAAACCGTTGAATCGGCGGCCCTGGGGAGCGGAGAGTGGTGGTTCGTCGCCGATCGCCCTCTGTTAGAGGAAACCGAACCATGAAGGATTTTGCCTACCGCTGCCTCGTCGTCCTGCAGAAGAGATTTGGGAACTGGATCTTTCTGCTGATCGCCTGGCATGTGGCGACCGGATATTTCCTCCTGTTTCCCCGTCGCGTAGCCGTCAGCGTCCGCTTCTACCGCCAACTCTTCCCGGACCGGGGGCGTCGCCATGCCCTTTTATGCGCCTGGCGGCAGTATCACCATTTTGTCCACGTCTTTCTGGATCGGTTCCTTCTCACGGAAGGCGACGATCTCATGATGACGCACGAGGGGCTGGAGCATATCTTTGCGGCCGCCGAAAGCGGCCTTGGGGGCGTTATCCTGATGTCCCACGTGGGAAGTTGGGAGATCGCCGCCCGGCTCCTCCGGCATCAGGGCCGGAACCATCCTGCCATGAAGCTGATGCTCTACCTGGGGGCGAAGTACAAGGAGCAGATCGAACGGCGGCAGAAGAGGAGCGTCGAAGAGAGTGGAATCCGCGTCATTTCGGTTCCGGAGAACGGGGGATCGGCCATGGACATCCTGGAGGGGTTGAATTTCCTGCGGGAGGGGGGGTTGGTCTCGCTGACGGGGGACCGGCTGTGGGGCCGGGAGCAGCGGGCCGTCACCGTCCGGTTTTCCGGCGGCGAGGCGCGAATTCCCGAGATCCCATACCTCCTGGCGATGCTCTCCGGGGCGCCGCTATTGATCTTTTTCGGCTATCGCACGGGAAAGGGGGCGTATCATCTCATCACGAAGCCGCCCCTCTTTATCGCCAAGGCTTCAAGGGGAGAGCGGAACCGTGCCGTCGAAAAGGCGGCCCAGGCATATGCGGATCTCCTTGCCGATACGGTCCGCGCCCATCCGTACGAGTGGTACCACTTCGAACCGTTTCTTACGAAGCCGGAGGATGGGAAAGATCGGTGCTGCCGGTGACTTTACCCCGTGGTCCGGCGCGAAGCAGGGAGGGGCCGATCGACCCGCCGCCGGTTCCACGATTTTCCCAGTCCTCTCCGGACCAAAGCGGGCCTGCGCCCTGGCCACCGCCTTGAGGTCGTCCGTAGAGAAGATCAGGATGGGGCCGTTTTGCATCGCCCTGCCGGCCCAGGAAACGGACCAGGTTCGGGTCCGTCATCGGCGTGAGGGGGTGATGCCGCATCCCGGAATCGCTGAGCAGCAGGTCGCCGATGAACAGATGACCCTGGTAGATCGTGCGGCCATTGGCGGGGAAAGCGGGGCAGACGATCGTGATCGCAGCGCCTAACTCGTCTAACAGCGCCTCGGCGACAGGGCCGATGTTTCCCTTTTCTGTGGAATCGAAGGTGGAGCAATACTTGAAGAAGATCTGGCGCGCCCCATGGCCTATGAGCCATCGGCTGGCGGCCACGGACTGGGCGACGGCCTCCTCCGGCGGCGCGGTGCGGGATTTGAGGGCGACGACCGCGGCCGGTGTGTCCGGATCGGGTGTGGATTCCGGCGGCACGCCGATGTACTGGATGGCGGGCATGCCGTTTTTGCCGAGCATCAGGGCCAGATCGGTGGATCCGGTGATATCGTCGCCGATGGCGCCGAGGAGAATCGACATAGCCTGCTCCTGAAATGGATGGTTAAGGATAGGGACGTCAGGGGAGGGTCATAATTGATACAGGCAATCGACTCCATCCTCGCAAGGGTTCAGCCACCGTATTTCCCGGAGCATCTTCACGTTTCCGGTTCGTTCCAGCGCCTTTTGCAATTTGTCGTCTGTGGTCATAATGATCCGGTCGTGCGCGTAAGCGGCATCCAAAAGGTGTCGGTCTTTTTTGATAATGGCACGGTCGTCGGAAGGCAATCCTTTCAAGCGGATGGGCGCTATGGAAGGATTGTCCTTTGGCATTTTCCGCCTGGTCATCATGGCGACTTTCCATTTGCGCGAAAACTTCGATGAATGCCTGTCCCATTCATTCTCGATAGGGTCCGAAATGAGAACACGATGACATATCGTCAGGATGGCGCTGAGCGCTTTCCGACAGGCTGATGATACGGGATGCTCGGTTGTCCCTGCCGCGCGCATGACGGATGCGTCCACGACCAAAAGTCGTGAGACCTTTGTTCTCTTCATCTTCCTGCCCCCCGAGCTTCAACCGCATCAAGGTAGCTGCTTTCCGCGTCCAATTCAGTTTCATCGAAATCCTCCGGCCAGTCACCGAAGGCGCCATTATGATCCAGCTCTGTAGAAATCACCTTGGTGGAACCATCTTCACATCGTTGGAACCAGTGGAGTTTGACATTCTTCTTTTCGATCTCATTTTGGGCGACCAGTGTTTGCACTTCTCGCAATAGCAGGGAGCTATGCGTTTCGACAACCGCCACAACCCCACGCACAATCGCCTTGGCCAGCACATGGGCAAGTTTCCTCTGCGCTTTCGGGTGAAGGTGAATTTCTGGCTGCTCCAGATAGACAAGCTGTCCGGGAGAGGCGATAAGCAGGGAGACCAACACCGGGAGTGTTTGAGAAACGCCAAACCCGACATCGGCTATACTGACCATATCCCGGGCGCTGCCTTTCTTGCCATGAAGAAGCCTTCCAACCTTAAGTTCATACTGAGTATCTGCAATGCGCGCTGCAGCTACCTTCCACGTGAGCCCCATTTCCTCAAGCATCCGACCGAGGTCGCCAAGGCGCCAATCTTTGTCGTCTTGCCACTTGGCAATAATGCTGGCCGTGTATTGCTCAAATGTGCCCGAGAACAGGGGACCGGAAGATGACTTGGTGTAAGTCCGCGAGGGATTTCCGCGCAGGCCCGGAAGATGGATCACCCCCTTGATTAATGGGATGAAATCGTGGCCTGGGGAAAAATCAAATGGACCATAGAAGATCGACCGTTTAGGCGTTAAACCGTCGGTGAAACCAAAACTAAGAAAACACCTCTCTCGATAGACGCCCCACTTAAGATCTCGTTTGCTGTGCATCGTTATATCTTTATATATTTTTTCGATATGTTCGGGCATGACCGCCATGATCTCTTCATGGGACATTTCCGGTGTGGCAGTCATCTCCTTCGATCCGATTTTGAAAACCATATGTCCAACATCAAAGCCCTTGCCTTCCTCGCGACGGAAAACAAGCTCCAACAAGTCTCGGCCCGTCTTTTCAATTTTGACCATAAAGTCTGCCTGGCTGGATCTGGCCAATTTCTTGTTCAATAGTTGCTCGGCGGAGGTGAAGCGGACATTGGCGCCGTCGAGCTGTAGAGCGCCGCCCGGATCGCCCTGGGCTTCGAGGGTCTGTTTGAGCATGAGCAGGGGTTGCATAATGCTCGACTTGCCGGAACTGTTCGCCCCCGCCAGGATCGTCAAGGGTCGGATCTCGATCCGCTGTTCGTCGCTGATGGATTTGAACCCGCGCACTGTGAGGGCGGTAATCCTATCTGCGCTCGTTGCTGTTTTGGACATTGTGTGCCTCCTTGTGCCTATACCGAACTGATGCGAACCAATTTTGTATGGAAATAATATGTAGAAAGCCCTTGCATGTCAACAATATTGATCACATGGGGTCAGACTGGGTCAATCAAGTCGTTGAACGCGCTCACCGACCGGTATTCCACATCGGCAAATTCCCGGAAGTGGGCCGTCCCGCACTTGAGCTTCATCTCTTCCTTTCTTCGCAGGTCATCGCTTGCCAGAGAATACTTCGTCTCCGCCACGAAATAGATTTTTCGATCCCGCTTCAAGACCAACGCCCAGTCGGGATTGTAGTCGCCGATCGGCGTCGGGATCGTGAATTTTGACGGCAATTTAAAGTAAAGCTCGACGCGGTCGTCGTTCTCGCAATCCTTCGCGAATTGCCTCTCCACACCGGAATCCGTCTGGATATAGTTGTATAAGGTCTTGTCAGGTTTAGCCACCTCTACCAGTCCGGACAGGTACGTCTCGATTTCCGCCTCTGCAAAGATCCGCATCTCATAGGTTTGACCGTTGATCGTCTCATACTTGATGCCGTCGATCATCAGGGCGTTCAGGACGCCTTTGATGACCGAGACGACCCGGTCGAGAAAAGCCTGGGGATTGATCAGAAGATCGTCGAGTTTCCCTGACTTCAACAGAAGCTGCAGGATGGTCTGCTTGGTCAGGGCAACTTTGCCCTGGATATAACCGAAGACATCCGGAATCTCAAAATGGACGTCCTTCAGGGCGATCTTTTCGAGGCCGTACTGACGGGGCGCCACGCCTTGTTCGCTGATGGCCAGATCCGCCTTGGAAATTTCCAGAACGGGATAAGAGACGCGGGGCAATTCCCGGATCGCCCGGCTCGCATTCTCGATCAACTCCTCCGGGCGGTACTCCACCCGGTAAACCGTCTTGGTCCTGATCCGATTCCAGAGATCGAGAAAACGTTGGTCCAGTTCATAGCCTTTGCGCAGGCGCACCTGGCGTTTTTCCCGGTTGTCCCTGATGCGCCCGGTGAACTGAACGCCGCATTCGTCTTCAATCTCGTTCTGCAACTGCCTGGCGAAATCCTCGTAACTCTCATTGGCGACGACGGTCAGGACATTGATATTTTTATCGACAATCCGGACGCCGTCGCGATTCACCGGAAGGCGCAGCCCCCGCCCGATCTCCTGCCTCTTTTTCATGTCCGACCGGGTTTCGTTCAGGGTACAAATCTGAAAGACGTTCGGGTTGTCCCAGCCTTCCCGGAGGGCGGAATGGCTGAAGATGAACCGCAGGGGCTCGTCAGGATCGAGGAGGCGCTCCTTGTCCTTCATGATCAACTGGAAAACGTCATCGTCTTCTTTGGACTCTCCCGAGGAATCCCGGAATGCCCCCTTCTTGTCCTGGGCGAAATACCCGTTGTGGACCTGTTCGACGCTGAAGGGGTAAGGCCCGTTTTCAGGATGGCCGGCCGTCAGGGCGCGAAAGGCTTCCTCGAACCAGAGGGCGAACTTTCCCTTGGCCGCCGCGCCGTTCTCGTCCAGGGCGCGGTAATTTGCCACCCGGTCGATAAAAAACAGCGACAACACTTTGATCCCCGGCCCCTTCAACTGCCGCTCCTTGTGCAGATGGGCCTCTACGGTCTCTATGATCTGCCGCTTCATGACCTCATCCGTGAGCCCCCCTTGCGAGCCTCCCTCATAGACCCGGACGCCATTGGAAAACTCGACATACCCCTCGCGGGCATCCATCGCGTTGAGAATGAAACGATCCCGGTAGATTTCGCGCCGGTTGGAGCGTTCGTAGAGATCATCCCCGACCCGCAGCTTGAACGTCTTTTTTACGACGCCGTTCCGTTCGTCGACAAAAAGGCTTATCTTTGCGGAAATACTCTTTTTCCCCGGAGAGAAACCCTCCAGGCCGACATAGGCGGCGTTGTTGTCGTCCCGGGAGATGACGGACGTCACGCCGATCTGCTTGACCAGACCCAGGTCGTAGGCCATGACGGGATTGAGGCAGTAGAGCAGATTGTAGAGGTTCTTGTGGGTGGCCGAATAGCGCAGCGTGCAGCACGGTTTCAGGTTGGCGATCGCCTCCCGGCGCCGATCCGTCCTTTCGGTGAAGTTGTCGGGATAGATAAAGCTATCGTTGCCGGTATTGTACGGCTCATCGATGATGATGACCTTGACTTTTCCGAAATAGGCCTTCTGGAGGACTTTGAGCGTCTCCAGATTTTCCCCCTCGATGAAGACATTTTCCGTCGCATCGAAATCAATGCTCTCCTCGCGCGCCGGGACCAGCGTCGCCGTGGTGGGCTCCTGGATTGTGCGGAAGACCTCGGACTTGCCCGGCCAGCTCAGACCGTAGCGCTCCTGGCCGCCGGCGAGGTTTTCGCCCAGCGCCTGCCGCAGCCGATCCCAGTCCAGCTTTCCGTCCGTGGCGGCTTCGGGGAAAATGCCCCTGAGCCGGCGGATCTTTTCCTGTGCGACATCCAGAGATTTTCCGTCCATATTCTCCATCCTTATTATCCGACTTTTCCAACATGGGGACCGGCAAGTTCAGACGAGCATTCCCGCTGCGGAGGTTACGCGCAATCTGTAGCGGCCAACCGTAAGTTCACATACACCGAGCAGGAACATTTTGCCACAAATGCGTTCGCCGTTGATAAAGGTCCCGTCGGTGCTGAGAAGTCCGCTACAGCGGCCCGTTTTTCTCCCGGTGGATGATGAGGGCGTTTTCGATCAGCCGGCCGATGATCATCGCGGGGAGCATCCCGGCGCAGGCGGCCTGTTCGAAGAAGAACGACGAAGGCGCCATTCCGGAGGAGGAGTTCGGGTCGGTGATGAGGATCCGGCCATCCTTGAGGTAGAAGCCGTCGATCCGGCCATAGGACCGGAAACCCAGCGCACGAAAGGCATGGACCGCCTCCTTCTTGATCGCCTCTACGGCCTCCGGCGCGATGTTTTTGGGCGGCGTGAACTTCCGGCAGCGGCCGGGCATGTACTTGTCGTCGTAGGTGAAATAGTCGCTCTGCGGGGTGATCTCCGTGAGCTCCAGGGCATGAAGTTCGCCGGCTTCCTCCAGGATGATGGAGGAGAATTCCAGCCCGTCGAGGGCCTCCTCGACGAGGACGGCCCGGTCCCATTTCAGGGCCTCTTCGATGCCGCGGACGAGCGAGTCCTCGTTCCGGACCAGCGTGACGCCGATGCTCGATCCTTCGCGGGGGGGCTTCGTGAAGATGGGGAATCCGAAACGATCGCGGAGGGTTTGAATGACCCCCTCCCGGTCGTTCCGCCACGCCTCCTCCCGGATGAGGCTGCTCTCGGGAACGCCGATCCCGGCGGCCCGGAGAATCATCTGCTGGAGGTGCTTGTCCATGCCGAGGGCCGAGGCGAGGACGCCGGGGCCGGTGTAGGGGATCCCGAGGAGCTCCAGCAGCCCCTGCAGGCAGCCGTCCTCCCCGTACTTTCCGTGGAGGGAGATGAAGGCGAAATCGATCTCCTCCTTCAGCCCTTCGTAGGAGATCCGGCGCGCCTCTTTTTCGAGACGTTCGGTGATGTCTGTCGTCGTGTTCTGGGAGATGAGCTGCCAGGAGAGGATCCAGAGCCGTCCCTCTCCATCCATGAAGATCGGGATGGGCTCGAAGGTCTCCCGATCAAGGTTGTCGTGCACGTTCCGGCCGCTGTTGAGGGAAACCTCCCGCTCCGACGACATGCCCCCCAGAATCACACCCACACGCAATTTTCCCATATCCTCCATCCCCTACAAATCCCAGAGGAACGTCACGCCGCTCGTGGGGAAGATCCAGGCCTCGTTGCCGAGCCGCAGCGTGACTGATTTACCCTCCTCCCGGATTGTCTCCGGATAGGGGTGCTTCCCGGCGAAGAATCCGACATCCTTCACATTTTTTATCCCTGTCCCTCCGTAGTGGAAGGAGATTTCCATCCCGCGCGTTGGATAGACCAGGTAGGCGGAGAAGAGCCGGTTGCTCTTCCTCTGTTTGGTCTCGATCTCGATCTCGAATCGGGCCTGGCGGTTCAGCTTCTTCTTCAGCCCTTCCGAACTGCACCAGACCTCGTAGCCCCGTTCCGTGCTTTCCGACAGAATCCGAGGGATATCTTCCCCATCGATCCGGACGCGGTTCACCCGGAAGTCCCGCTCGGGGACGAGATCCTCCCCCCGGTTGAGGAGCCAGCGGTATTCGCATCGCTTCTCCTCGAAGAAGGAGGCAAGCTGTTCGTTGTCGAGGGCGCAGCCGATCATGAAGCGTGCGTTCCGGATGGCCTTCGTGTATTCGACATGGGTCGTCACCTTGAAGTAGTCCCGGACGGGGACATGATGCCGCATCGTGTCCCCGCGCGAAACGCCTTCATCCGGGGCGAACTCCGTCACCTGAATCCGATAGCGAAAATCGTTCCGGAGTTCGAGCTGGCGGTCCTCCTTGCCGAAGAGGGTCTCGAACATTTCGTAGTAGATGGCGTCTCCCAACTCCTCGTTGCGCGCCCGCGTCTGAAAGCAGCGGCGGATGATGCTGTCAATCCGGTCGATCGATTTTTCCTCATCGAGAATGAAGATCCTCCGGAGACTCGGTTCCACCCGGTCGGTCTTTCCCTGCTGCAGAAAGACCCGTGGCGCACGCTTCCCGAGGGCGCAGAGGATCTCATAGCTGATCGAATGGACCTTCGCGGCGATTGAGTCGGCGGTGATTCGCAGGCCGCCCTGTTCGCCCATGAGGACGACCTCGTCGCCCACGGCGCACTCCGGGAGCTGGCTGATGTCGAGGGTGCACATGTCCATCGAGATCCGGCCTGCGATGGGGACCCGCTTTCCGCGGATCAGTGCCTCCCCCTGGTTGGAGAGCGGCCAGCCGAGGCCGTCGCCGTAGCCGACCGGAATCGTGGCGATCCGGGTCGGCCGCCGGGTGATGAACGTCCGGCCGTAGCCGATGCCGTAACCTTCGGGGAACTCCTTGACGAGGACCACCCGCGTCTTGAAGCTCATGACGGGGTTGAGGGCGGCCTTGCCGCTTGTCGCCAAAGAGGGGTAGATGCCGTAGGAGATGAGCCCCGGCCGCACCATGTCCAGGTGGCAAGCCGGGTAGTTCAGGATGGCGCCGCTGTTGGAGATGTGGCGGATCGGGATTCGGATGCCGCCGGCCTCTAACTTATCCAGAAGCTCCCGAAAGGCCTGCCACTGGAGGTCGTTATAGCAGGAGAGGATCTCGCTTTCGGAGAAGTGAGTGAAGATTCCTTCGATGCTGAGGTTCGGGAAGGAAGAGACCTCCCGAATGGTCCGGCAGGCTTCAGCTTGGATTGTCCCGCCCCGGCCCATGCCCGTATCAACTTCGATGTGGAGCGGTGCGCGGATGCCCGCCTTATGGGCATTCTTCTGAAATTCTCTCGCAAACGCGAGATCGGAGACCGAAGGGGTCAGGTTGTATTTGATGATCTGGCCGATCTCCGAACCGGTCGCGGGGGAGAGGATCAGAACCGGCGCCGTGATTCCACTCACGCGAAGCTGCACCCCCTCGTCGGCATTTGCCACGCCAAGAGCGGAGGCGCCGTTTAGGAGGGCGGCGTTGGAGATCTCGATCGCCCCGTGGCCGTAGGCGTCGGCCTTGACCACCTGCAGAATCTTCACGTCGGGGCCGACCAGCCGCTTCATCTCCGCCCAGTTCGCCGCAAAATGGCCGAGATCGACCTCGACCCAACTGCGATATTTCATATTCGTCATTTCGTCGTCATCGTGAAGACGCCGTCCCATTCGCCTTCGGGGGGATGTTCCTTGAGGGCCTCGCAGCGGCCTACATACAACCGGGACGGGTAATCTTCGGGTCGGATCTCCAGAACGCTCCGGAAGGCGGCGATCGCCTCGTCCCAGAGACCCGCGCGGTACTTGGCCAGAGCCGTCTCGAAGCGGCCGACGAACTCCTGCCACTGCGCCGCATCCTTCTTATCGCCGAGGAGCTCGAAGATCCGGACGGGGAGTTTCTTCCCCTTGACCTGTACGGAGTCGAGCTCGCGGCAGAAGAGTTCATCCTTGATCTGCGCGTGGGTGAACTCGCTGATGATGACGTTCGTCTTGTACTCCTTGTTCGTTCCTTCCAGGCGGGAGGCGAGGTTCACGCTGTCTCCCATGACCGTATAGTCGAAACGCATCTGGGAACCCATGTTTCCCACGACCATGTCCCCCGTGTTGACGCCGACGCCGATGTTTACATCCGGTCGGCCCTCCGCCGCCCATTTCACCCGAAGCCGCCGCAATTCGGACATCATCTCGATGGCCGTCCGGCAGGCCCGAAGCGCATGGTCGGGCTGGTCCAGCGGCGCGCCGAAGACCGCCATGATGGCGTCGCCGATGTACTTGTCGAGGAGGCCGTCGTACTTGAAGACCACGTCCGTCATCGCCGTCAGGTACTCGTTGAGGAGGCGGACCAGCTCCTCCGGCGTCAGCTTTTCGGAGATCGACGTGAAGCCCCGGATGTCGGAGAATATGACGGAGAGGTTCTTCTTGTCGCCGCCCAATTTGAGTTTGGACGGATCCTTCAGGATCTCGTTGACGACCGAAGCGGTGAGGTAATACTGGAAGGCGCCGCGGACCTTCTTCTTCTCCCGTTCCTCGGTGACGTACCGGTAAACGGTGATTCCGAGGTAGATCGTCATCATCGTCAGGACCGGATAGATCAGGTTCATCCAGACATGGTACCGGACGAAGATCGCCGTGTTTGCCAGGACGAAGGCGCTGATCAGCACAAAGCTGAGCCCGATTCCGGCCATGGCCCTGACCCGGGGAACGGCGAACCCCATGATCAGGCCGACCACGATGATCGTGCAGACGTCGAGGAACTTGGTCCAGCCCGAATGGCTCAGGAAATTCCGGTGGAGGATGTTGTCGATTACGGTTGCGTGGATCTCCACCCCCGGGTAAATGGCGCTGAAGGGGGTGACCCGCATGTCGTAGATGCCCGTCGCCGTGGCGCCGACGAGAACGATCTTCCCTTTCAGCTTATCCGCGGAGATCCGCCCGTTGAGGATATCGGAGACCGCATAATGGGGGAAGGTCTTGGCCGGGCCGAGGTAGTTGACAAGGAGTTTTCCGCTCTCGTCGGTCGGGATCTCCACCTTGTCCAGGTGGATGTTTTCCACACCGAATTCGGCAACGTTCAGGACCAGCATCGGCCATTCAAGATACTGCACGAGGAGCGAAAGCGCCAGGGAGGCGTAGTAGTTGCTCCGGAACTTGATCACGAGGGGTGACCAGCGGATGACGCCGTCGCTGTCCGGAAAGGTGTTGAAATAACCGCCGTTTTCTCCCGCCCCGGAGATCTGGGGAATGTTCGGCTGCGCCGCATAGGCGTGGATCAGCGGGGATTCGTCCGCCCCCTTCTTTGCGCGGACCATCTGGAATCGACCGTTGGCAATCGCATTTTCTCCGGCGGTGATCTGCTGCTCGGTCAGATGGCCCACCTCTTTTTCCGTGGTGTGAAAGAAGTAGCCGAGGGTGATGTTCTTGGCCTTTTCGATGGAACGGGCGAGGGCGCCGTCGGTGTCGGCCGCCTTCTGCTTCTGTTCCAGCAAGCCGTAAAGCCGGCTGTCTCCGATACCGACATTCTTGACATCGCGCGCCAGGTCGGCGACCGTCTTCAGGCTGGAGTTCTCATCCGGTTCGGCGAAAACGATATCGAAACCCACCGCCTTCGCGCCGTAACCTTTCAAAGCATCGACCAGCTTCGCGATGGTCGTTCGCGGCCAGGGCCACCGCCCCAGTTCGCTCAGGCTCTTTTCGTCGATGGTCACGATGACGGTCTCCCCTCCCGACGGCATTGCCCCCCGGGAGACCATCCGGAGGTCAAGGGCCTTCAACTCCATGAAGCGGAGGAAGGGGGCGTCGACGAAGAACAGGACGAGGGCGATCAGGATGACCAGGGCCGCAATCTTCAGCGGAGATACCGACAGGATCTTCTTCAATTGCTCCTTCATGACCGTTCCTCCTTCATTCGCTTGCGCTTCTCCGGGGAAGAGAAAGGGTTAAGACGCTTGCTTCCCGGTCCTTTAAAAGAAAAGGGATTGGGATTCTCGGACGTCACAAGTTGTTGGGATCATATCAAAGCAATCCCGAAAGTCAAGCAAACTCTCCGGGGAAAATTTCGGAATGTTTAAGAAAATCGAGATGGTGAAGGATACGTTCTTTGCACAGTAAAACCTTGACAAGGGGTATGGCTTACGATAAATAGGCGATTCCTCAAGAACCTGCCCGTCATACGGCAAAGGGCCGATGTAGCTCAGACGGTAGAGCAGCTGATTCGTAATCAGCAGGTCCGCAGTTCGATCCTGCGCATCGGCTCCAGTAATACCAAGGGGTTACGGATGAAAACCGTAGCCCCTTTTTCTTTGTCCGGCCATCTTTACCGCTCCTTTACCGCTTTTGAACTTTTTCAGGCCATAGAAAACCCCGGCCATTATAGCCAGGGGGCGCCTGTTCTCCCTTTAATGTCCGATGGCTAGTCCCTACCTACCTTCTGTCTACTCTACCGGCGGAGTCGTACCCTTGCAGACTGAGTAATAAAGAAACTCTTCCATTGTCCTGTCAAAATAAACCTTGTGGAAATTGATCGGGATCTGTCTTTTATCAGATTTGCGGGGAATATATGTTTTGACCAAGCGATCAAACGAATCATAAAAGTATACGGCCTTGGTGCATATGGTTTTTAGATTGCAATCAAGCTCGACCATATATTTTTTATAGGCGGCGCCTGTCTCCGTGGTTTTTACCCATAGCCGCTTCATGCCGTCTGATGCAGTTATGCTATCCTTGTCATAATATCCAGTCATGCTGTAGAACAGTTTCCATGATTCGCAGTGCCCCGTGACCGTATAGGCCAAAATGCAAATAACTATTAACCATTTCATAGCATCCGCCTTTCTTATAAATTATTTTTTCCCTCCACCACCCTTATATGGTTTACAAAATGTCACTTATCGCGCATCTTTATTATTTCAAAACCATCAATGCCGTTCCCTTGTAAATGCCGCACAATCAAGTCTAATGGGTCTTTGCTGCCGCTTTCTAAATCAATAAAGATTGTCATGTTTGCGCCCTGGAATGATACCGGGGAAACGGCCCAGGATTGCTGCTTTCGGATGCCCCCTATCCCCGGCGTGATCTTCCTACAAAAACACCTTGTAGCTGATGTTCAGCGCTTTCCCCAGACGCTTTGCCATTTCCTTGCCGATGGGACGCTTGCCGTTCTCCATTTCGGAAATATGGCGCTGCGGGATGCCGGTCAGTTCGGCAAGTTTCATCTGAGTCAACCCTTCCCTGTATCTTGCCCCGGCCAACGCCTTGCCGATAAGCTGCGCTTCCGAACATTCGGGGTAAGCCTCCCGCCACGGGACGGAATCGGACGTGTCCACAAATCCCAACGGCTTCAAGCTTTCAATGGCCCGCGCTATGTTCACAATCGGTCCGATGAATCTCAGCTCAACCGTTTCAGTAGGGCGCTTTCTCGTGTGTTCCTGCATAAGTCACCTCGATCAATCTTATTTCTTTGTCTGTCACTTCCCATATCGCCACATAGGTTGGGCGGCCCTTCTTCAAATGGCAGTGATAACGGCCACCGGACAGGGCGCCGAAGTTCTGCCAGTCGCCCCGTATGGGTCCATTTGCCTCCATGTCTTTCTTCAAGGCGATAAGAAGGTTCTGGACGTTTTCAGGCAAATTCCTGATGCGCTTGTGTAGTCCTGTCTTTTCCGTAACCGTCCATTTCATGATCAATCCTATACCAAAAGAAAGTATAATGCAAGGCGTTTCTATTTCGTGAAGTTCACGACCTGCTCGGCCTGCTCCTGCTCGGCCTGCTTTGCCGCGTTCGCCGCAAATGCTTTCTCCAATGCCGCCGCGCCTTCTCTCAGCCTGCTTTCGGACATCTTCGCATAACGCGCCGTCATGGCCCCCGTGGCATGGCCCAGGCTCCGCTGCGTCAGATAAAGGTCATGCGCGCTTTCGTAGAGGAGTGTCGCAAAGCTGTGTCGGAGCCTGTGAAAAGTCACTCTCTGCTTTCGATCAGTGATGCCCCGGTTTAACCCAAGCTCTTCCACAACCCTTGGAAAGGATTTTGACGCTTGCGCCATTGCTCCACCCGTTATTTGGGTTCGCTTTGGAAATATCAGTTCATCGGGAGAAACTTCCTTTCCGTCTCTCTCTTTGGCCTTCTCTGCGGCTCTCTTCCGTGCTTGCAACATCTCCTTTGCTCGTCCTGTCAAGTAGGCAGTCCGGCTCCCCGTTTTCGCGTTCAGGATCGCCAGTGTTCCCGCCTCCCGATTCCAGCAGGACCATGTGAGGGTAGAAATTTCGCCGAATCTCAGGCCACAATGAAGGGACAACAGCGCCACATACTCTTCAAATCCCATGTCGGGATCGTTTCGGCGTGCCTCTTCTGGTATGTCGTCACTCCACCATCCGACTCCGTATTCATAGAGCTCTTTGTCACAGCGGAATCTGACGGCATAATAGCGATCTTTCTTTTTTCCATGCCGCCTGGTGGGGTGTTCGTAGTACCTCAAACCCTTGTGCGCCGTCGGAATCCATTTCGTCGCCATATTCTCTTTTCCCCCGCGCTCGCTTTATGGAAGTGGGAGAAGTCCAGTATAAATTATTAATGTCAAGAACTATTTGACGAAAAGTGAAGGGTGGTGAAGGATGAAAAAAGAGATTCGTAATCAGCAGGTCAGCAGTTCGATCCTGCGCATCGGCTCCAGTAAAATAGAGGGGTTAGCCAGATTCGGTTAACCCCTCTTTTTTCTTTTGCTATCCTCAAAGAACGTTTATCTAAACA
>Ga0100398_1001699_pt1 | contig 18728 bp, 26 predicted proteins | sample CryGeymeta201522_FD_81568 | JGI IMG/M metagenome (GOLD analysis project Ga0100398, IMG submission 81568) | Groundwater microbial communities from Crystal Geyser aquifers in Utah, USA - Crystal Geyser metaG 2015-22 | ecosystem: Environmental > Aquatic > Deep subsurface > Groundwater | place: USA...
AGTCCTAATCAACAATTAGAAATTACAAAAAACTTCAGATTACCAACAACAACCTATAATTCCGGTTCTTCTTATGGAATAATTTATAAAGATGGAAATACATTTATTCATGATTTTAATTATGGAAACAATGGAACGGTTACTACGAGTGGATACAACACTTTTGTTGGTATAAGTGCCGGCAACTTATCTATGGGAAGCACGGCGACAGAAAATTATCATGCTAGTAGTAACACAGCCATCGGTTATAATGCTTTCAAATCCAACACTACCGGATATTCTAATGTTGCTATTGGTGTTAATGCCGGGTTAAGCAATAATACGGGTTATTATAATTTCTACTTAGGAACTAATGCTGGAAGAAACAACACAAGCGGGAATGGCAATCTTTTTATAGGAAATAGCGTTGCTTATGAGAAAACTAGCGGTGATAATAATATTATGTTAGGTTATGAATCTGGTTATAAAAATGCTACTGGGTCTAACAACACTTTTATAGGAAGAAGAAGCGGATACGAAAATACAGGTAATTATAATGTTTTTTTAGGCTATGAATCCGGCTATAACGAAACTGGTTCTAATAAGCTTTATATTGAAAATTCAGATTCTTCAGCACCCTTAATTTATGGGGATTTTTCTTCTGATGTAGTTTCAATTAACGGTAGTCTTGGCATTGGGACGACTTCATCGCCCACCGCCAAACTTCATCTAGTCGGAGACGACAACACTTTGGCTTTGAAGATTGATTCCAATGAAATTACTTCCAATTCCAATATCTTTGAGCTTTATTCCGACTACAACTTGGATGGAAATTTTGTTTTCCGAGTCCAAGCCAATGGTGCCACTTATGCCGATGAAGCTTATTACAGTTCCGGTGCGGACTACGCTGAATATTTTTATTCTTCCGATGTTACTCTTTCTCCCGGAGAAACTATTTGCATTGATAATTCTTCCAATAATCAAGTGGAACGATGCACGCGAGAAAAAGATTCCAATGTAATCGGCATAGTTTCTACTAATCCTTCAGTAGTGGGAAACAATATTCCCGGCGCTTCCGGTGATTTGGGACAAATGGACTTCCATTGGAAAATAGTCGGTCTTATTGGACAAGTGCCGGCCAAAGCTAGCGCGGAAAATGGAGAAATTTTGCCCGGCGATTCGCTCACTCCCGCCAGTATTCCAGGTTATGTAATGAAAGCCGACGCGGGAGACTCCACTGTGGGAATTGCTTTGGAAAAAATGACAAGCGAAAAAGGAACCATCAAAGTTTTGATTTCTAGAAAGAATAAAGCATTGAACGTGGAAATGGTGGAAGAAAAAATCAATCAGCATATCGCGGATATGGAAATTGAAGACGAAGTCAATTTGATGCTTTCAGGATATGAAACCAAACTTTCCGGGATGGAATCTATTTTAGGAATTCAAACAGAAAAGATGAAATCCATAGAAGAACAAATGGCGGATTTGAAAGAACAAAATCAAGCCGTGATTGATTTTGCCACAGTTCTCAATTTGGATTCGCTCATCTACAAAAACGCGCTTGGCAATTTGGATTTGGGAAACGGAAAATTGGAAGCAGACGGAGTGGTCGCTGGCGCCTTCACGGCTAAAGTGGTGGATGAAGAAAAAAGAACGATTGGATCTAACTATATTGAATCGGAAAATAAAAACGATGACGGATTCAGTTATTTGATCAAAACCAAAGCGGTAACGGAAAGTTGCGTTATTCTGACGAATTTTCAAGCCAACCCCAACGCATATAATTGGGTGGAAAAAGTGAAGGATGCAACAACTGGAGAATATATCGGTTTTAGAGTGAAGTTGAGCCAAAAGACAACCCAAAGAATATATTTTGACTGGTGGATTGTGGAAAAAGATTCTCCGGCCGGTCAAAGTGTGACTCCTCCGTTTCCGGCGGAAGAAATTGTTCCGTAATTTTTGGTTTTTTTAATATTTTTCCGCTAATATTTTTTCTTCATTTATCAAAAGTAGCCAATGGTGATGGAAATTATACAAAAAAAATTATACAAAAATTTGACAAAATTAAATTCTTTTGATACTATCAGCAAGCGATTGCTTTTTGAAGAAATTTTCAATGCCTTTTTTCTTGGAAAAGGATGAAAATGAAAAAAGGCAATTTTGGTTTTTGGCTTTTTTTTCAAAAAAACTTGCCAAAAAAAATAAATATATTAGAATTGAATAGCAAGAAAAAATTTTTATTATAATAGATATAAATCATAACTAAAAAAGTCGCGAATATTTCAGCAAAAATTTTTGAAAAAAAATTTGTGATAGTCGCGCAAAAAAAATTAAAATTATGGCAGCAGAAAAATTTGAAAGAACTAAACCTCATGTCAACGTTGGAACTATTGGACATGTTGATCATGGGAAAACTACTTTGACAGCGGCGATTCTTCATGTCTTGAGTTTTTTGGGTCGCGCCAAAGCTAAAAATGTGGATGAAATTGATAAGGCACCGGAAGAAAAGGAACGCGGGATTACTATTGCTACCGCGCATTGCGAATATGAATCCGAAAAAAGACATTACGCACATGTGGATTGTCCGGGACATGCCGATTATATCAAAAATATGATTACTGGAGCGGCTCAAATGGATGGCGCTATCTTAGTGGTGGCTGCCACAGACGGTTCAATGCCTCAAACCAGAGAACATATCCTTTTGGCTAAACAAGTGGGCGTGCCTGAAATTGTGGTTTTTTTGAACAAGGTGGATATGGTAGATGATCCGGAATTGGTTGATTTGGTGGAAGCGGAAGTGAGAGAATTGCTTACCAAATATGAATTTGACGGAGACAACGCCAAAGTGATTCGCGGTTCGGCACTCAAAGCTTTGGAATCAAAAACAGTGGAAGAAGAATCAGTTAAACCGATTCTAGATTTAATTGAAGCTTTGGATGAGAAAATTCCTGATCCAGTTCGCGAAGTGGACAAAGATTTTTTGATGCCGATTGAAGATATTTTTTCCATTGAAGGCAGAGGCACTGTGGTTACGGGAAGAATTGAAAGAGGCACAGTGAATATCAATGATGAAGTGGCGATTGTGGGACTTAAAGATACCAAGAAAACCATTGTTACCGGAATAGAAATGTTTAATAAATCTTTGGACAAAGGTCAAGCTGGAGACAACGCGGGAGTTTTAGTTAGAGGAATTAAAAAAGAAGAAGTGGAAAGAGGACAAGTTTTGGCCAAACCCGGTTCTATCACTCCTCACACCGAATTTGAAAGCGAAGTATATGCTTTGACCAAAGAAGAAGGCGGAAGACACACTCCTTTTTTCAAAGGATATAAACCTCAATTTTATGTAAGAACGACTGATGTTACCGGCGAGGTTACTTTGCCGGAAGGAACAGAGATGGTTATGCCGGGAGACACAGTCAGTTTTGTGGTCAAACTGGGTGCACCGGTGGCGATGGAAGAAGGAATGAAATTTGCCATTCGCGAAGGCGGAAAAACTGTGGGAGCGGGAGTGGTAACCAAAATTTTGAAATAGTTTATTGTGAAAGCTCGTCTTATGAATTTTCGGAGGCGAGTTTTACAGAGTAAATTTTTTTTATTTTAAAATTTAATGATAAAGAAAGAAGAAGAAGCCAAATCAAGAATCAGAATCAAGATCAGAGCGTATGATCACAAAATTATTGATCAATCATCCAAACTGATAGTGGAAACTGCTAGAAGAACAGGAGCGGAAATTTCCGGTCCGATACCTTTGCCGACAGAAAGAAGAAGATTCACCGTCAACAAATCCACTTTCATTTACAAAAATTCCCGCGATCAATATGAAATGAGAACGCATAAAAGATTGATTGACATATTTAATCCTACTCCGAAAACCATTGAAAATTTGACTAATTTGGATTTGCCGGCGGGAGTGGATATAGAAATAAAGATGTAGAGATCTTTGCCAATTACGAATTTAATACCAATATACTATCCGAAGAAGTGATGGGTTGGCGAGGCTAAACTTATCTTTGATAAGTAAAATTGTTGGTATATGTGTATTAAATGGGTGATTAGCGGAGAATATCTAGTTAAAGTCCAAACGGTTTTTGAAAAATCCGGTGGATACTTGGCTAGCCAGAATTTTTCTGTCTTTAGAATAAAAGACGAAACTGGTTTGTCAAAAAACCGGTTTTTATTTTTTTAGAGAATATAATATATAACATCAAGATGGATAAATTTATTTTAGGAAAAAAATTAGGAATGACCACTCTTTATAACGAAGAAGGGGCACAAAATGTTACCTTGATTGAATGCGAATCAAAAGTGAGTTTATTGAGAAAAAAAGAGAAAAATGGTTATGATGCAGTCCAACTGGAAATACCCAAAACTAAAAGAAAAAATGTCAAAGTTGAATTTCGGGTGGGGAATACCGATTTGAAAATAGGCGATGTGGCAGATGTTTCTTTGTTTCGCCTTGGAGAAAAAGCCAAAGTGAGCGGAATTTCCAAAGCCAAAGGATTTCAAGGAGTGGTAAAAAGGCATGGATTTGCCGGTTCTCCCAAAACACACGGACACAAACATGATTTGAGAGCGCCAGGAGCGATTGGCGCCGGATTTCCGGAGCATGTTGTTAAAGGAAAAAGAATGGCGGGAAGAATGGGAGGGACTAGAAATTCTTGTAAAAATTTGAAAATTGTTTTTATAGATAAAGAGAAAAAATTATTAGGAGTGAAGGGTGCGGTTCCGGGTATTCCAGGTGGTGTGGTTGAGATTAGAGTGAAGAATTAAATAATTTTGAATTAGATTTATTTTATATGGCTAAGGCAAAAGTTTTTAATGTTAAAGGAGAAAAAGTCAAAGAAATAGATTTGGCGGACGCGGTTTTTTCTTTGAAAAGAAATGATGATTTGATTCACCAAGTTTTTGTTGCTTTATCAGCCAATGAAAGGCAAGTTTTAGCGCATACCAAAACTAGAGGAGAAAGGGCCGGATCGGGGATAAAACCTTGGAAACAAAAAGGAACGGGAAGAGCGCGCGTGGGGTCTGTGCGAACGCCGGTTTGGAGAAAAGGAGGAGTGGTTTTCGGACCGAGAAAAGATAGAAATTTCAAACAAAAGATAAATAAAAAATCCAATGACCGGGCGATTGCGATGACGCTTAGCGGGAAATTTAAAGATGAGGAAATTATCATCATAGACAAATTGGAAAATAAAAGCGGAAAAACCAAAGAGATGGCGGAAATGATAAAAAATTTGAAAATATCCGGAAAAATTTTGATGATGCTCAGAAAGGAAGAAAAAGAACAAATCATTTCGGCAAAAAATATAGAAAATATGGAAAACATTTTTACCGATCAACTGAATGTTTTGGATATGTTGAACAATAAATACCTGTTGCTTTCTGAAGAATCCGTCAAAGAACTGGAAGAAAAATACAAAAAAAAATTAGCCAAATAAAATAAGTAGTTTTTTTATATTGATTAAAAAAATGACGAAAAAAGAGAACAAAAAAGATTTTATGGCGGGAAAAATTTTAGTGGCTCCTTGGGTGACGGAAGCTTCCACTATGGCGGTAGAAGAGAATAAATATATTTTTAAGATTTTTAAAAACGCCAATAAAAAACAAGTGAAAGAAGCGGTGGAAAGCCTTTACGGAGTGAAAGTTTTGAAAGTGGCGACAATAAATCAAGTTGGAAAAAAAAGAATTAGAGGCACCATTCAAGGAAGAAAGAGTGGATATAAAAAAGCGATTGTTACAATAGAAAAAGGACAGAATATCAATATATATGAAAACAAGCAATAAAAAATATGGCGATTAAAATATATAAAAAGAATACAGCTGGAAGGAGAAATATGTCGGTGGTTAAATCATCGATGCTTTCGGGCGGAAAACCGGAAAAATCTTTATTGATGAAAAAACATCGGAAAGTTGGTCGTTCAGCCGGAAAAATTTCAGTGCGACATAAAGGTGCTGGAAACAAAAAAAGATTGCGAAAAATTGATTTTTTGCAAGATAAATTGAATGTTTGGGGACGAGTGGCGACGATTGAAAAAGATCCTTTCAGAAGCGCTTTTATTGCGCTTATCAATTATGAAGATGGAGAAAAAAGATATATTTTGGCTTGCGAAGGAATGAAAGTCGGACAAAAAATAATCTCTCAAGAGAAAGCACCGATAAAAAAAGGAAATCGTTCTTTGCTAAAAAATATTCCGGTAGGCACAGTGGTTTTCAATTTGGAACTTTTTCCCGGCAAAGGAGGTCAAACAGTTAGAAGTGCGGGATCGGGAGCGTTGGTTACTGCGGTTGAAGGGAAAAACGCTCAAGTGAAAATGCCTTCCGGTGAAGTGAGAATTTTCAGCAGTGATTGTTATGCCACTATCGGTCAGACAAGCAATTTTGAACATAATTCTGTTACAATTGGCAAGGCCGGAAGGAAAAGACATTTAGGGGTTCGTCCTGGGGTGCGCGGTAGTGCTATGAATCCGATTGATCATCCTCATGGTGGTGGAGAAGGAAAACAAGGCATCGGTTTGAAACATCCGAAAACTCCATGGGGAAAGCCGGCGCTAGGAAAAAAGACTAGAAAAAAACATAAATATAGCAATAAATTTATTGTGAAAAGAAGAATGAAAAAAAGGAAATAGAGTGTTTCAGTGGATTAAATTAAAAAATAGTTAAGCGTTTTCTAAAAAAAAATATGGCAAGAAGCCTCAAAAAAGGACCTTACGTTGACGAAAGGCTCCTCAAAAAAATTGGGAATAAGAAGTTGGGCGACAAAAATCCTATCAAGACATGGTCGCGTTCTTCTGCGATATCTCCGGAAATGGTAGGGTTTGTTTTTGGAGTGCATAATGGCAAAGATTTTATTTCGGTTTCAATTTCTGAAGAAATGGTAGGGCATAAATTAGGCGAGTTTTCTCCCACGAGAAAATTTACAAGACATGGGGGAAAGATGCAAAAGGGAATAGAGATAGCGACCAAACAGAAAGAAATAGACTCTGCCAAAGCGACAAAAGTTTCTCTCAAAAAAAATAATCAAAGTAATTAAAAATGTTTAAGGTTGGATAAAGTTAAGATAAAAGTTATGAAAGTAATAGCTAAAATGAAAAATTTGAGAATCGCTCCCCGAAAGACAAAATTGGTAGCGGATTTAGTTCGCGGTTTGGATACGGAAGAAGCGTTAATTCAGCTTGATCATTGTCCTAAAAAGACGGCTACTTATATGAAGAAGTTGATTTTTAGCGCTATGGCGAATGGGGAGAACAATTTCGGCATTGATAAAAAAAATATGTATATCTCAGAAGCTTTTGTGGGAGCCGGACCGGTTTTGAAAAGATGGATGCCGAAAGCGTTTGGAAGAGCGGGAAGAATTTTGAAAAGAACTTCTCAAATAACAGTGGTTATTTCCGAGAGAATTGAAGGAAAAGGAAGAAAAAGTCCGGAGCAATTGGAAAATGAAAGGAAAGCTAGATTGGAAGAAAAGAGAAAACTTGAAAAAGAAGCACGAAAAAATCAAGAACAAGTCGAAAAAGAAGAAAAGAAGAAAAAACCGAGCTTAAAGTCAAGCAGTGTTGCCAAAAAAGAAGGTGAAAAAGACAAAAATAAAAGCGAGAAAAAGAGTTGGGCGAGCAAAATTTTCAGAAGAAAATCAATGTAAAATTGGAGAGATAAGTTTATATATAAGGCGGTGTTTTGAAATTTAAATTAGCGATTTCAATTTAAGTTAAAATAATTATAGAGTTATGGGACACAAAGTTAATCCAGTCGGTCTGCGCATGGGAATCATCAGAGGATGGGATTCCAAGTGGTTTGACAAAAAAGATTATAAAAAAAATCTAAAACAGGATATAACAATCAGAAATGTTATAATGGATAAATGGAAACCAGCTTCTATTTCCGGCGTGGAAATTGAAAGATCAGTTAAGATGATTAAGATAATTATAAAAACCGCGCGACCGGGAGTTCTAATTGGACGAGGCGGGAGCGGAATAGAAGATCTCAAACGTTACGTCCAAAATTATTTTTTTAAAAATTCTCGAAGCACCAATTTGAAAGTGGAAGTTCAAGAAATTAAGAATTTTGAAGAAAGCGCTTCCATAGTGGCACAAAATATCGCAGAACAATTGGAAAAAAGAAAACCTTTCAAAAAAGTGATGAAGTCTATGGCGGATCAAGTTATGAAAAAAAGCGGAAATTTGGGGGTAAAAATAGAATTGGCGGGAAGATTGGGAGGAGCGGAAATGAGCCGAAAAGAATGGACCGCCAAAGGAAGATTGCCGTTGCATACATTGAGAGCCGATATTGATTTTTCTAGAAAAATCGCTTTTACTTCCTATGGAACTTTAGGCGTAAAAGTTTGGATTTATAAAGGAGAGGTTTTTTCCAAAAAATCGGAAGAAGAAAAAAAAGAAGAAGAAACAAGAAACAGACCGATAAAAGGAAGAAAAATTTAACCCAAATTTAGCCAAAAAGATATGTTAATGCCCAAAAAAGTAAAACACAGAAAAATTAGAAGAGGCGGAGAAATTCGCGGAGTTGCTCAACGCGGAAACGAGATAAGTTTTGGCAGTTTCGGTTTAAAATCTTTGGAAAATAATTTGGTTTCTGCTAGACAAATAGAAGCGGCAAGACGTGCAATGACACGTTATATTCAAAGAGGCGGAAAAATTTGGATTAGAATATTTCCGGACAAACCAATGACAAAAAAGGGCAGTGAAACGCCGATGGGAAAAGGCAAAGGAGCAGTGGATCATTTTGTAGCGGTGGTTAAGGCGGGAACGATTATGTTTGAAATGGATGGAGTGAAAAAAGAAATTGCTCGCGAAGCGATGCGATTGGCCGCTTACAAGCTCAATGTAAAAACTAAATTTGTCAATAAGGAAGAAGAAGTTTAAAAAATTTGAAGATTTTAAAAATATGAAAATCAATCAATTGCGAGAAAAAGAAGTGGCGGAATTGAAAAAAATGCTGACTGAAAAAGTGGAAAAGGTGAGAGAAATCCGTTTTGAAATTGCCACTAAACAATATAAAAAAACGCGAGATTTGAGAAAAGAGAAAAGAGACATTGCGAAAATTTTAACTTTAATCACTGAAAAAAATGGAAAAAAGCAATAAATTAGCGGAAAAAAAAGGGAGAAAAAAAGGAATAGTGGTTAGCGACAAAATGGATAAAACTATTGTTGTTAGGGTTGACTCGTTAAAAACTCATTCCAAATACAAGAAAAAATATAAAGTTTCTAAGAGATATAAAGTTCATGATGAAAAAAATGAGAAAAAAATTGGCGATACAGTGGAGATTTTTCCAGCACGTCCCAAAAGCAAGGATAAAAAATATAATTTAGCTCAATAAAAAAATGATACAAGCGGAAACAAAATTGAAAGTGGCGGATAATTCAGGCGCGAAAATGATAAAATGCTTCAAGGTTTTAGGTGGCACTCGTCGCAGATTTGCCAGAATCGGGGATATTGTTGTCGCATCCGTAAAATCAGCGGAGCCTAGAGGAGCGGTTAAGAAAGGAGATAAAGTAAAGGCGGTAATTGTGAGACAAAGAAAAGAATTTCGTAGAAAAGACGGATCGTATATAAGATTTGATGACAACGCAGCGGTTATTTTGGAAGAAAAAAACAATCCCAAAGGAACCAGAATATTCGGACCGGTGGCGAGAGAGTTGAGAGACCGAAATTTTGTCAAAATTGTTTCTTTGGCACCGGAGGTTTTGTAATTTTTATTTTGAATTTTGAAGATAAGTGTAAATTTTGAAAGGAAGCAAATATATGAAAATAAAGAAAAATGATTTGGTAAAAATGAGATCCGGCAAAGACAGAGGAAAAACCGGAAAAATTTTGAAAGTTATCCCCCAAAAAGAAAAAGTGGTAGTGGAAGGTTTGAATATTTTCAAAAAGCATACTAAACCGAGAAGAGAAGGTGAAAAAGGACAAAGAGTGGAAATCCCCAGAAAAGTTTGGATTTCCAGTGTCGGTTTGATTTGTCCCAAATGCGCCAAAGAAACTAGAGTGGGATACAAAATTTTTGAAAATAAAAAAGTTAGAATTTGTAAAAAATGTCAAGCGGAAATTTAATTTAAAAGAATTATGATAACCATTCGTGAAAAATATAATCAGGAAGCAGTTCCTGAGATGAAAAAAAAGTTTAAACTTAAAAACGATTTAAGCTTGCCAAAAATTGAAAAAGTGGTGGTGAATATTGGGATAGGAAAATTTTTAAAAGACGCCTTGCTAGTCAAAGAGATAACTCAATCAATCGCTATGATTACCGGACAAAAACCTTTGCTTACCAAAGCGAAAAAATCCATTGCCGGATTTAAGATAAGAGAAGGCTTGGAAGTGGGATTGAAAGTTACTCTGAGAAAAAGGAGAATGTGGGATTTTTTAGATAGATTGATTTTATCCGCTATTCCTAGAGTGAGAGATTTTCGCGGGATTAAAAAAACATCGGTTGACAGAAGCGGAAATTTGAATATCGGAATCAAAGAACACTTGATTTTTCCGGAAATTTTGCCAGAACAAGTAAAAAGTATTTTCAGTTTTCAAATAACAGTTGTGACTAACGCCAAAAATAGAGAAAAAGGAATGGATTTGTTCAGAAGGTTGGGTTTTCCGATTGAAGCAGAGAATTGATAAAATGAGAAAATTAAGAATAAGAAAATAATTTTAAATAAAAAAAAATGGCAAAGAAATCAGTAGAAGCCAGAGCGAAAAAACCCCCCAAGTTTTCAACGAGAACAGTTAAGCGTTGTTGGAAATGTGGAAGAAAGCATGGCTATATGCGTCAATTTGATATTTGCAGAATATGTTTTCGGGAATTGGCCAGCACCGGTCAGTTGCCGGGAGTAAAAAGATCTTCTTGGTAATTTTTAAATTTTTGATTGAAAATTAAGAGCAACAAATATGGATACAATATCCCAAATGTTAACTAAAATAAGAAATGCTCAAATGGCCGGGCATAAGGAAACGTGGATAACTTTTTCCAAGTTTAAGTTCGCTTTGGCGAAAATTTTGGAACGAGAGGGATTTTTGGAAGGCGTTTTTAGGGAAGAAAAAGAAAAAGAAATAATAAGAATTGTTTTGAAATATATAAATAAATCTAAAACAGAAAAAATTCCGGCGATAACGGGTATAAAAAAGGTGAGCCGACCCGGACAAAGAATTTACATAAAAAGTGAACATATCAGAAAAATCAAGAATAATTTTGGGATTTCAATCATTTCCACTTCTAAAGGAGTGATGACCGGAAAGGATTCTCGAGAGAAAAAAGTGGGAGGAGAATATGTTTGCAATGTTTGGTAATTTGTTTTTCAATTAATTATTTAATTATTCAGCAATTTCATATATAATAATTATGAGTAAAATCGGAAAAAAATCAATTGCAATACCGGAGGGAGTTTCAGTGAAACTTGACGGAAAAAAAGTGGAGGTCGCGGGACCAAAGGGAACGCTTTCTTTAGAGTTGCATTCTTTGGCAAAAATCATTATTCAAGAGAAAGAAATTCTGGTGGAAAGAACTAAAAAAACCAAAGAAGCTAACGCTATATGGGGACTGACGAGAGCACTCGTGAACAATATGACGGAAGGAGTGAAAAATGGATACGAAAAAAAATTGGAACTTCAAGGGGTGGGATTTAGAATGTCGTTGCAAGGCAAAAAAATAGTTTTAGCTTTAGGATTTTCTCATCCAGTGGAAGTTGAAATTCCTTCAGATTTGGAAGTTAAAATTGAAGAGAATAATGTTTTGAGCATAAGTGGAATTGACAAACAAAGAGTGGGTCAATTCGCGGCGGAAGTTCGTTCGCTAAAAAAAGTGGAGCCTTATAAAGGAAAGGGATTTCGTTATCAAGGAGAAAAAGTGAGAAGAAAAGTCGGAAAGAAGGCGGCTTCTTCCAAATAATAAAAATAATTTTGAATAAAGTTTATGAAAACAGTTAGCAGAAACAAATTAAGATTGCACAGAAAAAAAAGAATCAGAGCCAAAATAAAAGGAACCACCGAAAGACCGAGACTGGCTGTTTTTAGAAGTTTGAAAAATTTTTACGTGCAAGTTATTGATGACAAAAGCGGGCATACTTTGGTTCTAATCAATCTTAGCGAAACTAAAAAAATGAATAATGTGGAAGAAATCGGAAAATTGGGGGAGAATTTGGCGGAAAAATGTTTGAAACAAAAAATCAAAAAAGTGGTTTTTGACAGATCTGGATATAACTATCATGGCAAAGTGAAAAGTTTTGCCGAAGGAGCTAGAAAAAAAGGATTGAATTTTTAAATAAAAAATATTTATGGATAAAAACAGAAGACAAGGACTAAAAAGAGAAAAACCAGAATACGACCAAAAACTTTTGGATTTGGCGAGAGTTACCAGAGTAGTAAAGGGTGGAAGAAGATTTCGTTTTAGAGCCACTTTGGTTATTGGAAACAAAAAAGGGAAAGTGGGAGTGGGAGTTGGAAAAGGGGCGGATGTTTCTGATGCTATAAAAAAAGCTTTTGAAGATGCCAAAAAGGAAATGATAGAAATTAAAACTGAAAATAATACAATTTTACACGATATTTTTATAAAAAAAGGTAGTGCCAAAATTTTGCTTAAACCGGCTAAAGAAGGGCGAGGAATTGTGGCGGGAGGAGCGGTGCGTTCAGTTATGCATTTGGCGGGAATAAAAAATGTAGTTTCCAAATCTTTAGGGACAGCCAATAAGCTCAATGTTGCCAGAGCCACGGTTGAAGGACTAAAACAACTTAATGAAACCAGAATGAGAAATACTGGAAAAAATATCTCAAAAAATAAGGGGACGGAAATTTAGATATTTTTTTATAATTAAATTTAGTATTATGCAAATCAACGATTTAAAATTGAAAATCAAAAGACCGAAAAAGAAGACTATTGGTCGTGGAGGAAAAAAAGGAACTTATAGCGGAAGAGGAGTGAAAGGGCAGAAATCAAGATCAGGTGCCAATGTGGATCCTCTTTTTGAAGGAGGACGTTCCACTTTGATTGATAGAATGAAAAAGAAAAAAGGCTTTAAGTCAAAAAAAGCCAAAAAGACAGTGGTAAAATTTTCTTCTATTGAAAAAAGATTTGAAAATGGAGCGAAAATAACTGTCAAAGATTTGATAGAAAAAAAATTGGTCAAAAAATCTCAAGTGGATTGCGGAGTGAAAATTTTGGGACCAGCTGGCGGGAAAAACAATTTTTCTTTTGAAAAAGAAATATTGGTTTCAAAATCAGTTTTGTCTAATAAAGAATGAAACTGTTGAAAAGGTATTTTTTTCAGGGAATTTTTGGGGCATTTAATGATTTTTTGATTTATCATCAAATATATAAGTTCTAAAAAAATAAAAAAATGTTTCAAAAAATTTTTCAAATATTCAAGATAAAAGATCTTAGGGACAAAATAGTTTTCATCTTGATTCTTTTGGTGATTTTCAGATTGGCTGCCAACATTCCCATTCCCGGAATTGATCAAGAAAGATTGAAAGTTTTTTTTGAGGGCAATCAATTTTTTGGACTACTGAATTTGTTTTCCGGACGAGGACTTTCAGGTATCTCAATTGCTATGTTAGGAGTGGGTCCTTACATTACCGCTTCTATCATAATGCAACTTATGACGATGATTATTCCTCGTTTGGAACAAATCTATAAAGAAGAAGGAGAGGCGGGAAGACAAAAATTCAATCAGTGGACTCGTTGGATAACTGTTCCCTTGGCAATTCTTCAAACGATCGGGATGATTTCGCTTTTCCGTTCTCAAGGGATATTGAATTATCAAGGACCTTATCAAATTTTTTCTATTGCGATTATCGCTACGGCGGGAACAATTTTTTTGATGTGGTTGGGCGAGCTTATAACGGAAAAAAAAATCGGCAATGGAGTTTCTCTTTTGATATTTGCCGGAATTATTTCCGGTCTTCCTTCGGCTATTTCCGGCATTGTGGCAGTTTGGGATTCTTCTCAACTTTTTTCTTATATGTTGTTTTTAGCGATTGTTTTGGCTTCTATTGGAGCGGTGGTTTTTGTGACTGAAGGACAAAGGAATATCCCTGTTTCTTACGCCAAAAGAGTGCGAGGAAACAAAATGTATGGCGGAAATTCCACTCATCTGCCTTTGCGTATCAATCAAGCGGGAGTAATTCCTATAATTTTTGCCATTTCAATTATGCTTTTCCCCGGAGTTATTTCCAGTTTTTTTTCAGCGTCTTCCAATCAAGCTGTTGCCGGAATTGCCAAATCTATCGGGAATATTTTTCAAAACCAATGGTTTTACGGAACGGTTTATTTTATCTTAGTGGTCGCCTTCACTTATTTTTATACGGCGGTTGTTTTTGATCCTCAGAAAATTGCTCAGAATTTGCAAAAACAAGGAGGATATGTTCCGGGCATAAGACCGGGAAAAAATACGACCGAATATCTTTATAAAATAATGAATCGAGTTACTCTTTCGGGTGCGGCTTTTTTGGGATTGATCGCGGTTTTGCCTTTTGTTGTGCAAGGTTTTACCAATATCGGTTCGGTTTCTGTTGGAGGAACAGGACTTTTAATTGTGGTTTCAGTGGTGATTGAAACTATCAAACAAATTGAAGGACAACTCATTATGCGGGACTATGAAAGTTTTTAATTGATAAAAAAAGTTATCTTCAAAATTTTTCCCAATTGATAATAACGTTTGGAAAGGGAGAAATTCTAGATATTCTTTTGAGTTTTTAAAAAAAGTGGGTCTTGCCAAAATAAATTATTTAGTGAGTGAATTTTTTCATTTAAGCAAAACGCAAAAATTATGAATGTTGTTATTTTGGGACCGCAAGGTTCAGGGAAAGGAACGCAAGCGGAGAAAATAGCGGAAAGTTTTAGCTTGGAACATATTGATATGGGAAAATTTTTGCGTGAAGTGGCACAGTTGCCGACCAAGTTAGGAAAAGAGATAAATGAAATCATAAACATTAAAAAAGAACTGGTAAGTGATAAGATTCTCAAAAAAGTTTTGCAAGTCAAGCTTCAAGATTTGCCTCGTGAAAAGGGAATAGTCTTTGATGGAGTTCCCAGAAGTCAGAATCAGTTGGAATATCTTGAAGAAGCACTTCAACAATCAGGAAGAATGATTGAGGCGGTTTTTTTTCTCAAACTTTCTTTTGAAGAATCCATAAAAAGAATTTCTAAAAGAAGAATTTGTGAAAAATGCAAAAAAGTTTTTATCTTGGGAAAAAATATCTTGAATGAAAAAGAATTTTGTCCGGTGTGCGGAGGAAAAATAATCCAAAGAGTGGATGATTCCGAAGAAGGAGTCAAAAAAAGATTGAGCATATTTCAAAAAGAAACTTTACCTGTTTTTGATTATTATAAAAAAAACGAAGCACTGATTGAAATTAACGGAGATCAAACGGTGGAAAAAGTTTTTGCCGATATTTCAAAAGAACTAAAAAAACAAATTTGACACCTAAAATGAATTTTCTTTTTGTGTTTTTTCTGATATGATTAATCTGTTAAAGCTGAAATTGCTGAAGAGCATCTTTTAGATTCGCAACTTGCTGGCACGCGAACATACTTCAAAAATAACATTCTCTAGTAACTTAGAGTTGAAAAAATACGATGGTTGTTGTTCATTAATTTTTTTGACGTGCAAATATCAAAGATAAAAAACGCGAGCAAATTGAAAAAGAAATTGATTTTTAGCGGTCATATTTTTCAAATAAAAAATGGAGAAAATTAAACGAAAAAAAATTATCATCGTTTCCATTTATTTGACCATTTTTTTCTTATTGGTTTATTCTATTTATTCTATTTTTAGAAAAAAGGAAACTTGTTTTGACAAAATTCAAAATCAAAATGAAGAGGATGTTGATTGTGGAGGTGTTTGTCAAAAAAAATGCGAAAAAATTGAAGTGCAGGAATTGGTGGTGGAAAAAACGGGAATTGTTCTGGCGGGACTCTCCGGAAGGTATGATTTTTACGCTGAAATTTATAACCCTAATTTTTCTTTTGGAAGCAAAAATTTTGAATATGAAATAAGTTTGAAAAATTCTTCCGGGGAAACGGTGGTTTCTAAAAAAGGAAATAATTTTATTTTGCCGGGAGAAAAAAAATATCTGATTGAGATGAATTTAGAGTCGCAAGACGCACCTATTTTGGGAGAGATAAAAATAATCAGTTCGGAATGGGTTCAATTCAACCAATATTATGAAAGTCCTAAATTGAAAGTTACCAATAAAGTTTATAACAAACTTTCTGACGGAACAAATTTTTCGGAAGCGAAAGGACTTTTGAAAAATGATAGCGAGTTTGATTTTTCCACTATAAAAGTTCAAATTATTCTTTTAGGAGAAAATGAAAAAGTCTTGGCTCTTAGTTCTACCCGAATGAATACGGTTAAATCGGGAGAAGAAAGAGATTTTAGGGTTTTTTGGCCCAGCCAATTTCCCGGAGAGGTTTTGGGCGTTGAAGCACAATCGGAAGTGGATATTTTCAGCCAAGATGTTTTTTTGAAAAGATTTTACAAAAGTGAAAATTTTCAAAGATATTAAACTTGATTAAATTAAATTAAAAAATGGAATAATTTTAATGAAATCTTTTTTGAAATTGGATTGGATTTTGTTATCGGCGATTTTTTTGCTTTTGGCGATTAGTTTGCTTCTTCTTTACAGTCTTTCTTTCGGAGATTATGATTTGGGTTTTTCTAACTTTAAAAAACAAGCTGTTTCTATCGGAATTGGGTTGTTTTTTTTGTTTTTTTTCACTTTTTTAGATTATCGTATTTTCAATTTTTTCAGCACCAAACTTTATTTTGTGATGATATTTTTTTTGGGAGCGGTTATTTTTTTTGGCAAAACCATAAGAGGAACAACCGGTTGGATTGGAATTTCTTCTTATCATATTCAACCGGTGGAAATCGCCAAATTGATTATTATTATTTTTTTGGCCAGCTTTTTCAGTCAAAAAAAAAGTCGTCTTAGTCACTTGTCCAAGATAATCTCTTCAATAGTTTTACTTTTTTTCCCCATTTTTCTAATTCTTAAGCAACCGGATTTTGGTTCGGTGGCGATTGTGGTTTTTTGTTGGGTCATTATATTGTCACTTTCTGGAATTGGAAGAAAAATTTTAATGTCCATATTACTGGCGGGATCGTTGACAATTCTACCAAGTTGGTTTTTGTTAAAACCATATCAAAAAGAAAGAATTATAAATTTTGTCCAGCCGGAAAATGATCCAATGGGTAGTGGCTATAATGTGATTCAATCTATGGTGGCAGTAGGTTCAGGCAAAATTTTTGGCAAAGGCTTGGGACACGGTTCTCAATCTCAACTGAATTTTTTGCCGGAAAAACATACCGATTTTATCTTTGCTGTTTTGGCGGAAGAATTGGGTTTTTTGGGAGTTTTTTTTGTCCTGACAATTTTTGGAGTGATTTTTTGGCGGATAAAAGAAATTGGAAAATTATCGCGGGATAATTTGGGATTTTTGATAATAGTGGGAATAATGGCAATGTTTTTCTCTCAATTTTTTATAAACATTGGAATGAATATCGGAGTGATGCCAGTGGTGGGGATAACCCTTCCTTTTTTGAGCTATGGCGGAAGTTCTATGGTGGCTAATTTGGTGGCAATTGGGATAGTCCAAAGCGTTTATTTGCGAAGAATTCAAAATCAAGAAAAAGATGAGTAAAGATTTTTTAGAGTAAATTTATTTTTATAGCGAATATTATTTGTTATTTTAATCTTTTTGTTGTATAATCAAAAAAATAAAACTATCTGAGAATTTTTTTCATTGATAAATTGTTGGTACGCAAATATAGCCAAAAAATTTCGTTTCCAATCAATTAAGGATAGACCAAATTTTTGGACATTTGCGAAAAATTTCAAACAGGATAAGCTTTGGAAAATAACATTTTTGAGCGACTTAAAAAAATTTCTTATCTTTAATTTTTAGTAAAAAATGTTTTAAAAAGATTTTTAAAATAAAAACATGAAAATTGAAAATGTTTCTCAAAATAAAAATCTTCCCAAATCTAAAGAAAAATTGCTTCAGAAAGAAATTGACGCTCTAAAAGAAAAAATAAAAAATATCAACGAGGACGAACAAAAATCTCGCGGGTATAAAATAAAAGATAAAAGAGGGAGTGAAATTTCTGTAGATCCCGACAGAAACAAAATGACGATTGATTTGGAAAATAGGATTCGTCAACTGGAAAGAGACAAAAGCAATCTTTGGCGGAAAGAAAGAATTGAGCAATTGAAAAAAGAAATACTGGAACTCAATAAAAAAGAGCAAGAAGCATACAAAATGGAAAATTATAAAGTGAAAGACAGAGGGGGAGTTAACATGGATAGAGAAAAAATGGTTTTGGAAAAAGAAGACGAAATAAGAAGACTGGAAAGAGAAATAAATTCGGTTTCTAAAGTATCAAGTTTTAAAAACGTCCCAAAGGACAAAAAAATGGAATTTGATTTGACCACTTCAGCTGGCAGACAAAAATTTATAGACCAACAGAATTTTGGAGAGGAAGATGAAAATACTACTGAAAATGAAATAATCAAAAACAAAATTCAAGAAGAAAATTTGACCCAAGAAGATTTGGAACTTCGTAAGCGCGAAATTTATCAAGAAGGGGTTGATTATGTTGAGGGGAATGTTGGAACAGGTCAATTTGAATATAGAAAAACTCCTGAGGAAAATGAAATAATCAAAAACAAAATTCAAGAAGAAAATTTGACCCAAGAAGATTTGGAACTTCGTAAGCGCGAAATTTATCAAGAAGGGGTTGATTATGTTG
>Ga0100398_1001717_pt1 | contig 18625 bp, 21 predicted proteins | sample CryGeymeta201522_FD_81568 | JGI IMG/M metagenome (GOLD analysis project Ga0100398, IMG submission 81568) | Groundwater microbial communities from Crystal Geyser aquifers in Utah, USA - Crystal Geyser metaG 2015-22 | ecosystem: Environmental > Aquatic > Deep subsurface > Groundwater | place: USA...
AGCGTCATCGCGGACCGCAGCGTGTCGTCGTCCAGGCCAGCGCCCACGCGGCGCTTGTCGAGTGCGCCCGCTTCGGCCAGCCCGGCGAGGAAACCCGCGTTGAAGGTGTCGCCCGCGCCCACGGTATCTATCACCTTGACCCGTTCGGCCGGGACATGCATTTCGCCGCCCGCATGAAAGCCCGTGACCCCGGCAGAGCCTTGCGTGACCAGAACCAGCTTCGGCCCCTTGGCGCGCAGTCTTTCGGCCAGCAGCGGCAAGGTGGCGTCCCCCAGCAGCCAGTGCAGATCCTCGTCCGAGGCCTTCACCACATCCGCGTTCGCCAGCAGCGCGTCCATCCGGGCGCGGTAGCGCGCTTCATCGGCAATGAAGCCGGGGCGGATATTGGGATCGACCATCACGACCCGGTCCTGCGCCGCGCGGGCGGCCAGCGCCGCATAGGCATCCGCGCAGGGCTCCACCGCGAGGGAGATGCCGCCGAAGAAGCAGGCCTGCGTCGCATCGGGGATCGTCGGCAGGTCGGCTTCGGTCAGCAGGCGGCCTGCGGTGTTTTCGTCGTAGAAGGCATAGCTGGCCTGCCCGTCGGTCAACGTCACGAAGGCGAGCGTGGTGGGCCGGTCGGCGCGGTGGGCCAGTTTGGAGCCGACCCCATTGGCCGTCAGGACCGAGGCCAGACGCTCTCCGAAAAGGTCGGTGGACAGGCCGGTAAAGAACTCCGTCGCCACGCCAAGGCGCGCCAATGCCACAGCGGTGTTGAAGACAGAGCCGCCGGGATAGGGGGCGAAGGCGGCTTCGCCGCTTTCGGTCTTGCGGGGCAGCATGTCGATCAGGGCTTCGCCAGCGCACAGGATCATGGGGGGCTCCGGGTTGAATTCCGTGCCCTTGCTAGCGCCAACCTCCGGTCAGGTCCATGTGGAAAGCCGCGCTACTTGTCCAGTGCCGCCCCAAGCTCGGACGTGGCGCCGCCGCCCGTGGGGGCGGGCAGGCCCTGCACCACGGCCCCGCCGATGCCGGACCCCACGCTGCCGCCGAACCCGCCGCTATCGGCAAGCTCCAGCGCGTAGAACACCGCCAGCGCCAGCAGGATCGCGCCGATGACGGCGCCGGCGATCTTGATCCAGCTATAAGGCCGTTCGCCCTGCACGCGCCCGGTCTGGGCATTGACGACGAACCGGAAGCTCTTGCCGCGATACTTGTAGGCGGCGATCCAGACCGGCAGCAGGATATGCTTGAAGGTGGTGTTGTCTACATGGGTGTTCATGGCGTCGATCTTCTGGGCGTCGCCGCCGATATCGGCGCGGATGTCGCGTCGGATCTGGGCGTCCATGATCTGGCGCGCCTCGACCATGCCTTCGTCCAGCTCCACCGTATAGCCCTCGGCCCGGAAGCCGGACAGGAATTCGGGCTTGTATTCGGCCAGCGCGGTCAGGTCCCACGGCGCCAGCGCGTCGGTATAGCGCTTGGGCAGCGATTTCGAGGCCAGCACGAGAATATCGTCGAAGAACCGGCTGACGCGCCCGCTGACGGGACGCCAGCGGATGCGGCGTTCCTGCCGGGGCTTGCCGTCGGCACCGCGCACCGTGACGTAATAGGCCGTGCCGCGCTGGCCGCGATAGGAGGTGTCGGTGTCGGCGTCATAGGTCCAGTAGGGGACATAGATGCCATCGAGCTTCTGGCCCTTCCTGGCGTATTGCTTCAACCCGTTGGGGGCGAACCACAACCGGCCAAGCCAGTCGTTCATCGCCTTGTGGCCGTCCCGTTCGGTCAACTGGAAGGGGATCAGGCCCTTGGGCTTGATATGGCGATGGGTGCCGGTATCGGTCACCACGGGCGTGGCGCAGAACGGACATTCCTGGCTGTGGTTGTCGGCGTCGAACGTGACCTGCGCGCCGCAGGACGGGCATTGCGAGACGCGGGTTTCCTCCATCTCGACGCCTGTGGTCTGGCCCCGCAGGGCGGCTTCGAAATCGTTCTCGACCAGCCCCTCGCCACCGCCCCAGGGACCGTCGCCCACGGTAATCGCTTCCTCGTTGCCGCAATGGTCGCAAATCAGTTTCCCCTCGGCCGGGGTATAGCGCATGTCCGAGCCGCAGTTGGAGCAGGGAAAGCGGTGTTCGTCTTCGGGGCGGGCGGGATCTTTGTGCTGGTCGAACGTGTCGGACATGTGCGCGGGGCTTCCGTCAGGCGTCAGGGATGGCACCGTTGTCCCGCGCCGGGAGGACAGGATCAAGCAGGGATTTCCGTAAGGTGCGTGTCGGAAAGACGCGTGTCACAAGAAGCGGTGCAGAACCTTGGGCGCCATGATCCGCAGGGCGTTGTCGCGCAGGTGCAGGTGTCGCCAGATGTGAAACCCGGCATGGGCCACGACCAGCAGCGCAAGCGCATAGAACTGGTAGACATGCAGCACGGACACGATCCCGTGGGCCTGTGGAAGATTAAGCGCGGGCGCGATCGGGAACAAGCCGCCCGCCCGCAGCACCACCGCCGAGGTCAGGCCCAGTCCGAAGCCGCCAAGTGCCACCAGGAACAGGCCCCAGATCAGCGCCTTGTGCAGCACCGGATGCACCGCGCGCGCCGCCGGTGGCAGTTTGGGACCGGGGCGCGAGGCAAGCCCGCGCCGAAGATGCTCGCCCGTCCAGATCAGCGCGAGGCTCACGAAGATCAGCCCGTTGACGGAATGCAGGCGGAACCAGCCTGGCCCCATGCGGCGCAGGGCGTCGGGATCGGCGAAGAGAAACCAGACGAAAAAGGGCACGATGCCCCAGTGCAGCACTTTCAGCACCGTGCGCCGCCGCGGCAGATGGCTGCGCAGATCGGGCAGGTGGGTCAAGCCAGAAGTGATATTGGACATGGGCGCGGTTCCTTGTGGTCGAGTGTAGCAACGGGGCGGCGCGTTGCAAAGTTTCGGACCCGCTTGCGCCTGGCGGCAAATCGGGAGAGGAACGGGGTCGACAGGATCGCCACAGGGGAGAGGTCGGCCATGATCACGCTGGAACAGGCGCGCACGATGATTGCGGAGGCCCGCCGCGCGGGGCGCGAGAAGGCGCTGAAGCCCCTTGCGATCATCGTTCTGGATGCAGGCGGGCATGCGCTCGCCTTCGAACGGGAGGATGGATCCTCCCCCGGCAAGTTCGAGATCGCGATGGGCAAGGCCTATGGCTGCGTCATGCTCGGCATGCCCGGCAGTGCCCTGATGGCGCGGGCGGAAACGCAGGCCTATTTCATGACAGCCGCCAACGGCGCCTATGGCGGCAAGCTGCTGCCGGTGCCGGGGGGCGTTCTGGTGTTGCGCGATGGTGCGGTGGTCGGCGCGGTCGGCGTGACCGGTGACACCTCCGAGAACGATGCCGCCGTCGCCGTCGTGGGGATCGAGGCGGCGGGATACGAGGCCAGCGCGTGAACAAGCGGCTGATTTCTTCCGGGTCGCGGTTCGAGGCCGAGATCGGCTATTCCCGTGCGGTCGTGGTGGATGGCTGGGTGCTTGTCGCGGGCACCACCGGCTTCGACTATGCGACGATGCAGATTTCGGCCGATGTGACCGAACAGGCCGAGCAGACCTTCCGCAATATTGCCGCGGCGCTGGAGCAGGCGGGCGCCCACATGCGCGATGTGGTCCGCGTCACCTACATCCTGCCCGATCCCGCCCTGTGGGAAGCCTGCTGGCCCGTCACCCGCGCCTGGCTGGGGGAGGCGCGGCCGGCTGCCACCATGCTGGTGTCAAGCCTTCAGGACCCGCGCATGAAGATCGAGATCGAGGTGACGGCCAAGCTGCCGCAGTAGGCCGCAGGGTCCGACAGCCCCGCAAGGCTGGGGGCGGTCCGGGTTGCCCCTTCGGACAGGCGAAAGGGGCGTGTCTTGCACGTTTTCGCGGCATGTGCGCATTTGCAAGCCGTGCTGCGCGGGCGGGTGTCTTTTCCTTGCGGGGCTTCCTCGCTACACATGAGGTCACGCACAGCAAGGGACACGACATGGCCCGACCGATCATCGGCATTCTCGGCAATCACCACCTGATCAACGATCAGTATGCCACCCATGCCGGGGGCATGATGAATTCCGAGGCGATCGCCGAGGTTTCGGGCGGCCTGCCCATGGTGATCCCCTCCGATCCGCGGCTGGTCCGGGTCGAGGATCTGCTGGAGGTCTGCGCGGGGTTCCTGTTCACCGGCGGACGGCCCAACGTGCATCCCGAGGAATACGGCGAGGATTACACCGATGCCCATGGCGCCATGGACCGGGCCCGCGATGCCGTCGCCCTGCCGCTGGTGAGGGCCTGCGTGGAGCGGGGGCAGCCCTTCCTCGGCGTCTGCCGCGGCTTTCAGGAAGTCAACGTGGCGATGGGCGGTTCGCTCTACCCCGAGATCCGCGATCTGCCGGGGCGGATGAACCACCGCATGCCGCCTGACGGCACGCTGGAGGAGAAATTCGCCCTGCGCCATTGCGTGACCTTCACCGATGGTGGCCCCTTCCACCGCCTGATGGGTGCGCGGGAGGTGCAGACCAACACGCTGCACGGGCAAGGCATCAAGACGCCGGGCCCCCGGGTGGTGATCGACGGCCATGCGCCCGACGGCACGCCCGAGGCGATCTACATTGCAGATGCGCCGGGATTTACCCTGTCGGTTCAATGGCATCCCGAATATCGAGCGGCGCAGGACCCGGTTTCGCGGCCGCTCTTCGCCGCCTTCGGAGACGCGGCGCGGGCATGGGCCGCGGGCAGGCGCCCGGTGCCGGTCTGCGACGTCGCCTGATCGACCATGTCCGGGGACGAGGCCCGGGCGTCGATCGCCGGGCTGCCGGCAGGTTTCCTGACCTAGCGTCAATTTTCCTTGCGTGATCCTGGTGGCATGGCGCACCGTTTCCGGCACGGGAAACGGCCCCATCGGCACGCCGGATCGCAGAAATCGGCCCATGGCCGGGGCCGTGCGGCGATGCCACCATGCAAGAAGGTGATTTCATGTCGTCCAGAATTTCCAAACTCGCCGCCGCAGCACTACTGCTTTCAAGCACGCCCGCCTTGGCGGACTGGTCCACCAGCGTCGCGTCGCAGGGGCAGTCAAGTGTCGGACAGACAGGGCAGGTGACTTGCCCTCCGGGCGGCACACCCGGACCGATCTGGGGAACCGGGACCTATACCTCCGACAGCTCCGTTTGCGGGGCGGCGCAGCATTTCGGCTGGCTGCCGCCCGGCGCTGGCGGCGTCGTGTCCTACCGGACGGTCCCGGGGCAGGGCTACTACCAGGGATCGACCCAGAACGGGATCAGCACCAACGACTACGGGCAGTGGAGCCTCAGCTTCCAGATCACAGGATACGCGCCCGCGCCGGGTGTCGGTGCGCCGATTTCCGCGCAAGCCATCGCTTGGACCACGACGCTGGACCAGTTGGGCCATGCCGGAGACGTTGGCGCGTCCTACCGCTTTTCCTGCCCGGGCGGCGGGTCGCTGGCCTCGACGATCTGGGGCACGGACCTCTACACCTCCGACAGCGCGATCTGCGTGGCGGCGACCCATCGCGGGCTGATCCAGCCCGGGACGGGGGGCGTCGTCACCGTGCTCGTCCTTGGGTATCAACCGGCCTATGCGGGGACGTTCCGCAATGGCGTGTCCTCGCAGGCCTACCCGGAATGGCCGACCAGCTACACGTTCCAGTAACGGCGCGCGCAACAGGCGGGGCGTGGGACGTCAGGACTGGCGCGCGCCCCGCACTTCGCGGATATGCAGGCGGATGCTGGTCCATTTCTCGGACTCCGCCGTCATCCCGTTTTCCTTCGCGACGCGGGCCTTCTGGGCGGCCTCCGCCTCGGCGGCGTCGCCATGGGCGGCATAGAGGGCATGGGCATATTGGTGGATGGTGGTAGCGTTGGTCTGCACGGGCTGATCCTCCTCCTTGAACGACAGAACGCGCTTTCGCGGAGGCGTATCATACCACGATTCCCCTGAAAGTCAGAGGGTCGAGGGCGGGGCGTGGCGGGTCCGGACCCCAGATCAGCCGTATTGCGCCAGCAGCGCATTCAGGTCCGCCAGCGTGTTGGCTTCTTCCACGGGCTTGTCGCGGCGCCAGCGCGCCATGCGCGGAAAGCGCAGCGCCACGCCGGATTTGTGACGGGGCGAGGGCTGGATGCCTTCGAAAGCGATCTCGAAGACATGGTGCGGCAGCACGGCGCGGACGGGGCCGAAACGGTCGGTGGTGTTCTTGCGGATCCAGGCCGTGATCTCGCGGAATTCGGCATCGGTCAGGCCGGAATAGGCCTTGGTGAAGGGCACGAGACTGTCTTTTTCAGCGCTCGGGCGACCATTCCAGACCGCGAAGGTGAAGTCGGTATAGAGCGTCGCGCGCCGCCCCGATCCGGCCTGGGCGTAGATCAATACTGCATCAATTGTCAGCGGATCGACCTTCCACTTCCACCAATCGCCTTTTTTGCGCCCGGCCAGATACGGCGCTTCGAGCCGCTTGAGCATCAGACCTTCGGCCCCGATCGCGCGGCTTTGCGCACGCGCGTCGGCCAGTGCGTCCCAAGTGTCGGCCTCGACCCGGGACGAAAGGCGGATCGGCAGGTCGTCCGGCAGGTGCGCGAGGGCGTCCTGCAGGATCGCGCGACGCCGTGACAGCGGGCTCCGGCGCAGGTCCGCTCCCTGCCATTCCAGCAGGTCATAGGCCATCAGGATGCAGGGGGCCTCGGCCAGCAGCTTTTTCGAGACCGTCTTGCGCCCGATGCGGGCTTGCAGGCGGTTGAACGGGAGCGGCGTCTCCGCGGCGCGGTCCCACGCGAGAACCTCGCCGTCGATCACCGTGCCGGGGGGCAGGACATCGACCAGGTGCGCCAGTTCGGGAAAGCGGTCGGTCATCAACTCTTCGCCGCGCGACCACAGGAAATGCCGGGCCGCGCGCAGGATCAACTGGCCCCGGATGCCATCCCATTTTCTTTCGGCAAGCCAATCGCTTGCGGGGCCAAGTTCATGTGGATCGCCCGGCACCTGATACGCGAGGTAGAAGGGATAGGGACGGCTGAGACCGGCGCTTGGGTCCGGCGCCTCGACCAGTGCGCGCCACGTCACGGTGTCGGGCGTCCAGTCGCCCATCAGGCGGTGGGTCAGTTCCGCCTCGTCGATGCCGGTGGCCTGCGCCAGCGCCCGCGTCATCAGCCTGGCGCTGACGCCCATGCGCCAGCCGCCGGTGATCAGCTTGTTGAAGACAAGGCGTTCCGTCGGGGGCAGGCCGTCCCACGCCGCGAGGATGGCGACCTTGCGGCTGTCGTCGTCCGCCTTGTCCAGGGCCCGCAAGGTGGCGATCCAGTCGGCGAGGCTTTTCTCCACGTGCTGCGAAGGCTCTGGCAGGACCAGCGCGATGGTCTCGGACAGATCGCCCACCACTGGATAACAGGCGTCGAACAACCAGGGGGGGATGCCCGCGCGCTCCGCTGCCCATTCGCGCAGCCTGGTGGTGGTGACGGCGCGGCGCGGGCGGCGGCCCGAGAGCAGGGCGATGGTCCAGAGGCGGTCATCCTCGGGCGCATCGCGGAAATAGGCGGCCAGTGCCGCGACCTTCGCGCCGGTTTTCGTGGTCTGGTCCAGCGCGGTGAAGAGGGCGGTGAAGGCCTTCACAGATGCGCCTTGATGAAGGCCCCAAGCTCGGCGCAGGCGGCGGTGGCGGCGGGTGTGCGCCCGGCCTTGAGGTGCCAGACATGGGGCAAGCCGGGCCAGACATCCAGCGTGGCATCGTCCATCACCTGCGCGAGGCGGCGGGCGTCAAGCTCCAGCGCTTCGCCCTTGGCGGCGTGGATCAGGGTCGGCGGCAGGCCACCCAGATCGCCCTGAAGCGGGCTGATGGCGGGGTCGGTCAGGGATTGATGGCCGGGAACATAGGCATGCAGGATGCGCCGCGCCCATGCCGCGGGGATCAGGTATTCAGCGGTCGCGGCGCGGAATCGCGCCTCCATGTCGGCGGCCATTTCGGCGATCGGCGCCAGCAGCACGGCGACCCGTGGCAAGGGCAGTCCCGCATCGCGGGCGCGTTGCAGGCACAGCAGCGCAAGGTTGCCCCCCGCGCTGTCCCCGCCGATGGCCAGCGGCGTGTCGCCCGCATCGACCAGCTTGCCATAGGCGGCGAAGACGGCGTCGGGGGCGGCGGGAAAGGGATGTTCGGGCGCCAGGGGATAGCGGACCGCGTGGGCGCGCAGGCCCGCGGCGGCCGCGATATGGGCCACGGCCGCCAGGTGGGTTCGCGGGCTGCCGATGGTGAAACCGCCGCCATGGACGTAGAACAGAAGGCCCGCTCCCTCCGTCCCCTTGGGCGTGACGAGGAGCGCGCCATCGGCCATCTCCTCGACCCGGCAGCCCTGCGGCAGGGTATGGAGCAGCCGGGCGGACAGGGCGAAGATCGCACGCATCAGGCGCTGCGACGTGATGGCCCGAAGCATCCCCTTCTCGAAGTAGCGCGACCAGGCGGTCGAGATGCGATCGGTGCGGGTCAGGATGGTCATGCCGGGCTGTCTTCCGTGTCGTCGAGGGAGTCGCCCCCGAATTCGGTTTCCACAATGCCCGCATCATAGCCTTGTTCCGCCAGCCAGCGCGAGAATTGCACGGTGTAGCCGTGGGTGACGAAGACGCGGCTGGCCCCGGTGGCGGCGATGGCGGCGTTCAGACCTTTCCAGTCGGCATGGTCGCTGACCACGAAGCCCCGGTCCGCCGCGCGCCGCCGCCGCACGCCGCGCAGGCGCATCCAGCCCGACGCGATGCCGGTGGAGACTGCGCCGAAGCGCTTCATCCAGGCCGACCCGAGCGCCGAGGGCGGCGCGAGGACGATGGCGCACGGGTGGCTTTTGGCGTCCACGCCATCGCGCACCGGGACCGTATCCGGCAGGCGCAGGCCCTGGTCGCGCAGCACCGCGTTCGTCGCCTCCACCGCGCCGTGGGTCAGGACCGGGCCGATGGCCGGATCGAGCAGGCGCAGGACGCGCTGCGCCTTGCCAAGGGCGTAGACGCCGAGAACGGCGCGCTTGCCGTCCGCCACGCAGGCGGACCACCACGCGTTGAGGTCGCGCGCGAGGCGGGCCTCTTCGGGCCAGTCATAAATCGGCAGGCCGAAGGTGGATTCGGTGATGAAGGTGTCGCAGGGCACCGGTTCGAACGGTTCGCTGAGGCCATCGTCCACGGTCTTGTAGTCGCCCGATGCGACCCAGACCTCGCCGCCGACCTCCACCCTGATCTGGGCAGAGCCGGGGACGTGCCCGGCGGGATGGAAGCTGATGGTCGCGTCGCCGATGCGGTGGCGCGTGCCGTAGGCCGTCGTCTCCATGGTGATGTCGCCGAGGCGGTGGCGGATGACCGGGGCGGCGGCATGGGTCGCCATGTAGGCGCCGTGGCCCCGGCGGGCATGGTCGGAATGGCCATGGGTGATCAGCGCGCGCCGCACCGGGCGCCACGGGTCGATATAGGTCTCGGCGGCAGGGCAATAGATGCCGGAGGGTGTGAATTCGAGGACCATGCCCAATGTATAGGCCGCGGTGCGGGGCAGGGCGAGGGGCGCGATTCGATCGCGCCGATCAATCCGGCGGCGGCAGCAGCCTGATTTCGCCCGCGGCTTCCAGATCGCGGATGATGCCGACGATGTCCGACATGGCGGCTTCGCCTTCCTCCTGCTTTGGCGTGCCACGGGTTTCGGCATCGTCGCGCAATTGTTCGGCCATGCGTTTGGACATGTTCTCCAGCAGGAACTCGACGCTGAGCGGTGCTGCGGACAGGCCCGCCGCCAGTGCGGTGGTCAGCGTCATGGCATCGGCCTTGCGGATGATCAGCGGCACGTCGATGGGTTCCAGCCGCATCGGGATATGACCGAAAGAGAAGATGGATTTGCGCACGTTCCTGGCGAAGATCGCATTGCGGCCCTCCAGCCCCTCCAGCACCTTGTCGCGGGCCGATTGCGGGGCGGAGTTGAGGATCGCGCCGACCCGTTCGGCGGCGGGCGTGGGGAAGGCCCTGGGCGGCACCGCTTCCAGCACGGCGGCGACATGGAAGCCGATGTGGTCGGCCACGTCGGGCGTGATCGTTTCGGTCAGGGCGACGGTATGGGCAAGGATCTGCGCCCGATCCTCGGGCAGGTCGGCCAGCAGGGCAGCGGCCTTGGAGACGGAGAGCTTGGAGAGCAGCACCGCGCAGACTTCCGCGCTTTCGCTGTCCATCAGGGGGCGCAACCGGTCCACCCCCTGCTTTGCGACGCGCACCCAAGGATCGTTGCCTTCGGCCTTCTCGGCGGCGGCGCGCAACTGGTCGAGGGGGCCGGGGGCAAGGTGCGGCTCCATCAGGGCAAGGGTTTCGGACAGGTTGTCGGGAAAGGTGAGCGCGAGGTTGTCGATGCGGTCGGTGAAGTCGCGCACCACTTCCGCCAGGGTGGCGCGGTCGATATTGCCGAGGCGCGAGATCAAGTGCGCCAGTTTCGTCTGGTGGTGCGGGTCGAGCCGTTTGACGCCCGGCGACACGCCCTGGCCCAGTAGCAGCCGCACGATGACGGCGGCCTTTTCCTGCGCGCGCAGCTTGCGCGGCGTGATGTCCTTGAAGCCGAATCCATCGTCGCCGTCGAGCACGACCGATGGCTTGTTGTTCGGAAAGTCCCGTAACAGTCCCATGTCAATTCCCACACATCACCCGGTCCGGATCATGGCGGTTGCGAGGTTAAGGATCGGTATGCGGCAAGGCCGAAGTCGCGACCGATTTGTCGCGAATTCACCGGGAACACGGCGCGGTCCGGGTGGACCGCGCCGCCCGGTCCGTGGTCAGCTGGACGCCACGGCCACGCAGGTCATCGAGGTCGCGTCCCACGTCATCCCGTCCGAACAGCTGATCGCGGCTTCTGTGGCGCCGTAACTGCACTGGGCCTGTGCGATCGCGGGCATGACCAGCAGGACGCTGGCGGCAAGAAGGGTCTTGATCGTCATGTCTTCATCTCCTGTCGGGGTGAGCCATCGCTTTGCGTGGCGCAAAGGTATCATGACGACGCGGTTCGGCAAGGTTTTCGTGCCGGTTTCCGGCCCGGCCCGGCCCGGCCCGCGATGCGCAATCTGCCGGGTCCGTGTGCACCCGCGCCGCCCGTTTGCCGCCCGCTGCGCGGGGCATGGGCCGCAGATGCCTCCGCCACGCCGCGCGGCATGTTCGCGCGACCCTACTCCGCCCCGAAGACCCGCGCGAAGATCGTGTCGACATGTTTGGTGTGGTAGGCAAGGTCGAACTTCTCGTCGATCCCGTCCGCCCCAAGGGCGGCCACGACCTGCGGATCGGCCAGCAATTCCGCGCGGAAATCGGTGCGGTCTTCCCAGACCTTGAGCGCGTTGCGCTGCACCATGGCATAGGCGTCCTCGCGGCTGACCCCGGCCTGCGTCAGCGCCAGCAGCACCCGTTGCGACATCACGAGGCCGGGATAGCGGTTCATGTTGTCCAGCATGTTGTCGGGAAAGATCAGCATCTTGTCGACCACGCCGGCCAGCCGATGCAACGCGAAATCGAGGGTGATGGTCGTGTCCGGTCCGATGGCGCGTTCGACCGAGGAATGCGAGATGTCGCGTTCATGCCACAACGCCACGTTCTCCATCGCGGGCACCACGGCCATGCGCACCAGGCGCGCCAGGCCGGTCAGGTTCTCGGTCAGCACCGGGTTCTTCTTGTGCGGCATCGCGGAAGATCCCTTCTGCCCGACCGAGAAGAATTCCGCCCCCTCCAGCACTTCGGTGCGCTGCATGTGGCGGATTTCGATGGCGATGTTCTCGATGCCGGAGGCGATCACGCCCAAGGTGGCGAAAAACATCGCGTGGCGGTCGCGGGGGATCACCTGCGTGCTGATCGGCTCGGGCGTCAGGCCCAGTTGCGCGCAAACGTGTTCTTCCACGCGCGGGTCGATATTGGCGAAGGTGCCGACAGCACCCGAAATCGCGCCGGTGGCGACCTCTGCGCGGGCCAGCTTCATGCGGGAAAGGTTGCGGTCCATCTCGGCGTAGAAGCGCGCGAAGGTCAGGCCCATGGTCGTGGGTTCGGCGTGGATCCCGTGGGAACGGCCGACGCGCACGGTCATCTTGTGTTCCATCGCGCGGCGCTTGAGGGCGGCCAGCAGCGCCTCGATATCGGCGATCAGCAGGTCGGCGGCGCGCACCAGTTGCACGTTCAGGCAGGTGTCGAGCACGTCCGACGACGTCATGCCCTGGTGCACGAAGCGCGCCTCGTCGCTGCCCACGTGTTCGGCCAGATGGGTCAGGAATGCGATGACGTCGTGCTTGGTGACGGCCTCGATCTCGTCGATGCGGCCCACGTCGAAGGTGACGTCCCTGGCCTTCCACACCGCGGCCGCATTTTCGCGCGGGATCACGCCCAGATCGGCCTGCGCGTCGCAGGCATGGGCCTCGATCTCGAACCAGATGCGGAACTTGGTGGCGGGCTCCCAGATCTGGACCATGTCGGGGCGGGAATAGCGGGGGATCATGGGCTTGCCTTTCGGAATGGGGTCTGGCGTTCTGATAGGCGGATGGCCGGGAAGGGACAAGGTTATGAAGGCAGGCAGGACCGCCATGTCCTTGGCGCCGATCGCCGCGGCCGCGGGCCGGGCGTGATGGACCTGGCCGACCTTGAGGGGCATTGGCGCCTAGGCCGCGTGATCGAGGATCGCCGCGCCGGGCTGACCGGGCGCTTCGAGGGCGAGGCGCGTTGGACCCGCGACGGCAGCAGGCTGGTGCAGGACGAAAGCGGCCTCTTGCGCTATGGCGTGGCGGCCCCGATGCGGGCCACGCGGCGCTACGTGTGGCACGCGGACGATGCGGGCCTCAACGTGCTGTTCGAGGATGGCCGACCGTTCCATATCGTCCCGGCCGCGGGGGACATGGCGCTTCATCAGTGCCCGCCCGACACCTACCGTGTCCTCTATGTCTTCGATCTGCCGGGGCGGTTCACCACCACGTGGCACGTCACCGGGCCACGCAAGGACGCCACGCTGACCAGCATCTTCACGCGGGTCTGAGCGCCCGGCGGCGCGGGCGCGGGAAAACCATCGGTTGATTCGAACGGCCGTCCGCGCGAGGCTTCGCCCATTGAACCGTTCGCCCCGACATTCCATGCCACTGGAGATTGCCCCGTGCGCCTTCCAGCCCTTGCCCTGTCCGTCGTCGCAGGCCTTGCCGGCCCGTTATCCGCACCCGTATCCGCACAGGAAGCGTTCATCTGGACCTATTTCGCCGCGTTTCCCATCTTCCCCAGCGAAGCGCGCCTGAACCTGATCGCAACGCAGGAGGGCGCGCTGGCGGAGGAAAACGACGGCGGCTTGCCGGGCGGCCTGATCTGGGGGCGCTGCCTGTCCGAACTCGACGCGGGCGAGGTGGCGCTGCGCTTCGAGACCGGCACGGGTGCGGCAGTGGCCGGGGATACGGTGACCATGACGGTAAGCGGCGGCGGGCTGAGCGCCAGCGCTGCGGGCACGATCGTCAATCGCGGTCTCGACCCCACGGGAGGGCCGGAACTGATCTTGCCCAATGACAGCGCGGTCCTGCAGATCCTGCGCGACGCGGATGTCGTGACCTATGGCGTCGACGGGCCGGCGGAGCCGCCGATTACCTTCGATCTGTCCACCAATCGCGCCTATGTCGCCGCGTTCCTTGACGATTGCGCCGCAGTGGGCGCGGGCGGCGTCTTGCAGCGCGGACCGGATGCCGGGCCGGGCGCGCCGGTGTCGGCGGGGCTTGTGCCCGATGTCGGCCCGGAGATTTCCGGCCATGTCTGGAGCCGGTTCACCGAGGTCAGTCCGGATGTCTTCCAGACCATCGTGCGGATCTTCTACGCGGTGCCGGAAACCGATGATGTGCTGGTTTCGGGGCAGTGCTTCATCGGGGCGCAGGGTCCGCTTGTCGCGTTCAGCGCGGCGGCGGACATCGCGGGGCTGGCCGATGGCGACGCGGCCGACCTGCGCTTCACCACCGCCGAGGGGCGCAGCGTCGATGTGCCGGGCAGCGTGGTGGGCAGCTTCGCCGAAGTCGGCATATCGGGCGTGGAGGTCGTGCTGCAGATGTCCGACCCGGCCTGGCTGGTGATCGCGGGCGACGAGACGCTGCGGATCGAGCGTGTGGGCGCGCAGGGCGGCTTCACGCTGACGGGCAATGGCCCCAACTCCATCGGAACCTTCCTGTCGGATTGCGCGGATATCGGCGCGCTTTCGACCGGTGCCGGTCAGGCCCCGTCCGCGCCCATCGGCGCGCAGCCGGGGTTCTTGTCCTGCGAGGCCTTCGGGCGTGTCTCGTCGCGGGACACGGGCGCGCCGCTGGTGCTGAATTTCGTCAACGCGACCGAGAATTACCGGGGCTTGGTGTGGATCGATCCGAACGGCAATCTTGTCGATATCGCGGGCCTGAACCCTGGCGAGGAGATCGCCTTCAACACCGATCCCGGCCATGTCTGGATGGCGACGACCGGGCCGGGAGACTGCCTGGAGATGATCCAGCCCACTGCAAGACAGGTCGAATACCGCCTGACCGTGGCCAATTGAGCCGGTACGGCGTGAGGCTTCAGGAGATGCGCCCGATGCGACCAGACGTGCTTGCCCTTGTCCTGACCGCCGCCATGCTTGCGGCCGCGCCTGCCACCGCGCAGGAGGTGGATCGATGGCGGTATGACGGCCCGCCCGGCGATGGTGGCCCTTTGACCGTGGCCTATGGCGGGATCGACGGCGAGGATACGTGGATTTTCCTGACCTGCACGGAACAGGACGGGGCGCCGGGTGTGGAGGCCTATATCGCGGTGCGCACCGAGGGGATCAATGAAGGCACGGCGGTGACGCTGACCTTCTACGGTCCGGCCTGGAGCGTGACGATACCGGCCGTGGTGGACTGGCCGGGGCTTTACGAGTCGGTCACCGCGCGGTTCGGGTTCGGGCCGGAAGACCAGATCCAGCGCAGCACCTTCACCACTGTCGGCGCGGTCCATTACCGGCTGCGCGACGACGTTGCGCCCGAGGTCGCCGATTTCAGCCAGGGACGCGCCGATCTGCTGGCCTTCCTGGCAGAGTGCGAAGCGGACGCGGGTGCCCCTTCGGACGACGCCCCAGGCGCGTTGGATGCCGCGCTGCAACCGTGATCCCCGTTCCGTGATCCCCGTTCCGTGATCCCCGTTCCGTGATCCCGGTCGCTATTCCGCCGCATCCCCGGCCGGTTTCGACGCGGCGATGATCCGGTCCGCCTTCTTGCGCACCAGCACCGTCCGCAGATCGTGCATCGCCAGCAGCAGGCGGTCGGTCACATCCTCCAGATCCGCATCCGAGGCGCGGCTTTGCGCCCAATGGGTCGTCAGGTTCAGGTAATCGACCGCGCGGTGGATGTCGTCGATGTCGCGTTCGTCCAGCACCGCGCGCCGTTCCGCGATCCAATCCGCGATGATCGCCTGTTCCTCTGGCGTCAGCACATGCTCGCCATGGGGTTTCACGTTGCCGTTGCGGATGTTCACGACCGCGATCTCGTCCATCTCGATCCGGCGCTGCCGGTTCTCGGTCGAGACCCGAAACACCGCGGCCCCGTTTTCACGAATGCGGAAATAATAGTCGGGCAGGTCGGTCATGGTGAGGGGCGGCCCCGCAACTTCACATCGTGCCCCGAACCTTTTCGGTTCCCGGCCATGGCGTCAAGCTGTGCGATGCCTCAGGTCTTGCGCGCGACCATGTAAAGGCGCGGGGCCATGCCGGGTTGGGACAGTTCCTCCACCACCTCGAAGCCTGCGGACAGGATCGCCCGGCGCATGTCGGCGCTGCGCTGATGGGTGACGAAGGGCGCTTTTCCAAAGGCGCGCATCACGCCCACCATCGGCTTGAAGAACCATTTCTCGCCAAGGCAGGCGGTCTTGGAAATGAACAGCCCGCCCGGTTTCAACAGGGCGTGGACCTGCCCGATGACCTCGGCCTGGTTGTCGAGCAGGTGCAGCAGGTTCAGCGCCAGCACCGCATCGTAGGGCGCGCCGTCGGCCAGCGCGGTATCGCCCCCGGCGGCGGCGGTGAAGGTGACGTTGCGCAGGCTTGCGTCCCACAGCTTCTCGCGCGCGATCCCGATCATCGCAGGAGAGATGTCGGTCGCGGTCAGGTGGCCGACATGGGGCGCCAGTTCCAGCGCGGTGGAGCCGGTGCCGCAGCCAAGCTCCAGCACGCGGTCGGTCGGCTTCAGGTGGCCGATGGTGCGCGCCAGCGTGGCGCGATACCCCTCCATGTCGGAAATCGGGCTCTTGGCATATTTGGGCGCGGCCCTGTCCCAGAACGTGGCGGCTGTCGACATTGGAAGGCTCCTTTTCGCGACGGTCTACCCCTGTCGCCGTCCAAAAGAAATTGCATGAAATTGGATGAATGATATACGCCAGTGCATGAATCGAGCGGCGATCACCTTTGACTGGAACCAGGTCCGCGCCTTCCTCGCCACGGCGCAAGAGGGCAGCCTGTCGGGTGCCGCGCGGGTGCTGCACAGCACCCAGCCCACCGTCGGGCGGCAGGTGACGGCGCTGGAGATCTCCCTTGGTGTGGCGTTGTTCGAAAGGGTGGGGCGTGGCCTTGTCCTGACACCGTCCGGTGCGGCGGTGCTGGAGGAGGTCCGCGCCATGGGCGAGGCGGCGGCGCGGGTGTCGCTGGTCGCCGCGGGGCGCACGGTGGATGTGGCGGGGACGGTCTCGGTCTCGGTGTCGGACGTGTTCGCGGCCTTCGTGATGCCCGACATCCTGATCGCGTTCTCGGCCCGCGTGCCCGAGATCGCCATCGACCTCGTGGTGACCAATACCCTGTCGGACCTGATGCGGCGCGAGGCCGATATCGCCATCCGCCATATCCGGCCCGAAGAGCCGGACCTGATCGCGCGCCACCTCAAGGCCGGGCGGGCGGCGCTTTGGGCCGCGCCGGAATTCCTGCGCCGCCATGGCCGCCCCGAAACCGTCGCCGACCTTGCGGGGCTGCCCTTCGTCGGCATGTCGGACCCGGCCACGATGGTGGGTTACCTGACGCAATGGGGCCTGCCGGTGACCGAGGCCGATATCCGCGTCCATTCCGATAACATGGTCGCGGCCTGGGAAATGGTGCGTGCGGGCCTTGGCATTGGGGTGATGTCCGACGAGATCGCCCTGCGCACCGGCGGCGCGGAGCGGGTGCTGCCGGACTTCACGCCGATGGATGTCGACATCTGGCTGACCTGCCACCGGGAGTTGAAGACCAGCCGTCGCATCCGCGTTGTCTTCGATTTCCTGGCCGAGGCGCTGACGCGCTAGGCGTCCGGTTTGGCAGATACGGCATCGGACCCGGTCGCCGCGCTGACCTGCCGATGCATCTGGGGCGGATTGGCGACAGGGTGCGGCAATCGCGGACTGGTCAAGGGGCGTGCATGGCGCTATGCGCTGTTCGCATGACAGATACCCTTCCCCCTTGCCCGTCCTGCGCCTCGACCTTCACCTACGAAGCGGGCGCCTTGTTGAATTGCCCCGAATGCGGCCATGAATGGTCGGCAGACTCGGCGCCGGACACCGGCGCGCAGGTGCGTGACAGTGTCGGCAACGTCCTGGCCGATGGCGACACGGTCACGGTGATCAAGGACCTGAAATTGAAGGGGTCGTCCTCGGTGATCAAGGTCGGCACCAAGGTGACGGGCATCAGGCTGGTGGACGGCGACCACGACATCGACTGCAAGGTGCCGGGGATCGGGCCGATCGGACTGAAATCGCAGTTCGTGAAGAAGGTCTCCAAGTAAACTCTTGCCGGCGCGTGAAGGCAGGCTCAGGCGCGGATCGGGGCCAGGCCCGTCGCGATCCAGCGCCCCGCCAGCGCGAAGACCACCAGCGGCGGTCCCATCGCGATTGCCGCCAGGGCCAGCGACGCCTGCGAACCCGCGCGCAGCATCGCGATGCCGCTGACCACCGTGGCGCGGTCCGGCGCGGAGGGGGTCGCCACCAACGGCCAGAGATACTGGTTCCACCCCAGCACGAAGAAGAACGCCAGCAGGGCTGCCAGCACCGGCACGGACATCGGCACGACGATGTCCACGAAGGCGCGCCATGGCCCCGCGCCGTCGATCCGCGCCGCTTCCATCAGCTCGGGCGGCATCTGCTTGAGCTGGCCGCGCAGGATCAGCGTGCCGAGGCCCGTCGCGGTCACCGGCAGGATCAGCCCGGTATAGGTGTTCAGCAGCCCCAGCGCGTCGACCACAAGGATCGTCGGCAGGATGCGGCTTTCGATCGGCAGGAACAGGGGCAGGATCAGCAAGGGAAAGATGACGCTGGCGCCGGGCACGCGGAAGAAGACCAGCGCATAGGCCGCCAGCAGGGAGACGGAGGTCTTCACCAGCGCCACGCCCATGGCGATGAGAAAGGAGGTCGCCAGCAGCGTCCCCAGCCCGGGGCGGCCCGGCGGCGGGGCGGCGGCGACCCGGGCCAGCGCCTCGGGGGTCAGACCCGCGCGCAGCAGAAGCGCCAGCGGGGCCAGCATGGCGACGCAGCCGAGGATCAGGACGAGATGGTCGGCAAACGTGGCGCGGGGCATGGCGCGGGCGTAGCGGGCGGAGGGACGCCCGGCAAGGGCCATGCGGTGGGGGGCGATGGCTCGGGGCGCGGCTCGGGGGTGCGGGAAGGGGGGTAATCACGCGTGATAAGGGG
>Ga0100398_1001726_pt1 | contig 18596 bp, 16 predicted proteins | sample CryGeymeta201522_FD_81568 | JGI IMG/M metagenome (GOLD analysis project Ga0100398, IMG submission 81568) | Groundwater microbial communities from Crystal Geyser aquifers in Utah, USA - Crystal Geyser metaG 2015-22 | ecosystem: Environmental > Aquatic > Deep subsurface > Groundwater | place: USA...
GCGCACATCTGCTCCATGCCAAAAAGCGATCGAAGACGCCGGAGTTAAAGCATCAGAAATTGATGAAGTAGTTCTTGTCGGCGGCGCCACACGCATGCCCTGCGTACAAGCGAAAGTAAAACAAATCTTCGGCAAGGAGCCGAACAAATCAGTAAATCCCGATGAGGTTGTTGCGATCGGTGCAGCAGTTCAAGGCGGAGTTCTATCAGGTGATGAAAACCTAAAAGATATTTTGTTGCTCGATGTGACTCCACTTTCTCTTGGTGTTGAAGTCGAAGGCGGGCTCATGAACGCAATGATTCCTCGCAATACGACAATACCGACAAAAAAATCTCAAATTTACTCAACCGCAGCAGATAGTCAGCCTGCAGTTGATATTCACGTATTGCAGGGTGAGCGTCCTTTGGCAAGAGATAATAAAACTCTGGGATTATTCAAGCTTGACGGAATTCCGCCGGCGCCGCGAGGAGTTCCTCAAATTGAAGTGACTTTTGACATTGACGCTAACGGTATTATCCATGTCACGGCAAAAGATAAAGCAACGAATAAAGAACAGTCTATAAAGATCACTGCCTCATCCGGATTGTCGAAAGAAGAGATTGAGAAAGCTGTTCGAGAAGGAAAAGAACATGAAGCCGAAGATAAAAAGAATCGAGAAGAGATTGAAACATTGAATCAAGGCGAGCACGAACATTATGTAACCGAGAAGATGCTGAAAGAGCTCGGAGAAAAAATTCCCGCTGATGTTAAAGAGAAGATCGAATCAGCGAACAAAAATCTAAGAGAAAAACTCGATACCAAAAAACCTGAAGATGTAAAAAAAGCCATCGAAGAATTAAAAGAAGTCAGAGACGAAGCGGTGACTAAAGCATATCAATCAGCATCCGCAACTGAGAATACTCCGGAGAAATCAGAAAAAGACTCTGCGAGCGGTCCAAAAGATGCAACTTCATCTTCCGGGGAAAAAGTGGTTGATGCTGACTTTGAGGTAAAGTAGGGGCGAACCTATTGACGGTCAAACCGTTTCTTCCGCAGAAGACTTGAAAAGAATGGACATTGATAAAGAACCACGAATGGACACAAATTAACTCAAATTATTTATATATTTATTTTTTTAAATTAATTCGTGAACATTAGTGTTGATTCGTGGTTCAAATACGTCAAAACGGAAGAAATACTTTTATAGCTTTCACTGTAAAATAAGGTTTTTTAAACGCAACTCTTGACAGCTCATCGAAAACCTGCTATAAAGTAGATACAGATATAAAACAAGGATGGGAGGTGGATTCATGGAAGAATGCCGCATTCAGCGGCGAGATAAATCACGTACAATTGTAATAACATAGGCGTTTATTATTGCTTTAACTATTTTTTATTTGGCAATTTTAACGTAAAGGCAATCGACTTTTATATTCGTATCAAATTAAATTCGATGCGATAAAAAGGATTGGATTCACCACACACAAAAAACAGGTGAAACCAGGGAGGGAAAGTCATGGCTATCATTACGCGGACAAATTTGGCCGCAATTTCGGCATACAATGGTCTCGTCTCTGCGACGAAACTATTCTCGGAGTCGTCACTCAGATTATCAACAGGATTAAGGATAAATAATCCTTCGGACGATCCTGCAGGATACGTTTTTTCCGAACGCATGAAAACAAATCTTCGTTCTCTTGAGCAAGTTCAACGTTACAACCAAACATCTCGTTCGATGGTTCAAACGGCTTCAGACGGAATAAGTTCTATCATCGATCTATTGCAGGATATGAGACAATTAGCAGTTGCATCGGCAAATTCTACTCTAACTACCGCTGACAGAACTGCAAATCAAACGCAGTTTTCGAGTCTTAGAGATCAAATAGATTCCGTTGCGAATAACACCTTTTTCAATGCGAAAAGTCTTTTAGACGGAAGTTATGATTCAGGTACTGCAACTCTAAAATTTCAGGTCGGAGCAGATGCAAATATGACTATAACTTTAAATATTAGTTCACTCACTGCGGCGGCGATTGGAGTCTCAACGTTGAGCGTAGACACTCAGGACAACGCAAATACCGCTCTCACAGGACTCGACTCTGCAATAGACCTAGTCACCAACGAAGCGGCGAATGTTGCGGTAGTCGACAATAGGCTCGAGAAAGCCGGGGATTTAGTCTCAAACCAAATTGAAAATTCAACAACGGCAATAAGTGGAGTAGAGGACACTGACATTGCGGAAGAGGCTATAAAGCTAGCGTTAGCATCAATACTGCGTCAAACATCATCTGCCGCGTTGGCTCAAGCAAATCTTTATCCGCAAACAGTTTTATCTGCGATATTGCCCGGCTGATAATTTGAGCGAGAAACGTTAAACGATTTGCACAATTGCATGAAGAGGAATAATCATGTATTGTAATGGCATGTCAGAGAAGCGGCGCATTGCAGTATATCCGGGTTCGTTTGATCCGCCCACGTACGGTCACGTAGATATAATCAAGCGTTCACTTCCGCTATTTGATAAAGTAATAATCGCAGTACTCGAGAACCCTTCAAAAACAACAGCGTTATTTACTCCGAATGAGCGCGTCAACATGCTTAAAGAAATACTTACCGAAACAAATGGAACTAAATTAATCACCTTCAAAGGGCTGCTAGTCGACTGCATGTCTAACTTTGGAGCGAACGTAATAATTCGAGGGCTGAGATTCGTATCTGATTTTGAATACGAGATGCAAATGGCGCTTATGAATCACTCACTCGACGCTCGAGTCGAAACTGTCTTTATGGTTGCAAGACCGGAGCGAACATTTGTTTCCTCTTCGCTTGTAAAAGAGGTAGCAAAATTAGGAAGAGACATTTCGCCTTTTGTTCCACCTCCGGTGGCAAAGGCTTTAAAGGAGAAATTTGCAATATGAATGTTATAGATTCTGCTAAATCGCAAGCCAAAGATACGCGATTAGTCTTTCCCGAAGGGGACGATCCAAGAATCGCCTCTGCGGCGGCTCGGGTTTCATTCGAATCTTACGCAAAAGAAGTCTTCATTATCGGCAAGGAATCCTCAATCCGCAAAGCAACTCCAAATTCCGATTTTTCAAAAGTAAAATTTATCGATCCTGATATTTCATCCGAAGATAAAAGTCTTATTGATTTTATTCGTTCCACAAAAAAATATTCAAACGTAGATGAAGCCGGAGCAAAAAAGATATTGAAAGAAAGACTATTTTTAGGAGCGGCAATGGTTGCAGAGGGCAGAGCTGACGGAGCTGTTTCAGGAGCGGCTTCTACAACTGCAGATGTGCTCCGTGCAGCGCTACGGGTCATTGGGATGCAGTCCGGCATATCTACTATTTCGTCCATATTCTTCATGACTCTTCCAGACAAAAGATGGGGCGAAGAAGGAACGATGGGATTTGCAGATTGCGGAGTAGTTCCAAATCCTTCACCGAAACAGCTTGCCGCAATAGCAATATCTTCAGCAGATACATTTCGAAAAATACTTGGCAGAGAGCCCAGAGTCGCAATGCTTTCTTTCTCAACAAAAGGTTCCGCTCAGCATCAAGACGTAACAAAAGTAATCGAAGCCACCGAAACAATTCGCCAGATGCGTCCTGACATTCAAGTCGACGGTGAACTTCAGGCTGATGCGGCTCTAATTCCCGGAATTGGCGAGCGCAAAGCTCCGGGGTCTTCAGTCGCGGGTCGAGCAAACATTTTGGTTTTTCCTGATCTTGACGCCGGAAATATAGCTTACAAACTTGTGGAACGGCTCGCCGGAGCAACAGCGCTCGGTCCAATCGTACAGGGACTTTCAAAGCCGATGAGCGATCTCTCGCGAGGCTGTAGCGCAGACGATATTGTCGGGGTTGCGGCAGTGACAGCCGCTCTGGCAAGAATATGATATTTAAATACAAAGCGCGCGATCCAATGGGTCGCTATGTTGATGGCGAAATGGATGTTGATACTCCGGAAAGACTGAAAAGCGAACTTGAAGGAAGAGCTCTAAAAATAATTTGGTATGAGCAATCACAGTCACAGTCGAACCAAAATAATTTACACTTTGTAAATAACACAAGCTCAACTCCGTTTCCCGAGCATTTTCAAAAGCCTCTCGAATTCGAAGATGAAAAATATGAGAAAGAAGATGTAACCGAACAAGCTAAAGCTCAGCAAAAAAATAAAGGTTGTTCCATGAGTTTCGGAGTAATTCTATTTATCATTTATGTCATCTATCAGATAATGCAGATGTTCAAATAAAATAGGAGGTGCAGTATGGCAAGAGTAATAGACATAGACACAAGAAATCTTGAATTGGGATCGGTAATGAAGCTCTTTCTATCTTTATTCGTTATTCTTCTTTTATTCGTAGTAAGTTGCAGTTCTTTCCATATCGTTCCCGCAGGGCATAAAGGAGTTAAATTCAATATCATTAAAGGAATTATTATGACGTCTCTCGACGAAGGAATCGTATTCAAAGTTCCAATGGTCGAGACAATATACGACATAGATGTGAGAATAGACAAAGTCGAACCTCATTGTTCTGCGGCTTCAAAAGATATGCAGACTGTTGGGACAACTGTAGCTCTGAATTTCAGACCTGATCCAGGAAAAGTGCACGAATTATATCAATCGATAGGCATGTCATATCGTGAGCGCATAGTGGATCCAGCAGTTCAAGAGGCAGTAAAAGCAGTCACTGCTCTTTACACAGCCGAAGAGCTGATAGCTAAACGCGAAGAGATAAAAGAGAAGATTCAATCTTCACTAACAAATAAATTAAAGCAGGAAAACATAATAGTAATAGCTTTGAACATAACCGATTTTCAGTTCTCACAATCGTTTAATTCTGCGATTGAGGAGAAGCAGAATGCCGAGCAGCATGCATTGAAGGCGAAACGCGATCTTGAGCGAATTAAGATCGAAGCTGAGCAGAGAATTACTCAGGCGAAAGCTGAAGCTGAGGCTCAGAGACTTTTGGCCGGATCGATTACACCACAAGTTATTGAACTAAGAAAAATTGACGCTATTCAGGAATCAATCCGCAAGTGGGACGGAAAGATGCCTCAGGTTTCGGGTGGAGCTCTTCCCTTCTGGGATATAATAAGAGGCACCGTTCAAAAGTGAGAGTAATAAATCTGTCCATAGATCACCTCTTGGTGTTGCTCATTATTTCATGGGTATTGATTCTTATTCTGCTCATAAGCAATTTATTCACTTTATTTTTTCAGAAAAAAAAGTCGTTTAGATATCCTATCAGACCTTTAGAGGAAGCTCATCGCGGATTGACAAGAATGGTTGAAAAAGCAGACTGGCTTGAAGGTGAAAAGTTGATTCTTGCAGTCCGGCATGTTGCTATTGCGAAAGAGGCGATAGATCGAGCTGCAGAAGCATGCGGTAAATCCAACCTCGGAATATTCCAAACTCCATCTCCTTTGAAGCATGTGCTGGAAGAGGGCTCTGAAATTCTCAGTGGAGCTTCTTCCGTTCTCACTTTCAACTGCACTGATTGCGGCCAGCAAATGTCCGCAATGATAAACTTTCCAAAAACCGGAGGCAGGCCGGAAAGCGATTCCTCAGTCGTCATTTCAGCCGCATCCGAGTGGCGAACAACAGGCTTCACAGCATCGATTCCTTGCAAGAGATGCAAAAAACTTCTTTCAAAAAAATATCTCTACGATTCATTACCGGTGTAGTCATCTCAACACCTTTCTATTTTTTTAACCGCTAACAGACACTAATGTTCACTAATAAATTTTTAAAAAATAATTTGGGTTTATTAGTGGTTTTAGTATTTATCTGTGTTCATTCGTGGTTTTCTTTTTGATATTGCCAAATGAGTCGGTCTTCTGCTCGGCAGAGACTTTTTTGACCACGGACATGCAAGAAGACATTCATCGCAACCAAATATCCTGTTTCCCACAATTATTTTCTCTTCTTCTGAAAGTTCCGATTTTTTTTCGATAGTCATCCATGAAATGCATCTTCTCACATCAAGCCCGAATTCATCCAGAGCTGATGTCGGACATCGATCTATGCAAAGTCTGCAGTTTCCGCAATTCAAATTACTCTTCTTTTCATCAGCAGGCAATTCCAAATCTGTAAGAACCAATCCAAGAAGAACAAAGGGTCCAAATTTTTCAGAAACAAAAATTTTGTTTTTGCCTATAAAACCAAGACCAGCCTCTTTTGCCCACGCTTTTTCGAATATTGCAGACGTATCGACACAAGTCTTTGCTCGGCCTCCGACAGTGTTTATCTCCTTCAACAATCCAGAGAGCATTGCAGAAATAGCAGCATGATAATCATCTCCATCTGCAAACGCCGAGTATCTCTTCTCATCTGCATTCCATTCAAGAGGATGATATGGTTTTACTGCTACAATAATTGTTCTAACCCATTCAGGCGGTGTGCCTCTGCGTTCAAAATTTCTAGCAAGCCAATTCATATCAGCATATCTTTTTTTGCTAATCCAGTCAGCCATAAATTCGATGTCTTGATTTAAAACTCTGCTTCTTGCAAAACCAATCTCGCCAAAGCCCGCGGTAAGCCCCGCAATCACAATTCGTTCTTTAAGTTTCTCCATTTTCAATTCTCTCGAACTAATGTAGCCTATATCCATGGACGAATTCTTCAAGGAACTTCTCAGCACTTCGAAGACTGTTCTCTTAGGAAGAACAGATATAGCTGTCGAACGTTTGATCGGACAATCTCCGCTCAAACTTCTCGCATTTGAAGCCGTAATAGGAATAATAACCGGAATTCACATGTCAATTCAGTCAGCTTCGCCAATGAAGCTGATCGGAGTGCCTCTCTTTTTGATCTCAATAACCATATTGTGGGCATTTCTCTTTGCAATCTTCGGCGAGGTATGCCGAGATAACATGATTGAATTGTATTCTCTGTTTATAGGCTCATCTTTATTTCTCTCGCCCGTAGTAATTCCAATACTCGGTCCTATACTGGTGCAAGCGCTTTTTATCGGATGGCCATTTGTTCTAGCGCGATTCATCTCATGTCGAATGAAAAAATCTCCAGGTAAAATATTTATTCAGCTCACGCTCCCGATAATTATTTTTTGGGGAGCATTAATACTAATTTTTTATGTTGCAGGTAAATTTTTGTTTAATGTTTTCTTAGCATAAGGAGGAAAAGATGGCGTCAAAAAGTAAAATAAGTTCAAAAAAACCGGCAAGCAAAACTATCGAGTGGAGTGAAATAGAGCTAGTAAAACGTCATCCCTCGATCTTTACAAGAGACAATTCCGCTTTACTGATGATCGATATGCAGGAGCGTCTCATTCCCGCAATGTCAAACAGATACGAACTAATAAAAAATTCAGAATTGATTTTGCAAATTGCAAATCTTGTCGAATTGCCGATCATTGTGACTGAACAATATCCAAAAGGGCTTGGGAAAACTGTCGAAAAATTTAACGAGTTGACAAAAGCCGCAACTTTTTTTGAAAAAACATCTTTTTCCGCCGTCGGTGAAAAGAACTTCACGAGTTTTATAGAAGAAAATCACTTTAAAAAAATCGCAATCATCGGAATTGAAACTCATGTATGTATATTGCAAACCGCATTGGACTTAAAGATACGAAATATCGAAGTCACTGTCGTAGCGGATGCCGTTGCTTCGAGAAGAGATGAAAACAAAAAGATCGCACTTGAAAAGATGAAGCAGGCTGGAGTCTGGCTTGCTACTGCAGAATCTTTGATATTTGATCTATTAGAGAAATCAGGCTCAGATGAATTTAAAAAAGCTCATGAATTAGTCATGAAATAAGATGTATAAATTTTTAATAAAATCGAAAAGAGGCAAGGGCTGACCAAAAAGCAGTATTTTGTCATTGCGAGGAGCGGACTCGCAGAGTCATCGCGGCTGCCGTTTTTCGATTTCACATTTCTTCCACTTTTTTCACAGCAGAGAGAACTTCATCTACAGTAATTTTTCCTATACACCACTGGGAAGGATATTTACATTCGTCTTGCCATCCAAAGCCGCATTTGCAAGTCGAAGAGACTATAACAGCACGGCTACTATAGGGTCTCCAGCGAGCATAATTTGACGGCCCAAATAGAGCAACTACTCTACAGCCGGCGGCGGCCGCAAAATGCATTGGTCCGGAATCACTGCCGATAAATATCGAGACTGCTCCAAAGAGATTTGGTAAATCTTCAGGGCGGCATCCTTCAATGCTCGGAAATTCTTTAAACTCTTCATGAACTTTATCGCCGGGTCCATACAATAAATGCACGTCATATCCATTTGCTCGAAGAGCCTTCGCGACCTTCAAAAATTTTTCAGACGGCCATATCTTCGATGCAAATCTGCCGCCGGCATGAATTATCGCCGGTCTTTTACCAAAACGTTTTTTCCATCGTGAAATTTTCTCTTCGTCGCGGCGAAGCTCGATTGAAAACTCTTTCGGAGGTTCTATTCCCATTCCTCTCAATAATTCCAGATTCGACTCGACTGTGTGGCGAGAAGCATCTAGATCCAAAATCTTATTCGTATAGACAAAATCAAAACGTCGCCCTGCAAATCCTATTACCTTTCCCTTTGAAGCGATTCGCGCAATAAAACTCGCAGAAGGAGATCCGTGAAGATCAAATGCCACATCATATTTTCTGAATATCTTTTTGAATAAAAGAATCCTTCCTATGTTCGAGCAAGGTCGCACAAGTTCATCGCTCACTCCAATAAAATTCCGAGTAGTATCTTTGAACTGTTCATCTACAAGATAATCTATTTTAACAGACGGTAAATTTCGTGAAAGTTCCTTTGCAATAATCGAAGACAATAAAATATCACCAAGCGATTTCAGCCTAACTAAAAGTATCGAGAGCAAACTGCGTTACCTATATTTAAAACGCGGGCTAAAGCCTGCGGCTGCCTTTTTTCGATTTATTAAAGATAATTTTCTTTTATCCATTTTGCTCTCTCTGCAGATTCTTTTGAAAATCTTCCGCCTGAAAATTTTGATACAAGCTCATCATAATATTTCACAGCTTCTCCGAATCTTCTCATCTCGAGATTGCGGTCATAGAGCCGAGCAATATCATATATCGCCTCCTCAACAGCAGGTTCATTTCCAAAGCCATTCACAATCTCTACATATTCAGAAACGGCTCTGTCATAAGCCTCGTGAATCTCTTTAGCATCCATTCTAGCCGCCATTCTTGCATCTCCGAGATCGCGATAATATTGAGCAATCCCCAACTTTGCATTGCTCATATTCGACGTATCATTTTCACCAACAAAAGAACGCAAGTATTCCACGACAACAGCAGGAGAATCCTGCGGTATGCCACCCTTATAAAACTGTGAGCGGAGAATTCCATGCAATGAAACAGCCGAATGAAACTGAGCGTCTTTTATCAAATCAGTATTCTTAGACTCTAAAACTAATTCCCGAAATTGTTTAGTAGCATGGTCATAATCGTTTATTGCGTTATCAATAGCTTCAGCTTCATTTGCTCCGGCAGATCTTCTCAAGTCTCTCTGCTTAAACGATTCCTGTTCGTACCATACTCCGCGCCTTTCATACGCTAATCCAATTCTGAAAGAAACTAAATCGCGCAGAGTCGAACGTGGATACGTCTTCAAAAATTCTTCATACTGTTCAATCGACTGAGAATAAAGTCCTCGATTGAAAAGATCTTCAGCTAGAGAAAAAAGCTGAAGCTCACCGGGCTTCGTTGTCCCCTCAATAAATAGCGAGGTATCAGGCTGGCGGGTCGAGCCTCTAGGCACTGCTCGCTCTGAGACACGCACTGGAGGATTTGAAACAGTAATTGTAGAAATTGTTTTTGTCTCTGCGGGCACAGACTGCAGCAATATTGAAGGTTCATAGGTTGAACTTTTTTCAGGCTCTAGAAAATTTTTTAAAGGCGGGGTCAGTAAAGGTAAAGGTTTCGGAGGTATAGCTATCGGTTCAGGGTAAGCAGTCGGATTTTCATTGTTAGTGACTTCTTCAGAAGAATTATTAAGCTCAGAGCGCTCATCTTCCTTCTCAGAAATAATTACAGCATGAGCCGCAGGGAGCGTGCCGACATTTGTTGCAACTGAAGGCAATGGCAGTGGCGGCAAAGCAGAATCCGTTCTGCGCGTCAATTCGCTTTGAACCCTATTCTCAGATACTGCTGACTTTTCCACTGTAAGAGCAGGTTTCGGCTCAACTAACAACACCAATCTTCCTAAATGTTCTCTTACAACCTCAAGATGTCGAGTTGCCGAATCAGGCAATAATATCTCAACAAAGTTGCCGTAATTTTTTTTAACTATCGAAGTGTCGCCTGTTAAATTCAAAACTGAATCATCGAGCGAAATTCTTTCGGTTTTTCCGACTTCTAAAGTAATCTTGCGATATTCTGTCCACGATAAAGCATAAGCAGAAACCACCAGAACCGCAGCACCGGCAAATGAAACCAATATTCTCGTCAGCATGGCTTCATTTTATCCTCAATTTCATTCAGCATCTTCATAACTATTCTTATCGGCAAACCAATAACAGTTTGAGAATCACCTTTTACTGATTTAATCAATTTTCTACCGAAACCCTGATATGCGTAAGCGCCTGCCTTGTCGTCGCCTTCACCTGTATCTACATATTCCGAGATATCTTCAGAAGACAATTTTTTGAACTCAACTGAGGCGGAAGCGACTTCAGATAATTTAATCTCATGAAAAAACATTGCAAGTCCGGTATGAACAAAGTGAACTTTTCCTGAAAGCATTTCGATCATTTTTCTTGATTCATTTCTATCGCGAGGTTGTCCCAAAAGTTTTCCATCTTCTGATACCACCAAAGTATCGGCAGCGAGGACTACTTCGTTTTCATTGCGCAACGACAATTCAGCCTTAGCAATAGCTGTTCTTCTGACAACTTCACGTGCAGATTCAAATGGAGATCTGGAATCAAAAATATTGTTAAGGGAGTCTTCATCTATTTGCACCGGCCGAACAATAAAATCCAAACCATTCGCCTTAAGAAGTTCACTTCGGCGTGGAGAAGAAGAAGCCAAAACCAAAATAAGTTTTTCACTCATAGTGTAAGCCCTCTCGTTGGAAGAGGGAAAAAAGAGATCACTTCCAAATCATAGGTCTAGGCACTTTATTGATGAGTTCAGTGTTGGTTCCAGGAAATTCCAATCCAACCTGCGGATATCCTTCCAGAAAATGGAGTCCCCGCGATTCTTTTCTCTTCAATGCCGAGCGCACAATCAATTCCGCGCAAAGCGCTATATTCGACAATTCAAGCAATTCTCTGCGCGAGCTGAAGGCATCTACAAGTCTTTGAATACCATTTCGAATTGCGGTCAATTCAAATGCCGTCTTCTGAAGCACGTCAATATTTCTGAATACGCCCACGTTCTGAGACATAATCAAGTTCAATCTCTCACTGTATAAATCTGTCATGCCACAAGGCGGTTTCGAATTTATATCACCTATAACTTCATCTTCAAAAACTTTTATGTCAGGTTCTTCGCGAGCAGATTGAGCACCGCGATAAGCAAAGACTAGAGCTTCCAAAAGAGAATTTGAAGCGAGCCGATTTGCTCCGTGCAGTCCATGGCTAGCAGTTTCTCCGATAGAATAAAGTCCCGGCACAGTTGTTCGAGCAAAGAGATCGGTTTTCAATCCGCCGCAGGAATAATGCGCCGCAGGAACCACAGGAATAGGTTCCTTGTCGATCTCAACTCCATGAAGAAGACAAGTCGAATATATCGTAGGAAAACGTCTGCGCAAAAATTCAGAACCTAATTGACTTACATTAAGAAGCACATGAGGATCGCCAGTGCGCTTCAGCTCAATAGAAATCGCCCTAGCAACAACATCTCTCGGAGCAAGATCTAGCATTTCAGGATCATATTTTTTCATAAAGCGTTCACCGGATATCGTAGTCAAATATCCGCCTTCTCCTCGAACAGCTTCAGAAATCAAAAACGAACTCGCACCAGGCCTCGCCAAAGCTGTCGGATGAAATTGAATAAACTCCATGTCTCTGACAACCGCGCCTGCCCTATAACCAATCGCAACCCCATCTCCGGTAGCAATCTCCGGATTCGTCGTATAACGAAAAACTCTGCCCAATCCGCCGGTCGAAAGGCAGACAAGATTTGCCGACATCCTTATCAATTTTCCTTCCGGATCAAGCACAAGAACTCCTGCAACTCTTCCTTCTCTCATTATCAAATCCACAGCAAAATGGTATTGCATGACAGTTATGTTCGGATGCTTCTCAACAGCATTCAATAAAATGCGTTCAATCTCTCTTCCTGTTTTGTCTGCACAATGAACAACACGTTTCCGACAATGTCCGCCTTCGCGCCCCATAACCAATTTTCCATTGCTGTCAAATTCGAACTGAGCTCCAAGCTCAATAAGTTCTTTCACACGCGCCGGGCCCTCAGTCACAACAGTTCTTACTGCTTCAGGGTCTGCAATGCCTCCGCCTGTCTTCATTGTATCCTGAATGTGAAGGTCTAAAGAATCATCTTCGCCTAACACTACTGCCACTCCGCCCTGAGCGTAATTAGTGTTAGATTCCACAGCTTCCTTTTTAGTCAATAATAAAACCGGACGATGTTCAGCAAGAAAAAGAGAAAACCTGAGTCCTGAAATTCCACTTCCTACAACTATAGCTCTATTCATAAAAAAAAGTTTATTCCAAATATTTTTACTTTGCAATTAATTAAATTAACTTTGTTCCCAGTTCCATGCGGACAGAATTATTTTTCTGATATCTTTTCGAGGTTTCCACTTCAAAATTTGAAATGCTCTGTCAAAAGAAGCGACAAGTTTCGGAGGATCACCTGCTCTTCGAGCTCCAATAAGCATCGGAACTTTCGTTCCTGTAATCTCTTCAATCAGGTCAAGCACATCTTTTACGCTATTTCCGCTTCCTGTTCCTAAATTTACGACTCCCGACTCTTTTGAAAGAATCGCCGCAACATGAGCTTCAGCAAGATCATCGACATGAACATAATCTCTGATAGGAGTGCCGTCTGGAGTAGGATGGTCAGTGCCGAAGATTGTCAAAGGATTTCCAGAACCCATCACTGCCTTCAGAGCCAACGGAATCAAATGAGTTTCAGGATTGTGTTTCTCCCCTATTTTGCCGTCTTCGGCCGCGCCCGCCGCATTAAAATATCTTAGAGCCATCCATGAATATTTTTGATTTGAACATGCACGCAAGCAATTTTCCATAATAAGTTTCGTCTCTCCGTAAATCGAAACCGGCGCGCATTCATCTTCTTCATGAATAACATCTTTTTTCGCCAGGCCATAAACCGCCGCCGAAGACGAAACGACTATTCTCTTCACTCCAGCCGCAGAGATCGCGGAGAGCAGAGAAACGGATCCGCCAACATTTACCGAATAATATTTCAGTGGAATTCTTGAATCTTCACCTATATTCGAGAGCGCGGCAAAATGTATGACGCCTTCGATTTTTTCTCTCACAAGAACCTCAGTAATAAATTCCGTATCAAGTATGCTCCGCTCAAAAAATTTAATTCCCTCTGGAATAAATTCTCTGTGGCCGCGCGAAAGATCATCGAGCACTATCGGTTCAAGACCGTGTTCAATCAGCGCACGCACTGTATGACTGCCGATGTATCCGGCTCCGCCTGTGACTAAAATTCTCATAATTGACTCCGAGTGAATTCTACAGTTCAATAAGGCTCATGATAAGTATTCGTTTTATGTTTTTTTATAGAACCGCAGAAGTGTATGAAAAATTCATCTGAGCTATTATATTCAATCGCGCTAAATTTATTAGAAAATTCGCCGCTCCAGATACGAAAATATATCGATGCATTCGGTTCTCCTAAATCAGCATTAAATAATTATTGCGGAGGGAAATTTTCTAAAGTTGAAATCGAATCCGCTTTGAACCGTGCTAAAGCAGAGCTCGAATCGGCTCATTCAAAAGATATCGCAATTTTATGCGAATCATCACCGTCATATCCAAAATTATTGCGAGAGATTCCTGACCGGCCAATAGTTCTCTACGTAAAAGGCAAATTACCTGATGCTCCGTCTATCGCAATAGTCGGCTCCAGAAAAGCTGATGCCTATTGCATGAGTACCTCAGAAAAAATCAGTAAAGAACTTTCAGAAGCCGGCTTCGCTATTATTTCAGGGCTTGCCTACGGAGTCGATGCGGCGGCTCACAAAAGCTCAGTCGCTTCAAAAGGCAAGACCGTTGCAGTTTTAGGTTCAGGACTTTGCGACATTTATCCGCGTGAACACCAATTGCTTGCAAAAAAAATAATCGAATCTGATGGAGCTATTGTTTCTGAATTTGCGCTTCTTGCAGGGCCCGAGCGCCAAAACTTTCCAAAACGCAACAGGATCATTGCAGGCATAAGTTTAGGAGTTATTGTTGTCGCGGCGGCAAAACGCTCCGGAGCGCTCATTACGGCGCGATTAGCAATGGAATACAATCGAAATGTCTGGGCGGTTCCGCACAGATTTGGTGATGAATTGGGTGAAGGCGTCATAGGACTGATGAGAGACGGAGCAACAGTAATATCTAAGTCATCGGATATTCTCGAAGATTTGGCTTTGCAAATGGACATAAGCTCATTCAAAAAAACAGCCCCGAATTCCAAAGACGAAGTCCTAACCTCTATCAATGCTGACGGTTCAACTCTCGATGAAATAGCTCTCAAAACCGGATTGGAGCGAAAAATACTTTATCAACGAATTCTTCAACTTGAGCTGGAAGGAAAAATCATTTCAATTCCCGGCGGGTTATACAGACTGACATGTTAAATAAAAAAATTATTAATAATGTATCCAATTTTTTTCTCTGTGATAAAATTTCGCCTTGCAATTTAATAATATTAAATTCATGGTGATGCTATGATTGAAGATAAAAAAATAAAAATAATGTCCAAAATTGCGGAGATGATGCTGTTATCCGAAAATGAATTAAGTTCTGAAAAAGATATTACTGCAAAACTCCTTTCGCACGGATTTACTTTGAACGAAATTAATGAAGCATTAGAACTCATATCAAAAAGTATCGGTTCCACGATGATAAAAAAAGCAGTGCATAAAACTAGTCTTCCTCCAATTTCCTATAAAGGAATTTCCAGAATGGAAGAAATTAAAATGACTGAGGGAGCAATCACACTGTTTAGTGAATGGAAAAAATTAAAACTTTTTTCAGAAAAAGAAGAGGAGAATATTTTTATGTTGATACTAAATGCTGATGTCGGTGCTGTCGATGTCGAAGAGCTCTGGGATATTGCAAAGGAGAGCGCCGAATTCGGCTCCAAACTTTTCCTCCATGTTTCAACTCGATTTGCAGCGGTGCAGTGAAATGGCTTCAAATCTAGTCATCGTCGAATCGCCCGCAAAAGCCCGCTCGATTCAGAAATATCTTGGAAAAAATTACGAAGTAATAGCCTCAATGGGGCACATCATGGATTTGCCGAAAAAGGAAGGAATAGCCATTGAGAAAGTCGGTTCGAAATGGGTCTTCACACCTCGAATCGAGAAAATTAAAGGCAAAGACAAAACAATAAAAATCATAAAGGCATCTTCAAAAAAATCCGAGCATATATTTTTAGCAACCGACCCTGACCGCGAAGGTGAAGTAATTGCATATCATATTTCAAATATTCTGGACACAAAAAGTAATGTAAAACGAGTTATGTTCCACGAAATTACTCCTGCCGCTGTTAGAGCTGCATTCGAGGAGCCAAAAGAAATAGATATCAAACTTGTAGAATCGCAACAGGCAAGGCGAGTGCTAGACAGAATAGTCGGTTTCGATGTTTCTCAACTGCTTTGGGATAAAGTTGCCAGAGGACTTTCAGCGGGAAGAGTTCAATCGGTCTCATTGAGAATGATTGTTGAACGCGAGCGGGAAATAAGACGCTTCGTTCCGGTAGAGTCGTGGACTATTCATGCTATTATGGAAAAAGACGGAGTGGTATTTGAGGCTCAACTCGCAAGTATTGGTAAGAATAAACCGAAACTTCCGAATCAAGAATCCTCTGCTCAAATTTTAACTCAGCTCAAAGGAAAAATACTTACTGTATCAAACGTAGAAAAGTCCGAAAAAAAACGTTACGCTCAGCCTCCATTTATAACTTCAACTCTTCAGCAAGAAGCGGCAAGAAGGCTAGGTTATCCTGTTTCATTCACAATGAAGCTTGCACAATCGCTTTATGAAGGCATCGACCTTGGCGAAGAAGGACCTACAGGTTTGATAACATACATGAGAACGGATTCTGTCCGCGTATCGGAGGCCGCAATTCTCGATGCGAGAAAACATATCGAAACAAAATTAGGAAAAGATTTTCTGTCCCGCGAACCAATTAGATATCGAACCAGTAAATCTGCTCAGGATGCCCACGAAGCCATTCGACCGACTTCAGTTTTAAGAACGCCGTCATCAGTCTCTAAATATCTCGATAAAAAAGCGCTAGCTTTATACAAACTAATATGGAACAGGTTTGTCGCAAGCCAATGCTCAGCGGCAATATATGAGAGCATCGGAGTCGATCTTTCTGCTGATGATTTTATTTTTAGAGCTACAGGTTCAAGACTTCTCTTTCAAGGATTTTTGAAGGTTTATTCCGATGTAGAAAGCGAAGATAAAAATTTCGAAGCAAATGAATCAATTGATTCTAAACTTCCAAATTTAAAAGTTGGAGATCAGCCTTCGCTCGAAAAATTTGAGCCGCGTCAGCATTTCACTCAACCTCCGGCGCGTTTTTCAGAAGCAATGCTGGTTAAATCTTTGGAAGAAAAAGGAATTGGCAGACCTAGCACGTATGCAAGTATTATTTCCACGTTGAAAGACAGACATTATACCTTTATTGAAAAACGCAGACTTGTTCCAACCGACCTCGGCATGTCAGTATCCGATCTTCTAGTAAAAGCTTTTCCTGATATTTTCAATTTCGGATTTACTGCCGAAATGGAAACAGAGCTGGATGAAATTGAAGAAGGCTCTATCGATTGGCAAAAAGTATTGAATAATTTTTATTCGGAATTTTTGAAGGACATGGCAAACGCAAACAAGCAAATGCCAAATCTTAAAATCGGAATACCCACCAAATACAAATGTCCAAGCTGTAAAGCAACTTTAAATCTACGTTACGGCAAAAATGGAAGATTTCTTGCTTGTTCCTCATATCCAGACTGCAATACCACATTCGAAGTTGAAGAAGATAATAACGGAGAATTAAAAAAACTCGATACTCCTAAATTCGAAGCAAAATGTCCGAAATGCGGTTCAGAAATGCTTTTCAAGCGTTCGAGACTCGGCGCGTTTCTAGCCTGCGGAAAATATCCTGCATGCCGAGGACTCATTCCTCTGAAAAAAATCGAGAATAACAACTACGAGATTGTCGAGCCCGAAAAGACCGAAAGAAAATGTCCTGAATGCGGAGGAGCAATGGAAGTAAAGCAATCTAGATTCGGACGTTTTCTAGCCTGCGAAAAGTATCCTGAATGTAAGGGTGCATTGCCTTACTTCATAAACGTACCGTGTCCTAGAGAAGGATGCAAAGGCGAATTGCGGGAGCGTGTTGCTAAAAAAGGTGTTTATTACACCTGTTCAGCTTATCCCGAATGCAAATACAGAAGCAACGTAAGACCGGTAGCGGTAATCTGCCCTGAATGCTCATCGCCGGCAATGATACCAGAAAAAGACGGCACACTGAAATGTGCCCGTTCGGATTGCAAAGGAATAATAGAAAGAAAACAGTGATTAGTGATTAGAGAAAAAGCTCCAACTCATGTCACAATAATTGGCGGCGGGCTTGCCGGAAGCGAAGCCGCTTGGCAAATAGCGCAAGCTGATATTGATGTCGCGCTATACGAAATGCGTCCAATAAAAACCACGGAAGCTCATAGAACTGATCTTCTCGCAGAACTTGTATGCTCAAATTCTTTCCGAGCCAGCGACTCAATTTCCGCCGCTGGAACATTAAAAGATGAAATGCGGGAACTTGATTCGATTGTAATGCGCGCCGCGGACGCAACCAAAATACCTTCCGGTAAAAGTCTTTCGGTAGATCGAAATTTATTTTCTGCTAACGTCACTGATTTACTCTCTTCTCATCCGAGAATAAAAATAATTCGGCAAGAAATCAGTGAAATACCAGATGGCAAAGTAATTATTGCGTCCGGACCTCTGACTTCCAATAAGCTCGTCTCAGCAATACTTCAACTCACAAATTCGAAAGCTCTGTCGTTCTATGACGCTATTGCTCCAATCATTGACTCTTCAACTCTAACCCCTGGTACTTATTTTGAGGCTTCAAGATATTCAGACGAAAAAGATTATCTCAACGTTCCGCTTTCAGAAGAAAATTACAAAAAATTTGTAGAGGAACTTATATCTGCCGAAACTTTTACTCATCTCGATGAAGATTTTTTTGAAGGATGTCTTCCAATTGAAGAGATGGCGAGGCGAGGCGAAGAAACATTGAGATTCGGTCCGATGAAACCTGTAGGTCTAATCGATCCTGAAACAGAAAGACGGCCGTATGCAGTAATCCAATTACGGCGTGAGAATATGAGTGGAGTGCTTTACAACCTTGTCGGCTTTCAAACGCGGCTGAAAATTGCGGAGCAAGACAGAA
>Ga0100398_1001729_pt1 | contig 18585 bp, 18 predicted proteins | sample CryGeymeta201522_FD_81568 | JGI IMG/M metagenome (GOLD analysis project Ga0100398, IMG submission 81568) | Groundwater microbial communities from Crystal Geyser aquifers in Utah, USA - Crystal Geyser metaG 2015-22 | ecosystem: Environmental > Aquatic > Deep subsurface > Groundwater | place: USA...
GTTCGATGACCTGCATCCGCGATTTCGAATTGAAACTGAGATTGCGAACAGATGTGCATCTGTTGAATTATCATGATTCCGATTAGAGTTTGCCGTATTCTACTAGTACTACTACTGTACTACTACTAGTCTACTAGAGTGGTGGTACAATAGGATTGTCATTAATTTCCGTTCATCTCAATGCGCCGTGAAAATCTGAAATAAATAAAAAGAAGTGTGCTTGGATGTTTGAAGCCCCAAAGATTTACGAACATAATCCCTGGATTAATAATAACTGATCATAGATACGGGAGCACCAGCCAGCACGCTTCGGGTATACTGTATTGTATTTCCTTGCAATAACAGCAGACGAAGAGTATTGCAACACGACCTGCATCAGTTGAGACGTTGAGACAGTCAGGAGTCAGGAGTACGACACATACATCATTATTCCCTGAGGAAAGTACAATACGACCACACCACTCATCATACCACAGCAGTGCGAGATAATAAAGCCAACGTGACCATGGATAAACCTGCTCAAGAATCGGCAACCGAGCAAGAAGCGAAACTACAGCCGTCTGGTCCCCAAGGAGACAAACCGGTAGAAAGCTCGTCGTCCACGGCAGCTACTGCCACAATGGACACCCTTGACAAGCCGTCTGTTGCTGCAGCTCCTGTTACGACTGTCAAATCGGATGTTATCAATACTACTGACAGCAAACAGGAACGTCCTGCCAACCAAGATGAACCTGCTGCCAAGCGCGCGAAGATATCTGACGAGAATCAAGATCCTACGACAAGTGCTGCTACTGCCACTACTACTGCCACTACTGATGCTGCTGCTACCAGTAGCGATATTCCAACAGCTGTCAGCAAAGAAGAAAATGCTAGCCTTGATGCCACAACTTCTGCTGCGAACAATGACAACAACAATAACGATAACAACAATGAGGGTACCGCCAATGAGGAGGGCGTTCTAGACATTTGCAACCAAATTGGTTTGAAGGCAGGACACCGTCTGGAGGTGGAATGGCAATTGGAAGAAACCCCCGAGGAAGGCGGTGAACCAAAACTTGTAACACGATGGTGGGGATGTACCCTCCAACCGTACGACGGCCGGACGAATGAGGGTGTTGCCGTTCGGGTACTGGACTATGATCCCTATCCTGCTGGTGGATTCCCCGAGCGATCCCTGGAAGAAGTGATCTTTCTCAGTCACGATTTATGCATTTCTCCAGAAAACCATGCGGAATTCAAGTTTCGACCCGAGGGAGTTGTGACCGTTGAGAATGAAGAGGAAGCCCGTACTATTGTGAATACCATTATTTCCGGAACCATGGAAAAACACAGTCATTTGTGGCGTAATTTGACTCCTGCCCAACAAGCAACGATTGCTGGTCAGGTGGCTGCCAAGAAGGAACGGTTGGTCGAAGCTATCATGTCTCGCAGTCGGAGTACTGTTATTGGGGAAGAGAGTATGAGAGAAATCTTGCAAGAAGTCATGAAACCAAAGAAGAAATAAGGTAGCGTTGAAGACTTTTGCATGATCAGCTATGATTGTATTGGAAATTAGAACAATACTCATCAAACAATAATTAAACTTTCAAGGCAGTAGTAGTGATTCATTTACGAAACATGCATTGTCCCTCCATTGAGACCACAATCCTGCAGGAAAGTCTATGGTATTTTCTTCATTTCTGCATTAGAATGGGTGCCGCTGCACGAAAGTATACGCTACCACTCGTCACTGTAATCACAGCACATACGTAAAGCGCGGCCAAACTGGGCAAAAATAGATTGTTCAACCAGCTTCCTTCGACTCCAACGTCTGGCACCAAAAGCATCATGGTCAAAGCGACCATGGTAAGGGCAGTCTTTAGCTTTCCTTGAAATCCCACCTTGACGCTGTCACGGGCCCCGCGCTGGGCCATCCATTCGCGCAAGGCCGATACTGCCAATTCGCGGGCCATAATGACACAGGTCGGGAGTGCCACAATAGCCCCGTTACGTCCCGAAAGCAGAATCAAAGCCGTCGATACCATGAGTTTGTCGGCGACTGGATCCAAAAATGCACCAAACGAAGAACTGATATCCCAACGACGCGCCAAGAATCCGTCCAAATAATCCGTAAACGAGGCAAAGGCAAAGATCATGCCCGACTCCACGTGGCGATTCGGAGTGTAAAACACGACACAAAGTACTGGAATGGCAGCACATCGCATGTATGTTAACCAATCTGGGAGTCGGTGGTAAGGAAATTCTGGAAATTTGGAACGCAACCAGCCCGGCTTGGACCCTTTAGGACCTTGAACGAGGCCTGTCAGTGTGACTTGGGATGACGATGATGAAACGCTTGGCGGCGACATTTCTTCTTCTTCTTGGGGTGGTGTTACTGGTTGTGTACTAGCTTCTGGTGGTGTTACCTCTTCGTCGCCCTTATTACCCCACGGTTCACTACTTCCTCCTGGATTGACCCTCAAGGCAGTTACAGTGACACTGGCCGTCGGTGGAAGATAGCTAGCTAGACTGGCACGTCCACTGCGGAGAAGAAACAGATGTGACAGTGGAAAAACCGATGCCGTCGATAATGTAATTAAGGTAAAGGCAACCAAAACTCTCATAGCTTTGCTTTTGCGTCGATGTACTGGTACTTTGGTGCTGCTGCTACAAGTAGTAGGATCAGAGTCGACCATTCTCAACAGATGGATTCGGCTGTTTTTCATTATTTAAAAAATTGTTGCCTTGTTTATGTGTCAAGAAAGATCGCGCGACTGCGCGCAGTACTTTTTCATCGATTGAAAATTGAAAACCAACGAACATCCAATAACTTTCAACTGCTGATTGACTTGAAAACATATTAGAGTAGCAGTACTTGTTTTATTGAAAATTGAAAAACATCGACTTCACCATGCATCTTATGTACTACCTCAACGACGAAGGGAAGCGGGTCTATACCCTAAAGGTATGTTGATATTTGATATCAGGTCTTGCGGTGATAATAATCTATCGGCAGCGGATAACATCATGAATCATGACTCATGACACTAACTCCGTTCTCTCTTTTCACTCACCCCCATTTTCTTTCACTCGCAGAAAGAATCACCCGAGGGCAAGACCACCGAGAGTGCTCATCCTGCCCGATTCTCTCCTGATGATAAATACAGTAGTCAAAGAGTAGCACTAAAGAAACGTTTTGGAATTTACCTTCCCGACCAGCCTGCCAAGCCACTTTAATTTCTGCGAGCTGCTGCTGGGCTGATGCAACAAGAATGCTTGCGCGCACCAGATGCTCCCAAATTACTATCAAAACAGCAAGGGCACCATCATACTAATGCATGCTATTTCTAAACTTTGTGGCTACAAAAGATCTCAGGTTGTCGGGAGATACGCTCAAATTATCAATGTACTAATAAACTGTTCGATTACTTAAATAGAAGTTTACATCCCCACTTTTTTGGTCTAGAAAGTTGTGTTATGACTAGTAGGAACATATACATTGCTTTGGTACCTGCTTGATCATGTAACTAGTCTATCTCTTTCTCTTTTTTGTGCCTGTACAGGAAAGGAGTAAAAACCAAAGGGTGTGAGAAAACACTTTTTGCAATCTTCCCACGCAAACACGTACTTCACGGCACCGAACCATCTACGTAGTTCTTACCGCGTTCTGCTCGATTTTCTTCCATTTTGCGTTTCATATTGGTCACCTTTTGAAAGACGGGGGCATTGCGCAGCAAGTTGGGCAGTGCAATAAAGCGAATGCTGCTGCCTCGAAGGTAAACGGTTGGTAGCTTCTTGATTTGACCATTACGGGATGTCCGTAAGACCTCCGATAATGATAAATTCATTGTATCTTCTGCACTCAACAGCATTCCCCGGAAAATTTCTCCATTTTTCATCTGCCGTGTGTGCAAATTTGGTAGTTGGGGTTACGTTGAGCAAGTGGTTTAGAGCAAATTTTGTGTGTGCACTCAAAGAGACCATGATGAAATGAACACATGCTAATATCGGGAACCATGCTGAACTTACCTCGCAAGTAACTTTCATTCCCTCTGCTTCATAGAGCAGCTTTACAGGAACTCCGATATCACCTGAAAAATTGTAGGAGGTTAACAGCAACGAGATTAGATCGGCTCTGTGGTCAACAGCCAACAGCCAACAACCATTCCGGAGGTCGGAAAAGGAGGCAGCGATAGCCCAAAAGGATAGGTATCTTGCCACTATCCCCAAGTCATCAATGATTGAGAAGCACTTACTCATGGTTCAGATTGCCTAAGGTGGTACGTGTATGTTGTCTAAGGCTGTTATCTAGTTGTTCACAAGATTAAAGAGTACTCGTATCGCCGTGCTGTTGTTGTTTGTTGTTTGTTGTTTGTGTTGATTGCTTGATTGCGGTATGATGATTGGCCGTGGTCAATCCTCAACCCTGAAATTTATAACACATAGTAGCTCGCACATTACTTCGTCAAAAAACCTCTTTGCACATCATTCAATAGCCATGTGCCAAGTGACACGAACGAGGTACCTGGTACTACTGTTGAGTAGTACCAGGTAGGAGTCTAGCTAGAGTGCCACCTACTCTAGTACAGCACTCCGTAGCACAGCACACAGCAAGATACTCCGGACTGCATTAGACTATTGGTGGCTTGTTATCTTGTCTCTTCATTTTTTTGACCATCTTCCGTAGATTGTGCATCGGCGTGGCTGATAGCAGTAAAAGTAACACAATCGCTGAAAGAACGCAGCTTCAACTTTTTATATATTATTTTCTCCTCGCACCAGAAAAATGGTAAAAAGACGCGGAGGAGGTCCCAAAACTTCAGCCACCAGTGCCGATGAAGATGTTCCATTGACAGCGGGTTCCTTAAGCTTGGAAGACGAACTTCCTGGTAGTACTGATCCCAGCAAGGAAGAGCAAACTATCGCTCCTCTTTCTGTGGAAGAACAGTACGGAAACGACATGTACAATCAGAAAGTAGCACACTGGAAAGAATCACCATTTGCTGTGGGTCTGACAGAAATTACTTGGGCTCTAGAACGAGACAAGAAAGCCTCAAAGTCACCCACGGACGATGATTACAGTGTAGAGAGTGCCAACTGTCTGTGTTTTTCTGCAGCTGTTTGTCCCCACATTCCCAATGCTGAACGACTCGGCAACATGACAGTGTTTAAACAATCTACCATTACCGTGAATGCGGAGGAAGAGGACGAAGAAACAGGAGAAGTTCAAGTGGTTCGTGTTACAAGACCACGATTGGATATTGTAATCGGTCCCTACTGGCCCATGCTCTTCTTAATTACCTATCCACTGATTTTTGGAGTATCGGGATGGACGCTCGTCAAAGCCATTCCTGGCAAACCACTCTTGCTGCAATTTGTTTGGTCTGTCTGTACGGTGGGCCTGATTGTAGCTCTTGCCTTGACAGGCTGCCGTGATCCTGGTATAATGTACCGTCGACATTATCAACCGTCCAATGCCAGGATCCCGTGGCGGTGGAGTGACCAGGCTTTGACGTTCCGACCCAGGGGAGCCGTTTATGATTCCGATACGGCAGTAGTTGTGGAAGGCTTTGATCATACCTGTCCTTGGACTGGTAAGTTTTGTGCAATGAATTATGTTGCGGAATGTGATGAAGGAATCTAACGTATTGAAATCTCACTCTTCTTTTCTCAATACGTGTGCTTGGCATTGGCATTATTTCAGGCACGGCAATCGGCCGCAAAAACATGCTCAGTTTCCAATTCTTTGTGTGCCTGGTCTTTGTCTGTATGATTTTTGACATCATACTGTTGACCGGTGCCATGTCAGCTGGGGCATCTGCAAGAGGGAGACCGCATTACCATAAAATACATGGTCATTTTTAGTTGAGAGTCCCATATTTTTGGGTCACCGAGAAAGGAGATGGTACAAACCATTGCTCAACTAAAGTTGATTTGTTCTACTACGATAATAGCACTACTCCAGATAATAGTGATTATTTGAACTTGAATCATTCACCTACATTTATTTGTACTTTTACCGTGCAAGCTAGCAATTGCCGATTCCAACGCTCGGAGCGAACATGGCCATGAGTACATTCAAAAACAGGTTAACGCCCACCATGGTAACAAATTTCGTGAACCAGCGCATGTTTCCCGCTCCTACGGCGGTCCCTACCCAAGGACAGACATGATCGTATTCATCGATCATGACTGCACAAAGAGGATCGTATTTGGCTTTCGGAGAACGATAGGTCAGGGCCTGATCGCTCCAGATCCAATCCTCTTCCAGCGGTTCCGCATGTCGCCGAACAATACCTGGATCACTCAAGGACGTCATGGCCAAACAAAAGAGGCAATATGCCAAACAAATACTTGACACGATGATATACCACATGCCCAAACACTGCAAAAACAAAAAGTACAGCGCCAGAGAAATTCCCACGATGAGCGGAACCGTAACAAAGACTGTTATGAACCACAAGGGACCTGCTACCCATCGTAATTGTGTTCCTGTTTGGTACAGGATGGTCATGTTGCCCACTCGTTCACGATTTAGTAGATTGGAACCACAAACCAAACCTGAAATGATCAAGTGAATACGTATCCCATTCGTCGTTTTGGAATCCGTACCACCACCACCAAGTTCTTCGGACCACGTAGCCTTTCCTTTTCCGATAGCGTACTTGGAAGACTTCCAGTGTTTGATGATTTCATCGTCTTCTTCGTCATTTTCCTCTTCTTCGATATCTATTGCTTGTGGTTGTTCTTGTTCTTGGTCATTGTCGGGTCTTTCCTCAGCCCTATCGCCCGCTAATAAGTGAATGCCAACTTCGACGTCTTCGGTTGTTTCTATTTTTTCTACTATTGCTTCTGCTGATGGTAGTGCTGCTTGTGCTTGTTCTACAGGCGATTCCTTTGTTTGAGATTGCTCCATGATGAACAGTGTAATAAAGGATCTACAAACAACATACCAGTAAGAGTACTCTATCTTCTGTCGTAGTAGTAGACCACCGAGTACAGTAGTCTACTGGAGTGTCTGAATCTCCGAAAGTGCCAGTGTCGTGTCTGTCGTGCTTCTTGCTTGTTGCTGTTGTGTCCGGGGATATCAGTCCCGTATATCTGTGACTCAACGGACATGTTAAAAACAATAATAATAATTTTTTGATAATACGAAAAACACACCAGAGACTAACCCGTAATCGAATCTCTGTAGTTTCTGATTTTCTATTGTTGCAGACAGCAGACATTAACTTTGCTTCAAGTTTTCTGTCTTCTCTTTAAATAATCTCAACTGTGAACTACTGGTCCTTTTTTTTGTTTTAATACTACGCTGTTTGTTCATTTTCAATAGCGCTATTATGACAAATTACGCCGCACTGGATGAAAATAGCAATGGTGGACAACGAGAAAGAACAGGAAACAACAATGACAACAATGGGTCAGCACCACTGGTGGGGTCCAAACTCTCACGTCCTTTCAAACAAAAGAATTCTGATCTCGCAGAACCTCTCAATACATCATTGGAAGATTATATTGATGAAACAGAAGTAGTTGAAAGTGGTGGTAGTAGTAGTAGCAGAGTGGTTGATCCAGGAGATCCCTATTACGTCTTTCGAGATGATTTGTTGAGAAAGTTGGAATTAGTGGATGAAAGCATGGCAGAATTTTTGAGAGTCGTACATCAAACGGTACGTTTGTTGTTACTGTAGTAAATGATTTTAATGTGATGTCCAAAATGCAATCTCACCTATTATTATTAATTGTTTTTACCAACTATAAAAAATAAAAAGGACACTGCGGTAAATACACACGAACTCAAAGACGCCAAAAAGGCTCTGAAACGACAGATTAAAAATGCCGACTCGGTATTGGGAGATGTTCGTGCAACCGTCCTGTTAGTTGAAAAGGATCGATCCAAATTCAATCGCATCGATAGTGCCGAACTGTACGAACGCAAAGCGTTGGTAGATACGACGCAAGAACGATTGAACCTGGCCAAACAGGAACTCAATTCGGATGCCGTTAGGGCCAAAATTATGGCCGACGAACGTGCCAGAGCCCTGCGCCGGACCAATGGCATGGGTGCTACCACGGACATTGAAAAACAGAATACCGAATTCATTGTCGATTCTCATGCCCGAGCAACGTTGCTGATGCGACAGCAGGACGAGACGTTGGATGATCTTGATGTGGCCGTTTCGCGGGTCAATGTCATGTCGGAACAAATTCACGATGAAATTAATCAGCAAAACAAGATGCTCGACGAACTGGACGAAGACTTGACCCATGTAGAAGAAGAATTGGGTGTGGTCATGGGAAAATTAGCCAAACTGCTCAAAACCAAAAATGCGGGACAATTGAAAACGATATTATGCTTGACCATTGTCATGATTGTCTTGTTTTTACTGGTCATTTATTCCTAGTGCAAATAATGGAAAGGCACGGGACGGGATACAATATCGAACGCAAGGAGCCAACGCAAACGAATGAGTCGACACCACAATACACACAGCAACGCTTAACATTTTCGAGTCACTACAAAGTTACTCCAACGGCAGAGGGAAATTTCTAATTGAACCTTTGTTGCACAATATGATTGCACACATCGTGTGAAAACTTCTTTGTTGTTCTTGCGTTGCCATCTGAGCAACAGCTGCGGGCGCTCTGAGCTATTCTTTGGAAGTACGTGTACATTACAATAGCTGCTGATAAGTGAAATTAATAATGTAGCCGTGGGAGCCCCCACTTGAATTAAATCTTGATTACACATAAAATAATGCAAACAAAAATGATTTGAAACATACAATCCAATTACGTGGAGCTGGTATGAGATGATGGCACTCGGAATACAATACTGTAGTACCTATTCACACTAAAAAAAACAGGTACGAATTTTGCGCCATGCAAATCTAATGTACTCCTAGCAGATAAAGGAAGTGTAATGTAATTAGTTGTTTTTTGGGAGAGTAGATGCTCGTAGAGTATTTCGTTGAACCGTGAACTCTTCTTTGCAACTGGGACACTTGACAGAAGCTATGTCTTTGAATCCTTCGACAAACAAAATGTCTCCAAAGTAAACGCGGTTCGCCGCTTGGCAGCTGGGACATGGTCCATACACAACAAAGTTATTCTGGAAAAGGAAGTTTTCGGTAATAAACTTGGACCCGGACACAATAAAGGGAGCCCCAATCAAGGCAAGAATGACAGGGTTCAGTCTGATGATGGGTTCAATGACCTCGAATCCAATTCCCAACCAGACTAGAGAAAGGATGACTCCAGCTGGGGCGTACAAAAGATTGGTGCGAAATTTGTCCTCCTGCATGGTTACCTTGCAAATTCCCGTGTCAATGTAACATTTTGGTTCCGTTTGGGTAGCAAAAGCAGATCCCTCATCCAACAATTCTTTTTTCAATGCATCAAATTCAGAATCAGACAAGCTAGGTTCTCCCTTTGAGTAAGCTTGAACAGCTGCCAGGTATTTGGCTTCTTTCCTGTTCATCTGCACTACGTTGGATCCGTTCCAGGACAAGTCTTCCTTCAACAAATCAAACTCCTCGTCATTGAGCATCTGTCGCCCATCAAAGTAGTAGGCCTGAATTGGATGATAAAGTTCAGGGTTAGTGTGGGTTAAAGGTTAAAGACATATTCTGAGATAAACCTTAGCCGGCAATAACTTCAACAGTTTCAACTTACTTGCAGGGCATCGAGGAAAATTCGTTCCTTTTCTTCGACTGTCAATCGGATCATGCTGCCACTTTCCTTGTCCACGACACAAAATTCCTCATCAGGGATGCAGTCGGCTTCGTCCTTATTGGATTCAAAGAAACGACCCCGCTGCTCGTCGTAGACAATTTGCTTCTTGACACTTTTCAAGTTAGCGCCATCTTCCTCTGACAAGTAGAGACTGCTCTGGCCCGCGATGGCACGTTGATTGACGGCTCTCTTGAGCATGGATACACTGCTGAAGGCACTGACATGGGCAGCCACGACGAAGAGGACCAGAAAACTAGATTTGATTCCCATCATGGTTTCAGGTTTCAAGTAGACACTTTTTGTTTAGTTTTGAAACTTGCTTGCTAGCTCTACTTGCTTGCAAACTAACTACCTCAAAACGTATCTGATATTAAAGTAGAGCGACAGAGAACGATATGCGATCGAAGAGTCTCGTTCGGATGCTTCTCTATGTTAATATTTTTTTTTAGGCTTCGTGGCACGCACGGATGATACGCAAGAAGCACCTACCGAAGGCGTGGTGGTGCTCTTTGAAGTTGGATAAAGGATCGTCGAGCTACCACTAGTGTGACGTACTCACCTTGCATTTAAGATCCGTTGCAGATGGATTTGATGCTGAACTGCTGGTAGAGAGTCTAACATTAGTACTTACTCGAGTAGTAATCTACAGTACCATACCTAGTAGTAGTAGACTAGTAATTCCGTCAAGGAGGGCATGTACTCGAGTAGTGCTTAAACTAGTCTACTCATTATTGAGTAGCCTCCCTACTATTGGACTAGTAGATAGGCCAGATAAGTTTGAAGCTAAACTGCATCGCCTGGCAGTAAAAAAAAGTTCCTTCTCTTTTTGATTGTCGAAAATGCACTAATGAATATAAAACTGGAAACATAGGAAGCAGCGGCACCCTGAAGCCAAGATATCTCATCCCATTGACTTCATCAGCGTCTTATCATCTGAGTTCTACGCTATCGCGACTGGCACCTCGGGAATGGCGGTAATTATTCCAACACCACGGACGCGACCGTCTCGGAACAACATACGCATTCCTGGACGAATATACTCCTGCAAAAGATAAGTCGTACAACGAAAGGTAAGACAATACTGTAAGCAATCCTGCAATACAACGCTCGTTTGCAGGCTCCTACTTACCGGTCGCTGCGCAAATTCAAATCTGACTTTGGCGCGACTTCCAGGACGCAAGACAATGCCATCGCCGTCCTCGTCCCGCCCAGCGGAATGGCTCGGAGGCAGTCCGAGAGCATTGTGGTTCACAATTTCAATGTTGCGAGCATAGGCACTCTGACGGACATTCAGAATGTGCACATAGGCCTGATACGTACGGCGAATCGTTGTTCCTTCTCCTTTCAAAACACAAATCTCCGCGTCGAATTCCTTGGAACAGGTAGGACTGTCCCTCAAAACGACCATTCCACGTCTCAATTTTTTACGAAGCTCCTTGTTCAAAGACAGGGCCAAGCATGCAGATTGACCAGACGTAATATGCGAAGTGTTGATACGAGCAATGTGTGCCGATTTTGCCACTGTCTTCATGAATGTTCCGTCGTCGACAGGGCCGACGTAGACGTTGCAGTGCGAGCCAACCGAAAGCTCTCCAGCATTCACAAAACCAGAAACAACACCCCCAACACCTGGTACATTAAAAATATCTTCCACAAGGAATTCAAATGGACGTTTGACTTTGTTCTCGTGGCGTCGTCGCTTTGGTAATGAAAACAGCATTTTCTGCAGCAGATCAATGCCCTCACCTGTCACGCAAGAGGTTTCAATCATTGGTGCCAGCGTATGCAACTTTCCAACGCACGTGGATACGTCCTGCTCATTCCTTATTGCAAAAGGCTTTTTGCCAACCTCTGGTGATCGTAACAGTTTCATCACCTCTTCTTTAGTAGTCTTGAAAGCATGTTCCGGGCAACCGTCCATTTTGGTAAATACAACAATCACAGGAATTCCAAAGCTGCAGCATAAGTTCAAATGGTGCAGCGTCATATGAGTTGGAAGATGCCTACTATTCACCAAAATCAATGAGTAATCGGCCATTCCCGATGACACCCCGTGGATCCTGTATTTGTTTTTGTAGGGAAGATTGAGATTGCACTCGTTCCATCAAAACATCCAAAATACAATACCGACGAAATAAAAAAACTCACGTTGTCTTTAAATACTTTTCGTGACCAGCTAGATCCATCAAGGTAATGATCCTGAACGATTCTCTCGCAACTTCATCTTCCGTTTTTCTCTTATTGGCTCGGACGTTGTCCTTTCCAGTGATCGGTTCACCACAGGATTTGAATCCCATGAGGTGCGTTGTTGCTGTCGAGGTTCTACCACTTTCAATTTCGTGGCGGTGCTTCATGATGGAAGTCCGGCTTTTGCCGCGACCATCGTCCAAGCTCGACGTTGTCAACGTACCAATCAATGTCGATTTGCCTGTTTGCACAATTTTGTTTTAACCAATGCACGACGAAACAGGGTAAGCCCAGGCGCTGCGACAAAGACGATATACCAAACGAAACGAAACGAAACGACAGTCCAATCCTACCTGCATCGACATTACCAACAACAGCGACCCGGATGTTTCGTGCCGAGAGAGTCTCCTGGATATTGATGGCTTCCGTATTTGCAGCTGATTGGCTTCCGTTGTTGCCATTTTCCGGAACCCCGTTCCCGTTCTTCCCGTTAAATGTCGGGGTTTCTAATATTTTGGCATTTTCGGACTTCGATCCCGCTAGTGCAGTCAATGATACGGGTGATGGATCTAACAGATGCGTTTCCACTCGTACAATATGAATTTCCGCTCGGGTGAAGACACCATCCTTTTTCACTAACTGCTGCGTTGGGTCAGACACCTCGGGAGTATCATCCGATAAGTCGGCTTCGTCGTCATTGTCCTTGGACGAATAATTATCACGACGTCCGAATCCAAACACAGATGGTTCGTCGACGATGAGGACATCCTTGTCGTTTTTTAATATGGACCCGTCGTCGTCGTAACACACTTCGTTTTGAATGATTTTCCGTTCCACCACCACGGCATTCAAACTGCGGGCAATACACTCCAAAACTCTTGCTGACTCGGCAGTGGCATCATAGTCCAATAATGAGTGACATCCATCGTCTTCCACTCCTTTGGCAGGGTGGGGTGGGGAGATTGTTGTGTGTTGTTGTGAAAAAAAGAAGTAGGAATAATAGCGAACATGTAACATCATACAATGGGAAAATTGTAGGAAAAAATAAGTCGACAGCAATCTTCAACAACAACAAAGACATCCTTGGTAGAATTTTCACAGTACAGCTTGGATCAAACGTACCCAAACGATACATGCAACGACCATTGCCCTGATCGAGACGGTACGACATCTGCGTTGCTAATGTCCGCAACCTTGCCGCGGCAGTATGGTGAACCATGCGCTTGTACTCCACAGATCCCGACTACAAACAGTAAAGAACGAACCGTTCGAGATGGGCAAGGAAACACAACAATGATATAAGAAAAGGCAATAGATATGTAAAGATAAAAATCAGAAGGAACCGCTTTGTTTTCGTCAAGAGCGCAACCAAGTGCCGACCGAACACGAGAATACAGTGTACTTCTCTCAGCAGCTACAGCATCCAATCCAATTCTCAAGAAAGAACATTCATCTTTCACCTACCTCATTTTCCGGCGGTACTACTGGGATCGAGCGCTTCACGCTATGAGATACTGTCATTGTTAGCTATATATTTAATCTGGTTTATCGTTCGTTATTATTATAACTTGGACAGTGATACTACTAGGCTACTAGTAATAATATACGAAATACAGCAGCTTCCTTTTTTTCTCTTGTATTCTTTTGCAGAAGATTCACTCATCAGCGTTTCGCTTGAAGTGCAGCGACCGATGATGATGAGCTTAAATAATGATAAAGAATTAAAGAATTGGAATGTCAGGTTTGAAGAAAAATCTCTTTGGTTTTAAGAAATATTTAAAAAACGCATATTATCGTGTTGCAGAATGTTGCTACGCTAGTCTAGTAGTAGTCGACTACTACCAGTACATTGGCAGAAACCGCCTACTGGCATTCAAATAAAAAAATAAATAGCAAACTGACCTACTACTAGCTACTCGAGTAGCTAGTAGAAGAAGAAGGAACAACGGGCATAGCTTTTTCATTATACTTTTCTCCAGAATAGATGGGCTGCGCACAGTATGCACTCATCTCATCGATGATGATCATTCGAGAGCGAAAACATCGGTATTCTTGCAAATTCATCCTGCGAATCTGTAACTCCAGTAGATTGTATAGAGTAATCTAGTGCAGATGATTTCCACTGAATGGCAAATCATGCTCTATCTTTCGGTGGCTAGTATCCTTCTTCGGCAGGTGCAAGACTATTTAGTAGTGTGGAGCACAATGGCTGCAGCACTTCTTTGAGCAACGGAATGGCGGTAGACCGTATTGCACCCATGTTGGCTTGAGGATTGGCCAGAATTGTTAGGACCTGAAAGAAAATGAACAAGAATGAATGGTTCGAGCTATCAGTCTTGTTTCTATTAATAGAGGAGAAGAACAATCAACAATCCAAACTCCAAACAAAACAAGCTACTAGTAGTAGGCAGTTAACACTTTACGTACCAAGGGAGCCTGATATATGTGCAACAGGATCCCATGATCGTAAATGGCTGTCACAGTCTTGACCTCTTTACCCATGTTGAGCATGGGACACTGTTTCGCGGCAGGTGCCCTGTAAAGGTGGTCCAAAGAGTGAGAAAATGAAGGGTGAGGAGAGGAGCGTAAGACAAAGATGAAAATGTACCTGTATAAATGCGTGCATTCACCGAGAACCGAGACAGAAAAATGCTAATAAAAATGATTTCTTACCATGTTGATTCAATGGAACTTATGGCATCCTCGTTCAAGGATGTTGCTGTACTGGCGTAGACTCTTCCCAATGGTACCCCCTCGGCGGTGCTCAAGAGTATCGCACGAATTCCGCCATTGCACTTGTTCGATCTTTCTACAATCTGTTGGAGCGTACTTTGAAGAGATGCTGGTAATAATCCTGTGGATGCCATTATTATTTGCTGTTGGTTGCTGGTTGTTTGTTAGTAGCGAGGTAGATAAGTATAAAGGTGTCTTGTTCCTGGCTTGCGGATAATGTCATGAAACATGAAACATTATTATTAAAGAGAGCTTTGCTTTTGTATCCTTTTTCGTTGTTGTGCTGTTGATGAGTGTCGCTGTCGTTACCACTCATACAAATGTGCGTCTAAACATTAATAAGCAAGAGTGCGTCCACATTTAAAGATCCGAGCCTTCGAACCATCTGCAAGATACAGTCAGCATGCATGCATCTATCGGCACTCAAATCAATCATAATAATAATATTATTAAGCTTAAAAGTATTAACAACAAACCACTCAAAAATCAAACCAAGACAAATAAGCTTCTATTTATTTGCAATCATGTACAATTTCAACCTTATTTTCCTTTCCGCCCTGCTTGGAAGCACCTCGGCCTTTGCTCCCAATAATTTACAACCGCGAGCCCAAGCTTCAAGTTCCACAGCTTTGGATGCTACTATCGCCGTGATTGGTTCCTCGGGTTTGTTGGCTTCCGAATGTGTTTACCAAGCTCTTCAAGATGGAGATGAAGTGGTGGGATTGACCAGAAAACCTAGCAACGTGGTCATTCCCCAAGGATCGGGAGAAGACTCTGCAGGAAAACCGTTGGTGGATCCAAAATTTACCAATTTGGGTGGAGATGTGACCAAACTGGCCGATGTCAAAAAGGTCTTTGACGAAAAGGATATCGATGGCGTCATTATTGCTCTCGGAGGAAAGACTAGCGATGTTGGTGATACCATGCTGACCGATGGAACCAAGAATGTGGTTGAATGCATGAAAGAAAAGGGCATCAAGCGTCTGGCGGTCGTGACTTCTATTGGAGCTGGCGACTCAGAGAGTCAAGCCCCATTCTTTTTCAAAGTCTTGATGTGGACTGCTATGAAAAAGATTTTTCGGGTAAGTTGGTAGTTCTTTTCTCTGAATTTGTTTCTTTTGACCGGAAAGAGTTACCGAGTGAAGTACGGAGTCTACGTTTTATTTGAACAAACTAACGTTTTTCATTATTTTATCTCTGCAGGACAAGAATAATCAAGAAGAGGTCGTTCGAAAAAGCGGATTGGAGTATTGCATTGTCCGTCCAGGAGGGTTGACAGTGGACAAGCCCACAGGAGTCATCAATGTCATCGGTATGTAGGGAACAGTTGCTCAATGTTTTGCTCGCTGTATTGGCACCACAACTAGTTTCTCACATGTGTTCCTCGGACGCTTATGAAAACAGATGGAGAAGCAGGATCTATTACACGAGCTGATGTTGCCTCTTTTTGCCTTGATTCCGTAAAGGTACCCGACTTTCCCTACATTGGAAAGTCCCCTTGCATCTCCAGGTACGCCAATATTGAGCTGCTTGCTGTATCCAGCGTAAACAATGCATACAATCGCACTTTGCCCGGCCATATCGCTCACACATCTCCTTTCTAAATTAAAAGTGTCGGCGGAACATCTTGGGTCAAGGACCGATCGGGAGCTGCCCGTGGAGAAATGTCCAAATAAGCAAGCGCTCCGTAATATCAACGCCTAGAAAGTGCATTGACAAACACGCAGCAGAGTATTCGGAAACTTGTCCTTGTCACATTTCTGTGTTATTCAATAATCAAAAATTAATAGACTCCACAGAATTAAAAGAAAGTTTAAGAGTGAGAGCTTATCATTTCAATGAGGTCACATACTTTGGTGCACGTATATCATGCAATAGGTTTCAGCCTTTTCGAATACTACCAAGCAGAATCACTGCCGTCTCACTTATCCCCGAAGTAGTAGGTTGCGAGGTTTTCTTTGCATCAGAGGGATTGGGGCTTGAAAGTATTGAGTATTTGGGTTGAAGAGTCTAGGATAGAGTTGGCTGTGTCCATAATAACAAACATAGAGTAGAAAATAGACAGACTGAAAGTGTACTTTATCGCACATTTGCTCTCAAATGATTTTAGATCAAAACATGTTTTTTGGTAACAAAAAAAAATCTACAAATACTTTCTCTCTGACTCCACTACTAGTAGAGAGTAGAGAGTTGATCACAGATCACACGAATACAATTTGAATCTCCGTTTATTACAACCATGAATAGCCGAGTGTCGACAAGAGTCCAACGTTATGCAATACCCTGGCTGACACGGCAGCGGCAAACTCGATGGATACATTCTTTATCTAAACTGATACCTACCTGTGACTCTCGCATGCCAACAACATTTTCGTTTCAGACCTCAGAAAGCAACGTTGCACCAAATTTACGATATTCCACTTCAGTACGGCAATTCACAACCACAGTATCATCCCATGATGAGGGAGAAGCTGTTTATCAACAAGCTCTGGAAGCCCTGCAAAAAGTCGAGGAACTGCAACAAGCTCGGGAAGCCAAGAAATCACAAGAGCTGCATCGGGCCATTGAAAAAGCCGAAGCCAAAGAAAAGCTGCACAAAGACAACCCCAAAGCCAAAAATCTAAAAGGTGTCACCGTTGTCAAGACAGTCGTGAAACAAACTCGCAAAGACAAGAAGAATAAAGATAGCATCGAAGACGAAGAGACGCATTGGAAGGACCGAGCATATGAACTCTTAAAAATTGCAGGGTTGGAGCACGGCCATCCGGAAGCCTTGGTATTGTTGGGGAATGGTTCTCTGCAGCAAGCTAAAGTGTTGTGGATGGACCATGCGAAGGTGGAGGCGGCCAAAGAATCGGTAGACCTGGCCCTAGACTACTACAGAAAAGCAGGAGACAAGAAATCGGCCGCTGGATGGTTCAACGTAGGGCAATTATTATGGACAGGGTACCCAGTACAGGATGATACAGGCACTGCTGATACCACCACAGAAGTAGTAATCTTAAAGCCTGACGTGGGTGCATCGATGCAAGCTTTTCACAAAGCCATTGAGTTGGGCGATCCCGACGCCATGTATTTTGTTGGAGTCTTGATGCTAGGGAATGAAGATCCAAGTGCAACCATTGAGTCGTTGCGAGACGGTCTAAACTTGATGACAAAATCAGCTGATCTAGGACACGGACCAGCGCGCTATTATCGAGCGCTTTTTCACCTCAATGGACACGAGGCATTGGGAATACAACCTTGTTCTCCCGACGAATTCGTCGCGTTTTTGAACGCAGCAACAGAAGCTGGAAATGCTGATGCACTCTTTCTCCGTGCCCTTTCATACCACGATGGTGAGCATGGTTATCCCAAAGATGTTGAATTGGCGTTAAAAGACTTTCTAGCTTCTGCGGAAGCAGGCAATGCTGATGCCGCCGTCTCGGCTGGAGCCATGCTGTACGAAGGTCGACCCGGGCTGCCCCGAGATCCAAAGCGTGCCTTTGAACTGTATCAACTTGCTGGAGAAATGGGTAGTCTAGACGGGTGGAGAAATGTCGCTGCTTGTTACGCGGAAGGAGTTGGTGTTCCAAAGTCGCTGCCAACGGCCAAGTACATTCTCAAAACCATGTTGCACGGAAATGATGGTCGGGACACAGATGGAGGGGGGACATGAGATTATTGAAAAGTAGAATACAACATCGAGCCATAAGGTCACAATAGTAATGTGAGTCGACTGTAGAATTCAAAAAGATGAAATCATCGTCTCGTTTCTTGAAGCCTTTTATGCGCTGACAAATTAAGCCCAGGTGGACTGTGGGACTCAGGAGTTAGGTCATACTCTATTAGGTCGTGTGCCCATGCTTGCTCTGTATCCACACACTAGTCTAGTCCAGTAGTCCAGTCTATCCATAATATTACTCTAATATCAACGAGTCTCCACACTAGCTTTTTACGTGTTATCAGACA